>Ga0172379_10003049_pt1 | contig 27706 bp, 29 predicted proteins | sample GrowelOW334metaG_FD_119756 | JGI IMG/M metagenome (GOLD analysis project Ga0172379, IMG submission 119756) | Groundwater microbial communities from an aquifer near a municipal landfill in Southern Ontario, Canada - Groundwater well OW334 metaG | ecosystem: Environmental > Aquatic > Deep...
GGGTTTGTAGTTAAAGCTTTTACTCCTGATATTATGTGGAACAATCATACACAGGATCAGTTTGATGCGGCTTTGAGAGATCCCCAGTCTCAGGTAGTGATTGCCGATCACGTTAAGGGTAGTAACGACTGGCAGACTCTGACAGGTACATTTACTGCAAATTCCGATTGGAACAATATATATTTATATTTGGATAATGTGACCGGAGGACAGGTATATGTAGATGAGTTTTCCATGAAGGAAATCTTACCTGATGGGTCATTTGGCGGGGAGCAGGTCAGAAATCCCAAAGCCGATATGCATACATATGCGGAGTCGCGGTCGGCGGCTTATTTTGATTGGCAATTGGAACAAGGAGAAGCAAACGGAGTGTACTTTAAGTATGTGGTGCATGATAAAAACGATTGGATACAGGCTCATTTAAAGTCTACGGGTGAATTTTCCGATGTGGGAGACGGATATTATCAGGATGAAAATACCAAAGCCAGGTGGCTACTCAGGCAATGGTATAGGTATTTAGCGGCAAGGTACGGATATTCAACGGCGGTGCATTCTTGGGAACTAAACAATGAGGGACCGCCGAATCAGAATGACGGGACAAATCCACCAACTTCGGTGCATTGGAGGACAGCCCAGGCATTTGCGAAGTTTATGCATCAAATTGACAGTCATCCGCATTTGGCTACGACTTCGTTTTGGTGTTGTTGGCGCCCGGAGTTTTGGGGTAATGATACGTTGTTTCCGGATATTGATTATGCGGATTTGCATGAATACACAAGCAGTACTTTAACAGCGGGAGGGAATTATTCTGAAGATATGGCGGAATTTGTAACCAGATTGTCTGCCACAACTTGGGCGAGCCAAGTGGGTAAGCCGGTGGTAATTGGTGAGACAGGGATAACAGATTCGCTGGATACTAATAACATGAGTAGTCTTTTGAGGTTGGCGAATCCCGGTATTTGGTATCACAATATTTTGTGGGCCCAATTGCATCCGGGGTCGGCGTTTGTGCCAAATTACTGGTTTTCTGAACACTTGTCCCAAATAAGCAGGGAGACAATTTCCAGACCATTTTATTTGTTTATAAAGGATCTGGACGTGAATAAAGGTGGCTATGTGGATGCGGCGGCGAACACGACAAATACTAACCTGAGAGCAATAGGGCAAAAGAATCCAAGTAAGAATGCAGCATATTTGTGGATTCAAAATAAGGACCATACATGGAAAAAATATATGGATGGAATACGAACCAGTTATTCGGGAACGATAAAGTTAAATTTAAATCCCAATATTCTATATAAAGTGGACTGGTGGAATACAACTACCGGGGCAGTAGCCAGCACTCAAATAATCCAGGCGAATACTGCGGGTGAAGTGAGTTTGTCTGTGGGAAGTCTGGCTGATGATGTAGCTGTAAAGATTAGTTCTGTAGTTAAGTTTGGTGACGCAAATTCCGATGGAAGGGTTGATGGAATAGATTATGTAATATGGCTTAATCATTACGGGCAAAATGCTAGCAGTCCTGCGGTAGGGGATTTTAATTCCGATAACAGAGTGGACGGAATTGATTACGTGGTGTGGCTGAACAACTATGGGGGTTAATAAAATATTATCAATTGCCATGACTGCAGCAGTTTTTTTAGGCTGCGGGAGCGGGGTGGCAGCGCAAACTGAATCAGATTGGTATACCCGTGGCCGGAGTTTGGATCGGGGTTATTACGTGCCGCAGACACATGCTTTTGCTAAATTATATTTATCCTGGAAACGGTTTTTTGGGGAAAGAGTAGAGGTAGAAATGGAGCCATTGGTAGTGGGGAATGTGGTTTATTTGGGGTTAATGAACGGAAAACTTTACGCAATTGACGCTGATACCGGAGTGAACCCGAGTACTGACAAGTGGGTTTTTACGGCAGGAGGACCGATAAGCGATACGCCTACGGTGGCAACGATGAATGAGACACAGAGAATATTTTTCGGATCGCATGACGGAAAGGTGTATGCGGTTAATACCGGTAATGGTCAGTTGGCTTGGTCTTATCAGACCGGGGGGGCGGTAATGAATACTCCGGCAGTAATCGGATCGACGGTTTATTTCGGGAGCCTGGATGGATATGTGTATGCGCTTAACGGGGTGAACGGGGCATTGGTTTGGCGGTATCAAACCAGCGGGCCTGTTTCCAATTCTCCGGCTGTTGGAGAGATTACATCCGGCAGGCCGGCAATTTTTATTGCCAGCGGAGCCAATACTGCTTACGCTTTTGATGCCGGCGGATTGGTTTGGAGCTATCAAATGCAGGGAGTGTATACAAAAAGAACCATGGCGGTGTATGGAAACGGAGTCGCGATGTTTGTGACCCGGAAACCCGGAGGGGAGTATTCTGAGCCCACAGCTAATTTGCCCGCAGTACTTCAGGGTAGTCGTCAACCAGGTGATACCGTAATTTCTGCCTGGGCAACCTATTATCAGGATTATCCGGACAGAAGGACTTTGTATTATCTAAGGGCGAGTGACGGAGCAGACTTGTGGAAAAACTCGACGAATAAATCTTTATGGACACCGCTTTATATACCGTATTGGGGTGAATATGTACCCATCATGGATGGGTCGGGAAGGGCGTTTGTCGCAGCATCCGGGAGTGGCGGTGATCATAATTTGGATCATGATATCCGGATGTTTCGAATCAATCTGGCCGATGGTCAATATACCCAACTAGCTGATCAGGCGGAATTTATGCCCCGGTTTGACGAAGTGGGACGGATTACTCAAGTAGGAAGCCGACAGTATCAAGCTATAGGAGAAAGTATCGGATATTATGATGTAGTTTCGAAAGAAATCAGCGGTTCGGTATTTGGTCAGGCGATGTTTGGTGAGGGTTTTGGTGAACACCGGCACCCATTGGAGTTTTATGACAAAGAGAGAAATCCGTCTTTGACAATTTTCGGAGGATGGGAAAAATGGTTTACCCGTTTCGGGTCTTCGGCTACAGGGGCGTTTGGCGGGGGAAACGATTCGGTAAGTCCGTTGGTCGTGGCAGGAAACAGGCAGTTTGTGATCGTTTGGGGACATCTTTACGCTTTAACTTCAAGTCAGACAGATTATTATGCGGCCCCGCGTTATTTTTCCAATTTGGATGTGACCAAAGCATTACCGAACAGGTTAAATAAAGCCGGTGTCAAAACTGAAATAAATCAGAGAATACAGGGAATTGTTCAAAGCGGTAGGATGCCGGACTTTGCTTCAAGATTGTGGTCGTGGAATGGTAATAATCCGACGGGTTTGTTGTGGACTGAAGGGGAAGCGGTCAGGGTGTTTGCAGATGCTTTACCTTATCTTGATGAACCGCTTAAAACTCAGGCCGGTAATTTTTTGAAAAGTTATATAACCGGTAATTTATTGGACGCAACGAAGTATGGGTATGTGTGGGGGTGTGTCACTTACCCTTCACGGACAGTATTGGTGGATTGTGCCTCAAGACCCGCATTTAGTGCAGGCTGGTGGTGGGAAAACGAAAATTTAATTACGGAACGGTTGTACGCGATTTATCGGTATGCTTTAAATACAAATGATTGGGCGTTTGTTACGACTAATTGGCCCTTTATTAGGGCCCGTTACGGGTCTATTAATCATGGCTTTAATATGACGTATGGATTTTATCTGTGGGAGAATTGGCATGCGGGAAATTTTTATGCTGATATGCAGATAGCGGGGCTTACAGCGATAAAAGAAATGGCACTTAGGGCGGAAGGAACGGGCGGAAGTACATACCAGGATGTGTCGGCTAAACTGGCTACAATGCTAGCTAGTCGGGCGAGCAGCCGGGTCGGAAATTATGTGAGTAATTTATACGCTACCGGCGGGTTGGCGCAATATAATTACACTGATTGGAGAGATTGGGGTCAGAGGCAAAATGTGGCCCCTATTCCGGTCGAGGGATATGTGAATCAAGCCAATGATTTCTTACAACCTCTGAGGATTGATCCTGACGGTACCACCTATTGGAATAATGGGTTGCGTGGAGGAGAGGACCAAGTTAGATACAACATTTACCCCTACGAGTTAATAGGTTTTCACCCAATTTTCCCTGAAACTGCCGGTGTGATTCGGACACAAATGAATGCCAGGATTACCAGTTACGTAAACGCGCTGGAGCGGATTAATCCGTGGTGGTATATGGGGGACTATGGTCATCAGGTAGTTTACGGGGGCCATGAAGAAGATACTTTTTCGATTAAAGCGGCTACAGATATATTTCAGGCTAAAGCGATTGTTTTGCAACAAACTTTTGAGCAGCTGGAACCCTATTTACCATATCCAACTGAGAATTATCAGAATCAGGATATATATAGACTGGAAAATTTAATTGCACTGATACAAGCTCCAGGAGACGGAACTGTTCCGGTGGTAAAAGCCGGGGATGCCAATAATGATGGGCATGTGGACGGAATTGATTATGTGATTTGGTTAAATCATTTCGGACAGAGTGTGAGTGGGGTTGTTGTGGGGGATTTTAATAGTGATAATCGGGTGGACGGAATTGATTATGTGATTTGGTTAAACAATTATGGGGCTTGATTTTATAGTTTTTAAAATACTACAATGAATCGCATGATGCATGGGTCGCAGGGTTTTTCTTTGGAGGCACCTTTGCCGCCGCCGCCGGTTGATCCAAGGGAGAGTATGGGAGGTTCGGTTTGGAGAAAGATTAAACATACAGTGAGAAAGATACCAGTGAGCGGGGTGTTAGTTTTGGGACTGATGGGTTTAATGTTGCCGGGATTGGTGCTGTTGACAAAAGAAAGGACAAGACCAAAGGGACAAGCCGCCGGGGAACAGGTACAGTTGTCGTTTTCCCCCGGGAATGGGAATATGCCTCCCGGTTTAACAGAAACAATTAGGATGAATTCCGGTTCTGAACAAATTGGATTTGTGAGTTTGGCGGTGACGTTTGATACTTCAAAGGTGAGGCTTTCGGGTGAAGTTTCGACGTCGGATGTTTTTAAGACAGTGGTACAAAAGACCAGTATGGCGAGTGGTAACACTTCAGGTAGGGTAGTAGTGGTGGTGGGGTTGTCTACCGATGACAGAGCTAATCCGCCCAGCGGAGACATTGAAATTGCCCAACTTCCCTTTGAATCGGTGAGCAGTGCTGATAATGATTCGACCAGTATCGGTTTTGACTTGGGAAGTACTCAGGTGGTAAACCTTGATTCCGTGGTTTTAACAGTCGGGGGAAGTCTGGCAGATTTAAGTTTGAATCCGGTAGCGGTTTCGGAAGCGCCGAGTGCTACGATTGAGCCTACGTTGGAGCCGACTTTAGAACCAACATTGGATCCCGGAAGTGGTCAGCAAGCCGGAACAGCTGAACCTACTTTGACTCCGGTGCCGACAGATGTACCGCTTCTTGCGGATAACAATAATTCGAATCAGGGCTTGTCACCTGCGGGTGCTCCGGTGTGTAATTCGGCACAGCCACCTACCCCAATGATAACCAGTCTGGTTCGGAAAGGGAGTAGTGTGACTTTGGTTTGGAACAAAGTCGTGCTGGCTGATCATTATTCAATTGTTTACGGAGTTGGTTCGGGATTTTATCAGTACGGCGTGGCAAACACCGGCAATACATCTACTTATGTAGTATCTGCACTAGATGTAAATAAGACTTATTATTTTGCTATCAGAGCCATTAATAATTGTATGCCATCTGAGCTTTCACCGGAAAGATCTGTTTCCGGAACAACAACAGTGTCGAAGATTAGTACACCGGTGCCTACTCTGGTGGTTAAAAATGCTCCGACTCCGTTACCAACCATAACACCTTGGCCGACACAAGCGGTTTCTGTCTCAGCTGTTGCTCAGGTGCCGGTTACCGCAAAGGAAGTTATATCAGGGGACGTAAATTCAGACGGATGTGTAAGTATATTTGATTTATTTAAGTGGTTTTTCGGAGGTTTTAAAGGTGGTTTTGAGGGTTTTAAATCGGTATTTAGTCACTGGAATCAAGGTTGTGGAAAATGAATAGTGATAGCGGGCAATTATGGGTAAACGTTAAGAATACAATAAAAAGGATTCCCGTCAGTGGGATTTTGGTTTTGGGCATGATGGGATTAATGTTGCCGGGATTGGTAATTTTGACAAAAGAAAAAACCAGGCCGCAAGGAAAAGCTGCGGGGGAGCAAACACAGCTGACTTTTTCACCGGGAAACTCGGTCATGCCACCTAACGTAATTCAACATGTGATGTTGGACGCGGGGGCAAATCAACTGGGGTTTGTAAGCGTGGTGGTGACGTTTGATCAAACGAAGGTAAGATTGACGGGGGAAGTGAGTACCTCAAACCGGTTTGCGACAGTAATACAAAAAACGACGATGGCTAATGCGAATACTTCCGGGAGGGTAAGTTTGGTGTTGGGGGTAGCACCTGATGATCGGGCAAATCCACCTACGGGAAATATTGATTTGGCACAAATTCCGTTTGGAGTGGTGACTTCTGCTGCTAATCAATCGGCGGTTTTGGGTTTTGATGCGGGGTCAATTCAAATTGTCAATTTGAATTCTCAGGTACTAACAGCAGGGACTACCGGAGCAACATTTAATCTGAATCCTGTGGTGGTTACTGCCACTTCGGTTCCTCCCTCGGCCACACCGACTCCGGTGATTAATCCGATTACCCTGACTCCGCCTACTCCCACTCCCAGACCGACTGCGACTCCTACTCCCGTTCCACCCACAGCTACACCAACACCCAGGCCAACTGCTACACCTACCCCCGTACCACCTACTGCCACTCCCACTCCCAGACCGACTGCGACTCCTACTCCCGTTCCACCCACAGCTACACCAACACCCAGGCCAACTGCTACACCTACCCCCGTACCCAGAGTTACTATCCAAGGCAGACACAAGGATGTAAACGGAAATGATTTAGCTCTTGTGGGACAAAGTGTGACGGTGACAGGCCCTTCAGGGACATTGTCAACTTTTGGCTCACCCAGTTGGTTTTTTAATAATCTGATTGCCGGAAGCTATACAGTAACGATCGGGAATGTGTCCGGATATACAGTGTCTTATGCGGTATGCACAAACTGTTCGCCTCCGACAGGAGCATATACTCAGGGAGGATCGGTGGTGGTAAATTTACCGGCTAACGGAAACTATGCAGATATTTATTTCAGATATACACCGGTACCGACGGTGACACCCATGCCTACTGCAACACTCACCCCGAGTCCAAGACCAACGGCAGTTCCGACTTTGGTTCCGCCTACTCCCACGTTTAGACCGACTACGTTTAATTTTACTGCCGTACCGACGTCAGTTTTTACCGGAGGAATGGTTTCACTAACTTATGGCAGGGAGAGTGTAACTAACGCTGCAATTACAATATCCACGGTTGTTCCTGCGGGGGTGATGTTTCCGGGAATCGCCGGATGTTCGTTTGAACCTTACACTGGATGCACTTTTACTCATACTATCCAGGGAGCTGAGGTTGGTTTGACGAAAACCGCATATCCAATGACTGTCGGTAACAAAACGTTTTTTACGACTTTTACAGAATCTTCTACAGGAAGAACCCAAACTATTAACGCTACGGTGGCAGTTGTGGCAACACCAACCACAACGCCTACTCCCACTCCGGTTCCGCCGACAGCCACACCCACCCCCATACCCAGAGTTACTATCCAAGGCAGGCACAAGGATGTTAATGGGGGCGATTTAACTTTAACCGGACAAAGTGTAACAGTAAGCGGTCCTTCCGGAACAGTGAGTACAGCCGGTTCACCCACTTGGTTTTTTAACAATTTAATTGCCGGTAGCTATACGGTAACGGCAGCTAATGTCAGCGGTTACACACTTTCTCATGCTCTGTGTGCAAACTGTTCGCCTCCGACAGGAGCATATACTCAGGGTGGATCGGTGGTGGTAAATTTACCGGCTAACGGAAACTATGCAGATATTTATTTCAGATATACACCGGTGCCTACAGTAACTCCTGTACCTACGGCTACACCTACCCCAACTCCGATTCCTCCAACATCTACGCCCACTCCCAGGCCAACTGCCACTCCTACTCCCGTTCCACCCACAGCTACACCAACACCCAGGCCAACTGCTACACCGACATCGTTACCACCGACTCCGACTCCTGTTCCGAAGGTAATGTTGCAGGGCCGTCACAAGGATGTAAACGGAAATGATTTAGTGTTAGCAGGGGAGAATGTGACCGTTTCCGGGCCGTCAGGAGTATTTAATCCGGTAAGCTCACCAACTTGGTTTGTAAATAACCTGAATCCGGGTGACTATGTTGTAAAAGCGGGAAGTATAACCGGATATACGATTTCGCATGCTGTGTGTGTAAATTGTTCTCCGCCTGCAGGATCTTATGTACAAGGAGATGCGGTAACCGTAAATTTACCGGCTAACGGAAACTATGCAGATGTTTATTTCAGATATTCACCCGTACCTACTGCAACACGAACACCGACCCAGATTCCACCCACTGCTACGCCGACGCCAAGGCCTTCCCCGACAATAAAACCGAGTACCACACCGATGGTGACCGTGTATCCGAGCACGACTTTGCCGCCCAGTCCTACTTACACGCCGTTACCTACCGTGACTCCAATACCAATAATATTAATTCTATCCGGGGATGTGAATAGGGATGGGTGTGTGAGCTGGAAAGATCTAAACATTGTTTTGAGCAATATGGTCAAGAGAAGGGTGGATACAATTAATTTGAGGGCTGATGTAAACGAAGACGGAAAAGTGGACTGGGGAGACGTAGCTATCGTGATGGAGCAGTGGGGGAAAGGTTGTCGGGCAGGAACAAAGATTTCAAAGTAAGCCAGAAAAGCTCGGCTCCGTTTGGTTTTAGTTCAGGATGGGGGAGAAACCCTGTAAAATTGTTCATATCTCTGAACACATCGGTTTTGAGCATGGCGATAATTTTTTTACCTGCTTCCGTGCCGTTTTTAGGTAGGGAAATGGCCCGCCATTGATGAGGTGAAGTGTGGGGATTGGAAAGTAAATTGTGCCTTCTTAGGAAAGTTAAATTGTCTACTTCCTGACGGCCTACAGGAGGAGAAAATAATAATATTAATCCGCCACGTGTATTTGGGGGCAACAGAGCTTTGAAAGACTGTTCTGAGGGTTTAGTGACTTCCAGGGAGAAGACGGTGTCTGTATATGCATTCTCATAAAGTTTGACGACTTGGTCGTCTTGTTTGTGACTGAGGATTTTTATTTGCGGATGGGTTTTGCACCAGGCAAGGAAGGGGTCGCAATAAGCAGATTGGCGTGAAACAACAGTAAAAGATAAGCGGGGGTTTTTGAGTAAAACAGTAATTAATTCGCGGAGATAGGTAAGTTGAACGGCGGCTCCGGAAACGGGAATAAGAATTTGGGTGAGTTCGGAACTTTGGGAGTCTAGTTGACGTTTACGGGATTCTAATTCGACATCAGATAAATCGCGGGAAAGAATTGGCGATAATGGATATGGAGATATGAGGACTTTGGGTGGGTGGGTGGTGATAGTAGAAAGATATCTTTCTATTTCCAGTTTTGTAGTCTGGCTGGGGACAAAAATATAATCGGCTTGCGGGACGGCCCAAATGTGTTGGGGAGAGTCGTCGGTAACGACAATAGCCAAGACAAGTTTGAGATGGAATTGCCTTTCCAGCTTGGTTTTGCAATGGGAAATCTGGTGGGCCAGGCTGAAATGAGTGGCTACCACAATAAGAGTGGTGGGAGTGACCGGTTGTTGTGAGATCAATTTAGTCAATTTGGCGTAAGTTTTTTGGGAGGAAAAATTGAGGAGGTGACGATAGGCCAGGCTGAGCGAATCTTCCAGAAAACCGTGATTTTGAACCATTTCAAAAAGCCCTTGTGATAGAGGGTGACGGCTGATCAGACCGTAAGAAATTTCAAATGTGGGATCGTGGATGCCCAGGATATGAGTAATAATGTGGTTGGGGAGAGCGTCTTTCAGAGCCAGAGTAACGCGAAGGTGGCCGAAGCCGGTGGGGGCGGTCGTGAAGACAACCATGGTGTCCGGGCGGGAAAGGAGGTCAAAATTTTCGGGCATGTACTGTTATTATAGTGTTGAATTATTGCCGGAGCAAAGGTGGAGTGGGGGAAGGGACGTCGGAAGGCATGGAGACGGGATTGGCAACGAGGTCAGGTTCCATGGACTGGTTTTAGCATAGATGGGAGTGTGGTTACGAATTATGTCAGAAGTGATTTGGCCTTTTGAGCCAGATGTGACCTGATGGTATTTACCTGACCCGGAGAGAGTGAGTTGTTTGCGGCGATTTGGGGAATGGTATTTTCAGGATCAGTCAGACTCCATAATACTTCAAATTCTTCGGGTGCCAGGGTGGATAAGAAATTGCCGATTAATAATTTACTAATAATCCGATCTTCAAATTTTCTGGTAGTTTTGCGTTCCATTAACAAATTAGACGGGAAGTGGGTGAATAGTACACGTAGAATGGAATCGAATGCTTTCTTGTGCATCATCACCATTAGAATTGAATGTCACGCCGGTAACTCTCAATGTTAAGCATTTTAAATAAATTCCTAATCTTAGTTTGTATCCGCTTCAAAAGTTATTTTTGCAGGCCTGGATGGAGAACATTCGAACTTATTACGTTCAACTTGGCTAGGATATAATTGTTTCATGAGTGGTAGTTGGGATCCTGGGGTTGCGAAAGAGACTGAAGAGGCAATTAAGTTTCTGGTCCATAAAATTGAGGAATCCGGAAAAAATACCAAGCCGGTAATTCTGCACAGCTTAAGAGTGGGCTTATATTTACAAAAAGGTGAATATACAAGCGAAGTGGTTATCGCCGGTTTCCTTCATGATCTACTCGAAGACAGTGATACTTCTTTTGAAGAGATTAGTCAAAGATTTGGAAAGAGAGTAGCCGAGTTGGTTTTAGCCAATAGTTTTGACAAAACTGTTAAAGACGATAAGAAGAGATATGAGCAAACTTTTCAGAGAGGGATGAAAGTTGGCAAGGACGCACTTTTGATTAAAGCGGCTGATATTTTGGATAATAGTTATTACTATCCGCTAGTTAAAGATAAAAAGACTTATGACTGGCTGATTGAAGGAAAGCTGAAATATTTTATTGAAAATACAAAGGAAATAATTGGAGAGGAGAAGGTCTGGAAGGAACTGAACGGAAGGATAGATAAGCTTGGTAGGGTCAGGTTCGATTCCTAGTGTTCGTTGATATAGATTGATATGTTTGTTAGCATCGGAAAAAATTGGCAGGCCCGGAAGGAATATCGAACCGACTTGGGGCTCCAACCCCAAAAGCTTCTCTATTCTTCCCTAAACCAGATACAAAAAATCCGGGTATTACCCCGGACTTTTTTATGATGCAGCCCTGGATGGAAGACATTCGAACCTGGTACGCTCAAATTTGAGTATTGTTAGAATTTTTTCCAATTTTTGTCGGTGCGGGTGCGGTGGATTTTTTTGAGACAACTTTGTTCTAGAACTAATTTGGAATACGCACCTTTGATATTTTGCTGATTGTGCTTGAATTTGGCAAGCCATTTGGATGGCGGAATAAATTTGGCTTGGGGATTATGAACGAAATTGTAGGCGACGAAATCGTAATAAGCAGTTTTTTGTTTTAACGGTACTGGGGGATTAGTTCTCGGGAAGATATGCAGAAGGACAGAATCTACTTTGGGAATGGGTTGGAAGTCAGAACGGCTGAATCTATGAATGATGCGGATATCCCACCATGGGTAATAAAGTAAGGCTGCCATTTTGTTAGTGGAGTTAATGATGAATTTGTTTGCCGCTTCGCTTTGGACAATTAAATAACAATCAGCAGGAGGGTTTGATGCCTGAAGCAGCTTGCGGATGATGTCACCAGTAATAGAGAAGGGAATGTTGGCAAAGACCTTATAATCGTGGGCGGGCAGAGAATAGGTCAGAAAATCCTGGGGATGTTTAGTCAGCTGGGGGTCTTTTTCGATGGCAATAACATTGGGAGTAATTTTAAGCAATTCCCCGGTAATCAGACCGCGGCCGGAGCCAATGTCGAGAACGGTATCTGAGGAAGAAATAGAAGAATTTCGGATGAGCTTTTTTACAAGTTCCCGACTGACAAGGAAATTCTGAGAATGGAGCCTCTTGTGTAGCCAGTACATAAGAGCCTCCGGAAGGTGATACACATAATGAGTATATTTTATCAGGAAATAATTTGTTTAACAACTATAGGTTGTTTAGCAGCCCTGGATATCGATCAGAGATCTCTATCCCTCACTGCGTTCGTGATACGACCACGCTGTATCACTCGCTTCGCTCGTGATGGAAGACATTAGAACCTTTTATGCACAAATATAGTAGAATTGGGGTACGTGAGTTTGATTGAGTCCTACGAGGAAATTATTAGACCGGATATAATTTCGCAATCGGATAATCAAAAACTAATTGCGAGATTAAAGGAAGGTAAGTTAACAAAGAAAGAGAATCCACTAAGTCATTGTTGTACGTTGTTTGTGGTATATGATCCGTCGGACAAGAAAATATTAGTTACACACCACAAAATAGCTAAAGCCTGGTTTTTTCCCGGCGGTCATATTGAACCGGGTGAAACGCCACCACAGGCAGCGGCGCGCGAAGCAGGGGAGGAAGTGGGGTTACCAGTCACAGAGGCGGATTTAGTGGGACCTTTCGGAATACAAACATTAGATATAAATAATCCTCCTCAGGTCTGCCGGGAACATTTCGACTACTTTTTTGGGATTCCAACCAAGAAGGAGGAAGTAAGGGTGAATATGGAGGAGTTTTTGGGTTACGATTGGCTGACTGCGGAACAAACCAAAGAAAGAGTGACGATGCCATACTACCTAAGTGCTTTAGATAAATTTACTAGATTTGTGAAGTGATAGGTTCGAATTCCGGCCAGGTATTGATGTAGTTTGATATGTTTGTTAGCCTCGGATTTTGTTAGCAGCCCTGGATGGAAAGTATTCGAACCTGGTATTATCAAAACTGAAGGGTTGGATTATTAGCATTTCTAGAACGGGCGATGTATTTGATACTTTAGCCAAAGGTCATGTTTTAGTAAATCAGCCCGGTGTCTCAGATATCCTGTCAATTTTAAAATTTGACTTTTTTTCTGATAGTTAATTAGCTCATCGCGTGTTCTTTGAAGATAAGCTGATACCCATTCACCACAAGATGAATTGAGATGTTTTACTTCATTTGCTCCGTATTCATCTTGGGCCTGTCTAGTTTCCGCAACATCAAGAGTTTTTAGATCCCAGGAACCATTCGGGTGGACAATTAGCTCTAGTGGATCACGGAATGGCAAGTTGATATTGTGATTAGTTGCGATTTCAGAAATGTCGTTCGCTCTTTGAATTATTGGACCTATTTTTTCAGGGGAGGTTAGATCAATAAATATATTATCAATTTCAGTATCTTCTTTGCTTCTTAAAACGTTACCATTTTTTAGAGATTCCCAGAAATCTGGATTGCCATAAGTCCTGCTCCCATCCGCACACTCGTCAGTGACAAGTATTGAGCCATCTTGAACAACTCTAAGGGTATTGTAGGTAGGTAGTCCGGCTTCTCTAAACAATTTCCAGTTGTTTTGTGTTTGTAGTGCTATTTTCCTATTAATAGGATCAATATAAGGGGACCCGTCAAAATTACGTCTAATAAGATTTACGAAACGATCTTTACCAAATGACTTGACTATTCCTTTAATCCTTTCTTTATTTTCAGTACCTTCTTCTATGTTTTTTCTGTGAACAACCTGTATTTCCGCATATCTTTCTGGATAATCCGGATTGTGAGCGATGATGGGGTTTAGATGTTCCATCAATTATTTTTATTAGGCTATTTCTTTATTAGGGCTTTTGCCTTCATCTGGTGAATTTAAAACCCAATCAGTAAAATCTTTGCCTAGGATTCCACTTTCAAATTGGTATACCAAATGTCGATCTTCTTTTGGCAGTGGGGGAATATGGTTGTCTGAAAGAAAAGTATTCCATTCTTCATCTGAAGCCGCACCTATAGCTACTCTTATTGGCTGGAGAACACTACCATCAACTTTTATTTCTGCAAAGGTTCTATTAAGAAGGGACTCTTCTGAAGCGATTATTCTACCAACTACATTTTCAGCTGCTGGTTCTTCCCACTTAATAGCGTAATCAAACAATTGGAACATCTTTTGGGATACCGCCTCGGCGTTGGGATATTTTTTGGCGAGAAAAGTTTGGTAGGTTTGACTCAAATTCATGGCTAAATTATACCACTTTTTCTCTCTGAAATGTATCAAACTATATCAGCAGGCCCGGAAGGAATATCGAACCGACTTGTGGCGCCTCGTCCTCCAAAAGCTTCTCTATTCCTCCCTAAAACCTCGTGAACAAAAAAGTCCGGGTACAAGACCCGGATTTTTTATTCAGCAGGCCCGGAAGGAATCGAACCTTCATTGGCGGTTTTGGAGACCGCAGTCCTACCGTTGAACGACAGGCCTATGGGGTAATTTTAACCTTTTTATAAGTCCTTGGTAACTAGAACCGTAATTTTTTAGTTTATTTTCTCTTTCTATGGCTGATTTTTGATCACCATATGCTTCGTAGTAATAGAGTTTTGGATTGATCATACGAGAAGTAGTACATGGTATTGGTGGTTTTGGCCCAGCCGTTCGCGAACGGCTGGGTACCGTTGAACGACAGGCCTATGTTGAGATTTTAACATTTTATTGACTTGACATGATGGTTTTTACACGAGAAGATACGTGGGTGAACGAAACAGCACGAAGACTGTCACAACTAAAAATGACGGGGAAAGAAGAGATAGATTTTTATGTTGATTGGCTTAATAATAAAAAAGGGGATTTAAAATCAGTTTTGAGTTCTATGGAAGAGGATGGGTGGACCGATGGAACTTTTGATTTGGTCAGTGATCGAGGCGGAAGAACTACCAGGGTGAAGGGTGGGGCAAAGAAAGGAGAATATTTAATTGAAGGAGCTGACAGGGCTTGGTACCCGATAGGCAAGATTTATGTTGCTGCTATGTATTTGGAGCAATTGAGAAGAGAGGTTGATATTGTTCCAAATAACACAAGGTTGGTTGAGATCGAGGACAAAGATTTGAAGGCAAGACAGGAAGTTGATTTGAATGATTAGCTTGATTTTACAGTAATTTTTAGTTATAAGCGTGGGGTATGGCTAGTAAGGAGGAATTGCAGGAACAAATTGCAGCTCTTCAGGATCAACTGGATCAGCTGGATGAAGAGCAGAATGCCAAATTACAGATGAATATTGCCGAAAAAAATGCGGATGACAAAGCCTGGAAAGCGGTAAGAGGATTATTGGCATACGGAGCTTTGGTTATTGGAACAGATGTGGTGTTTTTATTAGTTGTTCCCGAAATTGATAGTGAAATTAAAAGATTAACGGCGTGGGTGGCGACTATTTGGGCGGTGGCTACATTTCCAACAGGTCTAAATGTATTTAAGAATTTTAGAGATAGTTTTGGAATATTCAGGAGGGAAGTGACTTGGATGGAGGATTGGAGTCTTAGGGAAGGCAACAGAGATGACAAATAGGGTTATTTGAGTTTTGAAGATTCTTTATGGAGGGTATGTTTTCTGCATTTCCGGCAGTATTTGTTGAGATTTACTTTTTCGGTGGTATTAATCTTGTTTCTTTCCGACAGATAATTCTGGCTTTTGCAAACCGAACAAATAAGGGCAAATGTCTGACGAGCGCCTTTTTTAGCCATATTTAGATAAAAATAATATAAATTCCGAATTACAAATTCCAAGTTACAAAGAAATTCAAAAATTCAAAGTCACAAACTTGAAATCTGATTGGATGAGATATTATAACAATTTATTGGTAAAAAAACACCCTGATTGCTCAGAGTGTCTTTTTATTACGGAAATGATTTCTATTTTCCAAGGACTGTAATAGGCGGCATAGGGGGGGCAGATCCACCCATGACCGGAGACGCAGTGTCTGACAATCCAACAACGGGAATTTCAGGAATTGGAGCCGAAACCGTGGCTGCGGCTGAATCCAGCTCCGCTTGGGCTAAGGCTGCATCAGGAGTAATAGGGGCTTCTGGGGCGTCTGCAACTACCGGTGCTGTTTCTACAGCCGGATGGTTTTCGGTGCTGCAATTTTCACAGACCCAAAGTGTTTTACCGTCAGCGGTAGTAACTGCCTGGCAATTGGTACATGCGACTGGTGGAGTTTGGTTTTGATCCATAAATATCACCGCCTTTTTTAAGTACAGAGTACTTCGTAGGATTACTATACGGGATCGTTGACATGAATGTAAAGCGCAGTCACAATAGATGTATGGATGGAGTAGGTAGTTATTCCGGAGCGTTTTCTTTGTCCGGGATGTCATCGCCCGTGGAAATTGTGGATCAGGTGATCAGTCAGGCGACAAAATTAAACGCTTCGGATATTTTGTTTGAACCTCAGGAAAAGGAGACAGTGGTGCGGTACAGGGTGGATGGGGTAATTCAGACATTCGGGGTCATGCCGCCCGGAGCTTATGATCAGGTGCTTTCGAGAATAAAGATCCTGGGAAATATGGACGTGACCGAGAATCGAAAACCACAGGAGGCAAAAATCAGGTTTGAGTCGGAAGGGCATCAGTATGTGCTGCGGGCGGCGATAGTGTCGACAAATTTCGGCCAGATGGTGGCGCTGCGGGTGTTGGATTTACCTTTGTTTTCCGAATTTGACCAGCTGGGCATGTCCAAGCAACTGATCGAGAAAATTAAAAGAAATGTGGAAGGCAGATATGGTTTATTTCTGGTTTGCGGTCCGACAGGAGCCGGAAAAACTACGACGGTGCACACGTGTTTGAAATATCTGAATACCGGCGAGGAAAATATCATGACTTTGGAAGACCCGATTGAATACGTAATCCCCGGGATAAACCAAATAGAGGTGGGGATGGACGTGGGGATGGATTTTGCTAACGGACTTAAGATGATTCTGAGACTAAATCCGGATGTAGTGTTTGTGGGAGAAATAAGGGACGTAGAGACTGCCAGGACGGCAATCCAAGCCTCTTTGACCGGACATTTGGTAATTTCCACTATTCACGGAAGAAACAGTATCGGGGGGTTGTACCGGTTAATGGATTTGGGAGTGGATAAATATATGCTTAATTATGCGCTGCGGGGAATATTGTCGCAGCGGTTGATGCGGCGGATTTGTGACAATTGCAGGGGAAGTGTGGCTCCGACAGAGAGTGAAGTAAAAAAGTATTTAGCGGAGACGGGACAGGTACCGGGGACGGTGTATGCCGGGTCTGGGTGTGATGCCTGTAATCAAACGAAGTATAAAGGCCGGGTGGGAATATATGAGTTATTGGAGATGGATGATGAAGTGAGAAAATTGGTGTTTTCCGGGGCCGGAGAGACGGAGTTTAGGGAAGAGATGGGAAAGAGGGGATTTGTGGGTATGAACCAGGAGGGGGTAGGGTTGGTGGCGGAGGGAGTGACCAGCCTCAAGGAGTATTTGCGGACGATGTATGATGCAAAATAAATTTTGTGGAGCCCAGAAAGAGAGTCGGACTCTTTTCTAGCCCTTACCAAGGGCTCGTTCTACCGTTGAACTATCCGGGCTGATTGGACCTTCAATTGGTGCATTATCCAGCTTTTAAGTTTAACGTTTCCAACTGTGATAGTACATACCCCAAATTGGGATTTCCTTTTATAGGTACCTTTTCCTTGTGTGGGTATTTGGACGATTTTACCAAATTTTTCGGTGGATATTTCAAGTTGCTTTGACCAATACTGAATAACGTCTGAAGGATTAGAATCGTGGAAACAAACGATACTGTATTGAATTTTTTGTGGAAGCACTTGGCATATGTTTGTAAGAAAGGATCTGAAAGTTTTAATTAACTGCGGGTCTGTGTTTGTAACTCTAACTGCTTGAGGAGTGACTTTGTTGCCTTCACCCCAGTAGATGCCTAATCCCAAGCCAAATAAAGTTTGTTCATTTTTGGTAAGTTTCAATTTTATCTTATAGGGGTCTCCATGGGGGTTTAATTTCACGTACATAGCGTTGCTACGCGTTCTTTTATTGATATTATATTTTTTCATCCAGTAGGTAATTTTGTGCACAGAACAACCTAATTTTTGGCTTATTTCCCACATTGATTTTCCGGAAGAGTAAAGATCTGAAATAGTTTCTTTTGTCAGAACTTGCACTGCTACAGAATATATTCAAGTGTAGGAAAAATCAAGAGGGGAGGTAAGAAGGTAAGTGTGTTAACCAAAGATACTTTTATATAAGCTTGATGCTTGGTTAATTAGTTCAGGGTGTTTACCGACATAATCTGCCAAAACCAAAGCTCCAATAACTAGTAGTCCATAGGTAGTATTTTTTAATCCGTTTTTTTCCCGTTGAGAGCGATACATTTGCCTATCGGGATGATAATAATTGGAAAATTCTGTTTTGGTTAAATTATTCATAACCCCCAGTATAGTACTATAGGTCTATTATGTAAAGACCTGAATTGTGCCGAGGCCAGGATTCGAACCTGGGAAGGCGAAGCCACCTGATTTACAGTCAGGCTCGTTTGACCACTTCGATACCTCGGCAATAAATGAATTTTAACAGAAGCCAGGCTTGCTTTACAGGAGCGCAATCCTGATATATAATCCCATAGTATGTCAGGTTATAAGGATACTGAAGTCAATTTTAATAATTCCGTGTTTCCAGTGAGGTTAGGGGAACAAAGTGGGGGCGAAAATGGTATTGAGTTTACAATTGATGGTAAACCAGTTAAGGTTGCACCCAGCACCAGAGATTATCGACAATGGCAAAGTGATGTACATAATGGAAAAACAGGCAAAAAACCTATACGGTCTAATGGAGAGGAAATAACCCAAGTAGAGTATGATCGGATTCAGAAAGCCAGGAGTGCAAATGTTGTGCAACCTGACGAGGGACAGGAAGAAAAACCAAAAGGACAGGGATTACTACAGAGCCTACAGAGACTGTTTAGTAACAGACCGAGTAGGCAGATGGCAGAACCGATTGAGCAGGAAGTGAATGTGAATGTTTTTGACAGTAGAACACAAGCCAATAGATATGGGGGTGAAGATCCTACAAGTTTATTGGGTCAAATGTCACAGAGTAAAAGACCCGGAAAGTTTGTAAAGCCTGATTTTATACAAACAATCGCACCAGAAGATAGAGATGATTTGGAAGCAAAAAGGAAAGGGGGATTGAGTAAAAAAGAATTTGAGAGAGCCGAAGAGTTGATGGACGGTTGTCCGGCGTATGCCGATATGTCCTGGAGAGAAAACAGAGAAAAAGGTTACAATATTATTAATTCATACAGGACCGGTAGTGGGAGTGAGATGTATTGGTGGGAAAGAGCGAACGAAAAAAGAGCGAACGAAGCCAGGAGTAGAAAGTTGAAAAAAAATGAGGACCAAATGTTGTTGCAATGGGTAATTGAAAATCCGGAAAAGATGTTGGAACGGATGTTGAAAAAAATGAGGAGACCGGCAATCGGCAGGATCGGTTTTAGGGATAATCATGTAGATGAAAATATTTTGAGATATCAGATTAAAAGGCAGTCGATTTGTGCGGAATCAAAGATATACGGGATGTGGGGTATGTACGGTGAGAATATTGGACCTGTTTTGGTAACTGGTGGACCGTGTGATTAAGGGGGAAATATGAAGTTAAAAGAATTTGAAAAAAAATTTGGGCCATTGAGTGTAATAAGTACGTATGCGGTTGCGACTTTGGCGTGCAATAATCTTAATAATATAAACCCAGAATCGACAGGAGTATGGATACCGGTGAGTATAATCGGCGCGGGAGTTGTTTATTGGCTTATTGGAAGAGACTGGGGGGGGCATCGTGGAGAATCAAACACAAGTAGGAGTCCGGATAACGGAACGTCTGTGGAAGCATGGCAATTGGCTCGAGAATTGTTTCGTAGGGAGAGTCGAGATTGTGAGTTTGGTTATGGAAGCGGGGAGTTGGTACAAAGATATGGAGAAGGCTCTTCTGTGAAATCTATTTCAGGTTTGCTGGGGGAAATTGTGATAAATGATCAGGGACAGTTTGGTTCTCATTCATTTGCAATTGTAAGAGGTGGGGTTTGGTATGATAACAAGGGTAAACCATTGAGCGTTCAGGTTATTACTGGAGCGGAAATTGCCGAGAAAGGACTAAATGAAAGTCAGGTAAGGCCAGCTGTGGACAAGGATGGGCAAAATGGATTGACGAGTGATAGTAGGACTATGGTGCAAAAGATGGTAGATAATGACCCCTCCGGTATGGCAATGTTGGAAGTCGATGTTGCAGTGGCAAAAGAGAAGCCCTGGGGAATGCTTGGTCGTAAAACCGAGGAACTGAGGCAAGTTTCTTGGCTAGATACCGCAAGAAGCCGGGCAAACGCAAATTTGGAGGCAGAAATAAGGAATATAAGGGGGCAAACTGAAATACACCTTGCGAACAATGATATTTTGTACAGAGATTCCGGAGAAACAAATTTTGGAACTTTTGGAGCCAGGAGGAATATAAGATGAACACTAATCATGAGGAACTAGCTGAAGCAAAAAATTGGGTGAGCAATAATTGGAAGAATATAGCTGCGGTTGCTGTCATGGGACTCCTGACAACAGGCTGTGTTCCTGAGGCTGATTTAATAAAGTTTGGTATCGATCCCAAGGTGTATTATTGTGGTTTATGTCTTGTTGTGCCCATAGGGGGTAGATTGGGATATTTAATGCTTAAATCATTTTTCAACGGGGGACCAGATAGGCAAAGTCGGGCAACTCATAATTTTTCAACCAATGTTCCAGGAGGTTTCCAGGCCAAGTATGACGGATCAGGCGATAGAGGAGGTGCCGGTGACGGGCCGGAGTATGGGAGGGGAAATGTACCCGGGTCAGGTGTAAACCAAACTACCGGACCTGATCAGGGAAGTTCCGGAAAACATTCAGGAAGTAAAACAGATAATACTTACAATGCGCATGGCGGACAAGATACATTTACCGGACCCGGGCCAGGAGACGCGCCACCAAAGGGAAATCCACAAGCATGGAATGGAAATATGGGTGAAACAACTGCATTTAACGTTTTAAATTTACAAAGAAATGCATCACCGGAACAAATACAACAGGCTTATCGTGAAGCGGCAAGAAATTCCCATCCAGACAGAGGAGGGAGTACTGAAGTGATGCAAAGAACGAACAGGGCAAATGATGTATTACATGGAAAAAAGTGAACAATTTTATTCCAAAGACATTTGTTTATCTGAAAAATTGCTTATTTGAGCCACCTCTCGGATTCGGACCGAGGACCTGCTGTTTACAAAACAGCTGCTCTACCGCTGAGCTAAGGTGGCACATAAAGATTAGTTGTCAAATGCTGTTTATCCTCCTTCATCCTTCGGATTTCGGAAGGACAAAGCAAAACAGCTGCTCTACCGCTGAGCTACCTAAACACTTCGTGTTTGGTATATCTCATCCCGTTTCGCGGGATTCGCTATAAGGTGGCAATACTTTGATTTTACCTTAAATAAACTTAACTCCAAATACTTAAGTATTAATACACGGTGACATTTTAGTTGATATATATCTTATAGTGATGTAAAATCTGTGCCTATGCCTAGAATGCAGTCCGAAAGGATGACTCAAAGTCAATTGATGCAACAGGTACACCATGAATTGGGTGAGGAATATCGTAAGGAAGATTTACTTTTTGGAGTGTGGAACCATAGTTATGGGGAGGTTGAAAATATACTGACTCCTGATAGAAAATCAATTTTGAAAAGAGAAAAAGTGAGAGATAAGCTGAATAATCCAAATGGGTTAAAGGGAGCAGCTGTTGTTGCCGTGGGTTTGGCTTCGGTGGGAATGTTGGAGCTGTTGGTAGGTAGTGAATTGAGACAAATGATAACGGGAATGAATTTTGGAGAGTGGACAGTGTTAATAGGAGCACTGGGATTAGATAGTGCTTTGTTAGTGGGAGCCACTAAACTTAGAAAAAAGATGCAAGACAACTTGATACATGATATATCAAGTAGGTTTGATGGCTTTAACACTCAACAAAGGAACAATTTACTAAAAGAAGGGAATGAATATGGTCGAAATTTAATCGAAGCTGAGTTGACACTGGGGAATATTCAAGGCGATTGGAAGGAAGTTGAAGAAGGATTAAAAAAAGTAATGGGAAAAGTTTGGGTTGGGGATCAGGATGCGTATGATCAGATGGAGGGATTAATTGAACAAGATATTCTTAAAAGAAGAAGAGGTGAAATAGTTTTTAATTCAAAAACGTTAGCAAGAGATGGAAATGATGCTGCTTATATATTAACAGTCATGGACAGGTTGGGGATAGATCATTCTTTACCTTGGCAAAATTCCGGATCAAATAGATATTGAAGACCGCAAATAAATGTCCCGCCAATCAGGACTGGCAGGGGTTTCCCTTAAGTTGTTTCAAAGTGGGCTAGCCGCTCCGTTCAATAAATATAGTGGACGGGGACGTCTTTTTGGTACTCGGACCGGAAAAGAATTCAGCTTGTGCCCCTTAAGGAAAAAATAGTCAAGGAAAATGACCCTGGTTTCCTTCTTGGCAGGACACATTTATTATACACAATAAAACAAGAGCTGATATTAAACTTCGAGACGAGAACTGCATTTCACATCATTGGTTGTTACTGCACCATCACTGACCTTTTGTAAAGGTGTTTCGCCTTCAAAACATTGCAAGTCTATACGTCCATTGGGTAACTGGTTGAGTCCGCAATGATGGCATAATGCACAGAATTTTATAGCAAGTTGAAACCGGGAATTTACGGCTCCGAAAGTATGGATTCCCTGTTTGGTCTCCGCTTTGTTTTGTTCTCTTGCAAGTTTGGCATATGTTTCAGCAAGAGTCATACGAGTATAGGCAGTCTTTCCGTCATTGGGACTGATGTTTTCTGGACTTTTTGCCATAAGACCGGGATTATATCAGAATACGGAGAATAGCGGAAGAGATGGGGGAGATGATGAGTGAAGCCAGGGAGTGGCCGCCGAAGAAGGGGATTATAAGGAGCAGTAACAGTAAATAGGAATTCTGGTCACGAAAAGGATTGGTTTTGAGAAATACCTTTGAGCCGTCCAGGGGTGGGACGGGGAGTAAATTAAATAAAGCCAGGTTAATATTCAGGCCGACCATAAACACCAGGATGGAAGAAACAAAAGAAACGCCGGTAATTTTGAGTACAATGGCAAATATTATGGCCAGTAGGATGTTTGATGCCGGACCGGCGAGGCCGATTAAGGCGGAGTCCTTTTGGGGATTTCGCAGGTTGTATGGGTCGTAGGGGGCGGATTTGCCCCAACCAAAGGCTCCGGTGACGACAATCATCAGGGTGCCGACGGGATCAAGGTGGGCCAAAGGATTTAAAGTCAGGCGGCCCAGGGATCTGGGGGTGGGGTCACCCAGATAGTCGGCCATGTAACAGTGAGCGGCTTCGTGGATAGCAATAGCCAGAACTATGCCTATCAGGATTATGAAGAAAGCAGCGGGGGAAGAAAATAATAAATCTAGCATGAGGATCATTATATGGTAAAATACAAGACATGGCTTACGCTTGTGACAATTGTGCCAGATCCATCCAATACGGCGAGACCCATACCCACGGCAGAGGGGTTGCTGGTGGAAGATGGAAAAAAAGAGCTCCGCATACCAGGAAAGTGTTTAAACCCAATTTGCATGCCTGGATGGGCATGAGACTGTGTACCAAATGTCTGAGGAAATTAAAGGGAAAACCGGAAACATCTTCTGGGGTTGTTATAGCTACTTCTTGAAGATATGGTTGAGACGTTGTCGTTGTGTCCAAGAGATAATGTTTCACCCGCATGCGAAGGGTGCCATAGGGATATAAGAACTGGGAAAGTCGTTGTTCCGCATGGTTTTAAATGTCCAATACTTTATCCCGGAAAAAAAGCGTATGAAGTGGATACGGATTCATCAATTCCTGAATATTTAAAAACAAAACTGAGGTCGGGGTATGGGGTTTCTGGGACTAAGGTAACTTAATTTTGATTCGGGTGTCGGAAGGATCAATTGTCCATAATCCGGGCCAACCAGCGAAGGCTCTGGCCATATGCGGAAGATCCAAGTCACAAGATCCAAGACGTAAAAATTTTTGATATTCATCGTAGGGAACAAAGCCATCCTGGCGGGTGAGCTTTCTGGTATAAGTGGCCTGGGAGTCGTCCTGGAGAGTACCCCTCACTTCGGTTCTCTCCCCTAAACTAGGGGAGAGAAAGAGAGGGGTACTTAGAAATAGTTCCGTTCCTTTAATAAATAACCTCTTCCCCAAAGTTTCGGGGGTATCAGTATCCAATATAATGTCTTTTTCCTGAGCGACAATGGGCCCGTGATCCATTTTGGCGTCCAGTTGAATGACGGTAACCCCCGTTTCTTTTTGGCCATCTATGATTTGAAATTGTAAAGGAGACGGACCTCTATATTTAGGCAGTAATGATGGGTGAATATTGAATATTTGATTATTAAATGTATTCAGGACAGATTGAGGAATTATTTTGCCGTAGGCGGCGACAAGACCGACGGAGTCCGAGTTGACAGTTGTCAATTGACAGTTATCAATTATTTTTAAATCTTTTTCGGTGGCAAATTGTTTGAGAGGATTGGGGGTGAGCTTGAGATGACGGCCGGCCGGTTTGTCTTCTGTCGTAATAACACCGGAAACTGTTACCTGGTGATCTAAGAGGGTTTGCAGGGAGGGAATAGAGTAGGCAGATGAGCCAAAAAATATAATTTGCTTGGTCATGGCATAATTATAACTGAGTATGGCTGGACAAAAAGACTTGGAGCCAAAATATGGACCATTAGAACCGGAAGTTAGTTCAGGTGCTACACAAGTGGTGGGGGTAGTTAGGGGTAGAGAAAGAAAATTGCCAGGGGGTGATACTGTTTCGTCTGAAGTAAGGGTGGTAAATGGTCCCAATGGAACTTTTACTGTAGATGGAGGGATGGGGGCATCAATTACGGTTTATGAAGCAGACAAAATAACTACGGAGCCAGTAAGCTGTTCAATACAGAATGCATTAAACAGGGGCAGAGAGAATAGAAAAAGAAAGAAGGAGAGAATAAAAGCGAGTATTAAAAAGAGTGCTAGAGGTTAATTTCTTCCCAGGTTTTACCTTCGATGTGGTAGAGCTTGGTGTTTTGGATTAAAACGTGGTCGACAAACAGTACACCGTTTAGATGATCCATTTCGTGTTGGATAATGTGGGCGGGAAAACCGGTGAAGGTTTCGGTTTTTGTAATCAACCCGATTTTGGAAAAATCGTGCTCGACTCCCTGGTCGTTGCCGGGGTCCGGCTGCGCGCGATTTTTCTTTAAAATCTGCGTTGATATGTTTGAAGGTATAGTTTGGTATTTGACTGTGACGGACAGGGAACGCTTTAGGGGAGAGTAAAAATGAGGCAGGGAGAGGCAGCCTTCGTAGACACCGTTTTTGGCGGTGGGAGACTGTTGGCGTTGGGATTTACCAATAATTTCCGGATTGATAAAAATTTGCGGAGTGTCTTCCGGAGTCGGTCTAATGGCAAATAGTCTCAAAGAGATGCCTATTTGAGGAGCAGCCAGACCAACGCCCTGGGGATTTGCGGCGGCTTTTAGAGCTGAAATCAGGTCGTCAATAATTCTTAGCAGGCGATCGTCGACTGTTTTGACGGTTTTGGTAGGAAGCCTCAGGACCTGATTGGGAGCGACGACAATATCGGCCATAGGTGTATTTTAACAAATATCAATGAAGTGGACATTGGGTGTCACTGTGAGGGGACTGAAGAGGGGGTAGCAAGTTGTTGGAGTTGGGCTTTGGCGTCGGCAAAATCCGGTTTTAGTTTTAATGCCTCTTCGTAGTATTTTTTGGCCAGCTCCGGTTGGTTGTCATATTTGGCGTTTATGGCCCGGATATAAGGGATGCGGGGATCGGTGGGGGAAATGGTTTGAGCGTGGGCTAACGCTTCGTCCGATTCCTTAAAATACCTGGAGTCCATGGTACCGAGAACTACCAAAGCCCGGGAACGGGATTTGTAGTAGTTGGGATGATAGGGGCTATTTTCTATGGCTTTTTTTGAGGCTATTTGAGAAATTTCTATGAACTGACCTGAGGCATCGGTATCGTTTTGGGAGACCAGGAGTGACATAAAGGCGGCGGTAACGCCAAGCTCCGAGCTGATAGGGGAATCTACGGAATTTAATTCGTAAGACCTGGAAAATTTCTGGTAGGCGGTAAGAATATATTCCGGGTCCTGGGTGGCATTGAAGGACCTGAAAGCTTTTTGGCCATCGGCATAAGCAACATCTGCCAGCCAGTAATTGCAAATTGAGGAGAAGAGCAGGAGGGCGGAGGAGTACAAGATCAGCTGAGCCAGATATTGCCAGGTGGACTGGGGGATGGATTTGCGGGGAGTTTCTTCGTGATTTAAGGTGATGGTAAAAGCGGGAAAGAGAAATAAAAATATTTGAACGATGACTACCGAAAATCCCCAAAAGTTGGTAATCGATATGGTTAGCCATCCGGCAAGCAATGAAATGATCAAGTACCAATTATCAATAGCCAAATGATTTTCAACATTTTTGTTTTTCGAACTTTGATTATTTGGTTTTTGGGATTTAAAAAATGTGACAAACATGAATCCAAGAAGTATTAAGTAACTACTAAAACCCAGAATGCCGGTGGTGGAGAGGTAGTTTAGGAATTCGTTGTGAGCTTTGTTGTAAAGAAGTTCCCACTCGGAAGTATTATTATGTTCTATCGGTCTGAATTGGTAGTATGCCATGGCAAAAGTTTCCGGTCCGGAACCAAGCCAAAAGTTTTTGGGACCGGATTTCCAAATGCGAACCGCTCCCGTCCAGACGATTTTCCGGATAGTACCGGATTCGGTGCCGCCGGATTCGAGTGAGGTGCCGGAGGCGGGAGCAGAGGTTGTTTGGGGGGGTGAGGTTATAACCATGTCTCTAATAGGGTTTTTTATGGTAAGTGTAAGGGTAAGGGTGAGAAGGGAGATGATTAATAAATTTTTAATTGACCTAATTTCAAATTTACCTAATTTTTTTAGATATGCTATCCAAAAAATGACAAAACACACGGCAAATGCCATTAATCCGGAGCGGGATTTGGTATAAAGTAAGACCAAAAAGAGTAGTAGCGAGAGAAACGCCGGCCACCACCGGATTTTGGAAATGAGTTTAGAAATCGGGATAAATATCAGGGCGATCAGATAGGCTGCCAGCCAGTTGGGCTGGCCGAGAGTGGAGAAAACCCGGGTTTTCACATCCTGAACCCAGAGATGGGAGTCGATACCAAAGTGTTCCAGAAAACCCCAAGCAGCGACGACTGCCGCAGTTAACAATGACCAATTTACAATTGACAATGTGGATTTTTTATCAAGATTTGAGACTGCGGACCAATAGAGCAGGGAGTAACAAAGGAGGGAGAGAATGCCGCCGTTGAAGCGGGAGTAATAACCCATAAGAGAAGTGCGGGGATCAATGGAAAAAAGTAAACTAAGTGATTGAGTGATCAAAAAGATTAAGATTGGCCAGTCGAGGAGGGTACGGTTGAAGATAAGTCTTTTTTCCAGGATCATGCGGGAGATCCAGGCAGTGACTATCAGTAAAGTCAGGATATAGGTGA
>Ga0172379_10003050_pt1 | contig 27656 bp, 23 predicted proteins | sample GrowelOW334metaG_FD_119756 | JGI IMG/M metagenome (GOLD analysis project Ga0172379, IMG submission 119756) | Groundwater microbial communities from an aquifer near a municipal landfill in Southern Ontario, Canada - Groundwater well OW334 metaG | ecosystem: Environmental > Aquatic > Deep...
ACTATTTTCCCAAATTCTGATTTCTGGGTGCTCAGGCACCGAAAGCATCCTTCAACTTTAAGATCAGGAAGCCTTTATCCTGCTAAGAGACATCCATTGCTTCCCTCGAAAAGGAGAAGCGCCTTTAAATCATTGTAATGCAAACACTTGAAAAAGCAAAGTGTAGAAGATGAGTCTAACAAAACAGCCCCCTATAATGTCCAATGTCTGTATAAATTAGGGGGATGTTTGGAAAAAACACCCCATCCATCTTGGAGAGGGGCCTTCGCCTCCAAAAAATCAATCTGGAGAATCCGCTCCATCCCCCTAAGCTGGTTTCCCTTTTGGAATCTGCTGAGTTGCCGCAAACCTCTCATACCGTTTACACTATCCCACGGAGGCACACAGATGATCCTATGTTGCGGTGAGGCCCTTATAGATATGGTTCCCTTCAAGACCGATGCGGGCGAGGACGCTTTCAGGCCCTGCCCTGGTGGCAGCCCGTACAATTCGGTGATAGCCATCGGGCGGCTGGGTGTGCCTGCGGCGTTTATCGGCAGGCTGTCGACGGACTTTTTCGGCGAGCTTCTGGTTTCCCGCCTGAAGGACAACAAGGTTCGTACCGACCTGATCGCCAGGTCCCACCAGACCTCTACCCTGGCCTTCGTAAAACTTGCACCGGGTGAGGAACCCCAGTATGCCTTCTACACCGAAGGCAGCGCCGACCGTTCGCTGGCGGCGCAAGACCTGCCTGCGAAGCTTCCGACCGACGCCCGCTGCATTCTGTTCGGCTCCATCTCCATGACCATGGAACCCATCGCCACCACCATCGAAAGCTTCGTCAGAAAAGAAGGCGCCAGGACGGATAACGGAGCCTTGGTCATATCCCTGGACCCGAATGTGCGACCCGTCATGATCCACGACAAGGTTTCCTACGCGAAACGGCTTGAGGGTTGGATGGCATCCGCCACGATCGTAAAGATTTCCGGCGCGGACATGGATTTCGTATACCCCGGCTCGGATCGGGAAAAGGTATTCGCCCACATTCTATCCCTGGGTCCCAAACTGGTGGTCACGACCATGGGCAAGGACGGGGCCCTCGCGGTGGGCAGGCGTGCGGACGGCTCGCTGTTCCGCGCCACCGCCCCCATCGTCGACGTGAAGGTGGTGGATACCATAGGCGCCGGCGACACCTTCCACGCGGGTTTCCTCTCGTGGCTGGAAATCAAGGGCAAGATGTCGCGGAACGCCATCGCGGCGCTCACCGAGGCCGAACTCGCCCAGGCGCTCTTTTTCGCCAACAAGGCAGCCTCGCTGGTCTGTTCCCGCCGGGGAGCCGAGCCCCCAACCCTCGCCGAGGTTGAAGCCCTGGCCTGACCCCACCTGGGTGTTATTGACCTGCCAGGGTCCTGAGCCGTGCCAGCGCGCTCTCAGCGTTGTACCGCGCCAGCAGTTCTTCCAGCCTAGCGGAAATTGCGCCCAGCTTGGCAAGGGATTGGTCATCCTCGGAGGCTGAGCCATCCTTCAGGGCGGAGGCAGCTTCGGTAGAGCGCTTGTCGGCCAGGTTTCCGGCTGTTTTTTTGGCGGCCAGATCGGCCACGGCGCTCCTGAAATCCTGCAGGGCGCGGCGGGCTTCCAGTTCCTTCGCCCCTGCGGAGGCTTCACCGCCGGCGAGGGCCTTTTCCGCCAGGGCACGGGACTTGGCCGCCCGGGCTGTGGCGGCGAAACCATCGAACAGGCTCGCGTTAGCGCCAACCGCAACTGTCACGTTCCAGTCCCAGCTCGTATCCCACCCGTCCTGGGGCGGCACTTTCTGCCCTGTAGCTTCGGCTATGACGGAAAGACCCAGATCCGGCCGCAGGTTCCCCGATGCCGCCTCGATGCGCGACGCAGTTTCCGCCTGGGCGGCGCGCAGGGCGTAGGCATCCCGTTCAAGGGCTGCGGCGCTGCCTTCACCGTTACGGGCACGGGCGTACAGGTTATCGGCCACTGCGATATCGAAACTGGCGGCGAAATCTGTCGTCAACTCGGCTGGCGTACCTTTCCATAAGGAAAGGTATTCAAGGGAAGCCAGGGCACTCAAGGCGGCTTCCTCCGCCGACACGCGCCGGGACGCCAGATTCGCCAGCAAGGACTCGGCCTCCAGAACGGAACTCTCGACACCCTCGCCCAGGGCCAAGCGCTTTTTTGCCGATATGAGCCGCTCGGAGGCGGTTTTCTCGGCCTGAGCGAGCAACGCGGTAGATTCCCGGGCGAGCACGGCGGCCAGGTAGGCGGTACGTACCCCGTCCAGCGCGCCGCGGAGGGAACGCTCACGGTCCAGCGCCACGGCACGCAAGCCCAATTCAGCCGCCTCTATCGCCAGTGATATCTTTCCCCAGGCAAAGAGGGGAAAGGTGAGATCGACGGTCCCCTTATAAAAGGTAGCCTCCGGGTCGGGGACAAAAATGACTTCGGTGGCCGGTAGAGCGCCACCGCCCAAAGCCGCAGGCAATGAACCCAAGGCTCCGGCGGGTACGACCAGGCCTGAGGGAGGGTTGGCCATGAAGCCCGCGGCGAAGGAGGCACCAAGTTTGGGCAGGCGGCGGGAATTGGCTTCCGCCAGCTCGGCGGTGGCCACCCGCGAATCGGCGGCGGCCATGCGTACCTGGGGGGCGTACTTACGGGCCGCTTCCAGGGCTTGTTCCAGGCTGAGCGGGCCGGTGGGAGCTTCGGCGGCAACCGAACCTGCTGCGACTGCCGGGCTTGTGGGGCTTCCCATGCTGGTGCAGGAGAGGATTGGGAGGCCGGTAATCAGGATAAGGAGAACATACGATACGGTTGCGGCGCTAAGGACCGACCCGGGCCGGGCGGGCTTTTTAAGCTTTTCCATCATTGGTCCCCACTCGCAAGGACACCATCGGCAATTATGGAGCTTCCTTCGGGAGCCTCGTAAACCACACCGGTTTTCCGTGGTACCCATTTCCGCTTCTTCAGGCTCCAGAATATGCAGGGCACTAGGATGAGGGTGATGAAAGTGGATGTGCTCAGCCCGCCTACGACGGCGCGGGCGAGGGGCGCCCTCAGCTCGGCTCCGGCACCCAGCCCCATGGCCATGGGGATCAGGCCGATGACGGTCGTACCCACGCTCATGAGGATGGGCTTGAGGCGGGTCTTTCCACCATGGACGATGGCCTCTTCCAGGCTCTTTCCCCGACGCATCAGGGTATTCACATAATCCAGCAACACGATGGCGTTGTTCACCACCACACCGGCCAGCAGGATGGCCCCCGTGAAGGACAGGATATTCAGGGTTGTATTGGTAACCAACAAAGCACCCACCAGACCTATCGCGGCAAAGGGGACGGAGGCCATGATCACCAGTGGCTCGAGGAAATCCTCGAATTGGGCGGCCATGACCATGTAGACCAGGAAAATGGCGATTATGAGTGCCAAGCCCAGGCTGGAAAAGGACTTGAGCATCTCGCTACCGGAGCCCCCGCTGCGTAGGGTGATACCGGGCGGAGGAACCAGGGTCTCCAAGGCGTCGTCTATCTTTGCGCTTACCCGGTTTAGGGGCAGGTCGCCGGACAAATTGGCGTACACGCTGATTATGCGTTCCCGATCCTTCCGGTTAATGGACACGGGGCCTTCAGTTTCCTGCCATTCGGCGACGTTTTCCAGGGCGATGCGCTCGCCCCGGGGTGTTATCAGGAAGAGCGAGGCCAGGCTCGAACGGTCGTTACGGTCCTCCTCGCGGAGGAAGACCTTGACGTCGTATTCGATCTCTCCCTGGGACCAGGACGCCACCACCGCTCCGTTGTAGGCGGTCCGGATGACGGCGGCGACTTCAAGCGGCGAGAGTCCCAAGCTGGCGGCTTCCTTCCGGCGTACCTTCACCAGCAGTTCGGGCTTTCCTATTTCGTGGCTTACCCGTACGTTCCGGGTACCTTCAACTTCAGAAATCGCCTTCTTCACCCTCAAGGCGTAGCTGTACATCCTGTCGATATCCTCGCCCGCGATGGTCAGGTCTATGGCGCTGGCCGCTCCGCTGGAAAGTACCACCAGGGCCGCGATGCCTTCGATGCTGATCGAATGGTCCACATCCATGAGCCTGTCGGAAAAGACGCGGTCCAATTCCTTGGTTATATCCCAGATGGTGCGGTTCCGGTCGGCCTTGTCGGAAAGCCGGACAGAGATATCGCCTCGATGGGAACCCCCGTCGCCCACCGAACTGGAATAGGCCACCAGATCCTTTCCGGCGGCTTTCTTTATGAATTCCTCAGCCTGCCGCACCTTCTCGATGGTGACATCGTAGGGCACGCCTATGCGCGTCTCGATGGATACGGTAAACCTGCCCTCGTCGGTCTCGGGGACAAATTCCATGCCGATGAAGAATACCAGAGCCACACTGGCCGCCAGGATCAGGACCGAAACCGTGTAGACCAGAGCGGTGCGCCTGAGGGATCCCCGCAACAGGCGTTCGTAGCCATCGTCGATGGCCAGCAAGGCCGATCTCGTCCAGCGTGCCGGTATGTCCAGCAGAAAGATTCCGGTATGGACTTCGACATCGGCAAGGGAGACATCGTCCACGTCCAGGCCCTTCACGCCGGTGGATTGCCCGACCACACCATTGCCGGACGTTGCGCTTGCCGCACCTTTGGGCGCGAAACCCGGAAGGGCCTTGACCTTGAGGAAACGCGAGGCCAGCATGGGTACGAAGGTGAGCGCTGCCAGCAACGAGACGGCAAGGCTGAAGGAGATGGAAAGCGACAGGTCCTTGAAGAGATAACCCGCAAGGCCGTCTATGAACAGCATTGGAACGAAAACGGCGAGCGTGGTGAGGGTGGAGGCCAGGACCGCCGAGACAACCTCCTCGGTACCCAGGATGGATGCTTCCTTCGCGTCCCAGCCCACCAGGAATTTCCGGTAGATCGATTCCAGCACGACAATGGCGTTATCCACGAACATGCCCACCGCGAGGGTGATGCCCAGAAGGGAGCTTATGTTGAGTGTGAGTCCGGCAAAATCGATGAGCGAAAAGGTGGCGATTATGGAAAGCGGGATGGTAGTCGCGATGATGAGGGTGGACCGTATATTGCGCAAAAAAAGCAGCAAAAAGAGCACCGCCAGCAGTCCGCCCTGCCAGGCCGAATCGGCCACCCCGCCTATGGAATTACGGACCTGTCCCGCCTGATCCTCCATATAATCCACGACCAGGCTGGGGGGCAGGCTGGGACGAAGCTCATCCAGGGTCTTGCGCACCGCCTCGCTCACCGCGATGGTGTTGTAGCCCGGCTGTTTCCGTATGCCCAGCCGCACACCCTCGCCTCCCCGGACGAACACGTACTCGTCCTGGGGAACGAAGTCCAGCGAAATTTCGGCAACCTCGCGAAGGAAAACAGGCCGGTCCCCGGTGGACGCCACGACCATGTCGCCGATATCCTCGAGGTCCTCGAACTTGCCCTGGGTACGCACCGCGATGGTCTGTTCCGGAAGGCGCATGAAACCGCCCGGCAGGGACACGTTCTCGCCCTTGAAGGCGTTCAACACGCTAAGGATGGGAACCCCGGCTGCGGAAAGCCTGGTAAGGTCCAGCTCCACCAGGGCCGACGAATCGCGGCCCCCGAAAACCAGTACCTGCGACACGCCGGGTATGCGTTCCAGACGGGGAACTACCTTGTCCATCACCACCCGTTTCAGGTCTATGCCCTGGGTGGAAACCGACAGGTTTGCCCTTAGCATGGGAAGCATGCTGGAGCTGAAGGTATAGAGCCTGGATTTTTCGACCCCTTCCGGGAAGGAAGCCTCCGCCGCGTTCAAGACTTCCCGCAGGTCGGTGAGGGCGCCGTCCATCTTGGTACCATTGCGGAACTTGATCAGGACCTGGGAAACGCTTTCGGTGGAGGTGCTCTCTATCCCGACGACGCCTTCGATGCCTGCCACGGCGGCTTCCACCTTTTTCGTCACCAATTCTTCCACGTCGTAGGGTCCGGCGCCGGGCTGGATGGTGACGGCCATGATGGTGGGCAGCGCGATATCGGGGTACAGTTCCTGCGAGATGCGGGAGAAAGAGAAGAAGCCCAGGCCCACCAGGGAGAGGAACAGCATTGCCGTGGTTATGGGCCTGCGGACGGCCAGCGCGGGGAGACTCACGGCCTTACCGCATCCGTGGAAAGCGCTTCATCAACTTCAATGACCACTCGCACGTTTTGGCCGTCCTCAAGGAAGGAATTCCCCTCGACGATCACCGATTCACCGCCCGACAACCCGCCGAGGACAAGCACGCCCGAAGCGCCCCTCCCACCCAGTTCTATGGGCTGCACCCGGGCGCGGGTGGCTCCTGATTCCGTAATCTCGAGTACATAAACCACATCGCGGCCATCCCGGACCAAGGCTGAGCGGAACGGTAAAAGGAAGCCTTCGGGGCCGGTCTCGGTCTCGAATTCGGCACGGATATACATGCCTGGCCTAAGGACACCCTTGTCGTCGCTCACGGAAAGGTCGACGTCGAAACTGCGGGTTTCGGCGTTGATGATGGTGGAGACGGACCGGACCCGCGCGTCAAAACTGCGCCCCGGATACGCGAGAGCCTCCACCTTGACGGCAAATCCCTCGCGCATTTCCTGGAAACGGCCAAAAAAAGGCTCGGGCACCATGACCGAACAGAAAAACGATTTTTCGCTCATGACGGTCGCGACCGGAGAACCGACGCCCAGCATGCGGCCCCGTTCCGTGTGGGTCTTGGCCACAAGGCCTCCGACGGTAGCCCGGACCACCGCATAACCCTGCTGCAGGCGCGCCAGTTCCAACTGCTTCTCGGCGGCCCTCATGTTGGACCTCGCCATGGCAATTTCTTCGGGTCTGGCCCCCTCGGAAAGTAGTTCCACGTTGCGCCGCGCGTTTTCCACCGCAGTCTCGGCCGCCTTGAGCGCCGTTTCCGCGCTTTCAAGTTTTGATGCCGAAAGCGATCCGGCGATGCGCAGGCTGCGCGCCCGTTCTACCTCGTTCGTTGCCTGGACCAGTTCGCGTTCCGCCTGGACCAAGGCAGCCTTCGCATTCGCAAGTTCCTGGGGCCGAATGGCCATCATTACCCGGTCCAGTTGGGCCTTCGCACCTTCGTATGCAGCCAGGGCCTGCTCCGACTGCAGGCGGGAAACGTTGGCCTCGACCCTCGCAACCACCTGCCCGGCACTCACCCTGTCTCCCTCGTCCACAAGCAATTCCAGGACCTCACCGGCGCTGCGGGATACGATCGTCACCGAACGATCGGGTTCAAGGTAGCCGGGGAAGACGAAGCGTTCCCTGAGCCTTCCCCTGACGGGCGGCGCGACACGTACCGGATCGGCACGTTCCGTGAGTACGGTGGCGGGAACAGTCTTGGCTGCACCAAAAAAGCCGAGCGATCGATCCAGCCATGCACTGAAATCGGAGGGATGGGCCAGATATGCATAAACGCCGAAACCGGCGACAAGGAGCGGAACGAGTAATAGCGCAAGAAAACGTTTCTTTTTCATCCGGTGTTTCACTTTTCGAAGCTGCGATGGAAACGGCGCATCCGACCGTCCAGGAAATTATAAGCGAGTGATCATTCTTTAATATACCATGGAATATACTACAATAGTATCCAATTCTCAAGGCTCGCATATAGCATATACTTGCCCTTTGGGCTCAATGTCTTTATCTTGTATCCTACCCGTGTTCGGGCTCCAAGGCGCAACGCGCCGCATCCTGATAAATTGGATTGGTTATGAAGAAGACTTTACTTTTCGCCCTCGTCGCCGTAGCACTCATATCGTCCTGCAAGGCGAATGATACCAAAGCAGCCGCCTCGGGCGACACTGCAGCAACTACAGAGAAAGCCGAAGCGACCGCGAAACCCGCGTCTAAAGCGGATGTCAGCTATGCGTTCGGCGTGGCCATCGGAAACAGCATCAAGGGAACGGCGGTCGCATTGGACTACACCGCTTTCGTGAACGGCGTCAAGGACGTCCTGGACAAGGACAAGACCAAGGTGACCATGGATGAGGCCAATATGATAATCCAGACGGCCATCCAGGACGCCCAGGTCAAACAGGGTGAAGTGAACGCGGCGAAAGAGAAAGAGTTCTTTACCGCGAACGGCAAGAAGACCGGCGTCAAGACGACCGCCAGCGGCTTGCAATACGAAGTCATAACCGAAGGAACCGGTTCCAAGCCCGTCGAGACCGATACGGTCAAGGTGAATTATGTAGGAACCTTTACTGACGGAAAAACTTTCGACAGCTCCATCGAGCGCGGCGAACCGGCCCAGTTCCCCCTTAACCAGGTAATCCCCGGTTGGACCGAGGGCATCCAGCTGATGAACGTCGGCAGCAAGTACAAGTTCTATATTCCTTCCAGCCTGGGTTATGGCCCGGAAGGCGCCGGCGGCGTCATCGCCCCCTATTCGACCCTGATCTTCGAAGTGGATCTGCTCTCCATCGAAAACCCCTGATAGGCAGGGAACTTCAAAAAATAGGGATAATTGAAAAAGGAAGGCCGGACCCGATTCCGGCCTTCCTTTTTTTCGCCCCCGGCAACTGCATTCCAATCCCGGATCCTGTCCATATTCCGGTCTCCGCCCATTTCTGCTTGTCCTTCATCCGGCTTCCGGTTATGATCCACCGACGATGCAGCTTATACGAAACAGCCTCATAAACCCGATAGTAGCCAGCCTGCGCGCCTTCAAGGGAAATGCCCGGACCTGCATACTCGTGGAGCCCATGTGGGGCATCACCTACAACCTGTTCGTACCCTACGCATCTCTGTACATGTTAGCCTTGGGTGTGGATGAATCTGGCATTGGCCTGATCGCGGCAGTGGGCATGGCCTTGCAGACCTTTTGGTCGCTGGTGAGTGGCTGGATTACGGATCGCTTTGGCAGGCGGCGAACGTCCCTGATTTTCGATGTATGCAGCTGGTCCATCCCCACCCTGATCTGGGTTTTTGCACGGGATTTCCGCTGGTTCCTCGTCGCCGCAATCCTCAACTCGATGGTCCGTGTGGTGCATACCGCCTGGTCCTGCCTGTTCATCGAGGACGCAAAGCCCGAAACTCGGGTAAGCCTGTACTCCTGGGTTGCTGTGTCCGGCACACTTTCCGGCTTTTTCGCGCCCTTGGCGGGCTTGTTGGTGGGCAGGGCGGGACTCGTACCCGCGACGCGCATCCTGTATGGTCTGGCCTTTGTATCGATGACAGCCATGTTCCTGTTGCGGAACGCATTCACGGTCGAAACCTCCGTGGGCAAGATAAAAATAATCGAATCCCGCAACAAACCCCTGCTCAGCTCCTTGGGCGAGTACGTCATCGCTTTCAGGAAGCTGGCCGGAAACCGTGCCGCCGTGGTGGCATTCATGCTGGCGGTCCTGTCGAATATCCACATGATGGTGCGCAATTCCTTCCTGAGCATCGTGCTCACCAAGGGGATAGGCCTGCCCGCCACGCTCATCGCCGTTTTTCCACCCCTGGCTTCGGTGGTGACCCTGGGGGCCTATTTTTTCCTGATACCCCGGGTGAAGAACATCAGGGGAGCGCTCTTTCTGTCGCTGGGAGCGAATTTCATGGGCAATATACTGTTCTTTTTTGCCCCCCCGGGAAACATCGCGGTGGTGTTGGCGGCAACCTTCATGATCGCCCTGGGTAGCGGCGTGGCAGGACCAGTCGTGGATGCCGTGATGGCAAATGCGATGGACGACAGGACCAGGGCTACGGCGATGGCCATAGTCTATACGCTTATGTACGCCGTTACCGCGCCTTTCGGCTGGATCGCAGGTCTCATCGCCAAGGCCGGCCCCCGCCTGCCGGTACTGCTCGCTGCAGCTACCATGCTTGTTTCCGCCCTGCTCGCCTTGCTGGTCGAAAGGGAGCACGCTGCGGGCCACCAAGTCCGGGAAGGATACTGAGCAAGCCTCCGATTCAGCGCCGGACCAGCTCCGGTTGCCCCTCGGTGGGTTCCATCCGGTAAAGTCCTGAATGCCGCTCGGCAAGGGATACGAAGGTTTCCAGGTCCAGCGCGTCGGGTCCCAGAACCTCGTCGGGGTCGTAGTAGAACTCGATATCCGTTGCGATGCCTTCCACCAAGGCACGTCCCCAGGCTCCGTGGAAACGCACGGTGTCCCAGATGGCCGGCAAAAGATATTCCATCTCGGCCTCCTCGAAACGCGCATCCAGATAGGCCAACTGCAGGCTTTCAAGCCCAACGGGATTCGACGGGTCCATATACCCTGCCCTGGCCGTCTGCGGCACGCGCTCCATGAAACGTGCGAAATCGTCGAGAAAGATTGAGGGTCTTACCCCCAGCGGACTGAGCACCTGGTTGAACCAGGCGACGGCGCGGCCCTTGTTGTAGAAGAGATCGGTGGCGCGGGACAGCCGTTCGGCTTTGTCCAGGGCAGTTGCGGGAAAGAGCGGTGTAGATCGTACCAGGTAGGGCGCATCGTGGTCGTGGTCCAGCCCGAGTTCGGCGGCACGGTCCCATAGCTCTGTCCCCGGCAGGACGGCAAGCCGGAACAGGTCAAGGTTGTTGGGGTACAGGCCAAGGGCGAAGTCGAGGCTTTGGAACCAACCTTCCAGCTTGTCACCGGGAAGGCCGTAGATGAGATCCAGACCGAAGACGGCGCCCTCGTCGTTCAGGAGCCCGATCCTGGAGGCGAACAGTCCCTTTTCCAGTTTGCGGCCTACCAGCGAACACACCACAGGGTCCGAACTTTGCAGGCCGATCTGGATGGAAGCGCCAATGGCCGCGAAACGCTTTGCCAGACCCCGGTCCAAAGTCTCGGCCCGAACCTCGAAATGAAAATGCATGTTGCTCTTTTTACTCGCGATGCGGTCCAGCATTCGCCGTGCCCGGTCCTTGTCCGCGTTGAAGGTGGGATCCAAAACAAACACCGACTTGACACCTTTCCCTTCCAGGGAAGCATTTTCGAAGGCTGCCAGTTCGGCGTCGATGCGCTCCTGCGGGAAATAGCGTACCCGCCGTTCGCCTTTGGACTCGAAACAATAGGAGCAGGCGAAAGGGCAACCCCTGGCGAGTTCCCAAAGGACACCGTCCCGTTGGGCCGGATCGAGGGTTCCGTCCAGCCAGGGCGAAGTCAGCGTAGCCAGATCGAGCCCCGGTACACTTTCGCTACAAGCCTGGAGCCCGCCTGCCAGAGCATTACCATCGGTGGCGAAAGCACGGAAGAGGGCCACCACCGCGGCCTCGCCCTCGCCCCGTACGATGAAGTCGAAAGGACCACCCGCATCCGCCGACAGGCCTTCCGGTCGCGCGGTGGCATCAGGACCGCCTGCGAACAGGAAGGGCCGGTTCCCACCAAATGCGGCGCTGCCGGCAAATTCCGGGATTGCGACCACGGAAGCGGCCGCATCAGGCATACGCACAAGAAGCGCCGCCGCCGCGACGGAAGCCTCGCGGTTCCACAGGTAGAGTGAAAAACCGACAGCGTGAGGCCTGAAGGCCTGAATGCGCCTGGCAAGCAAGGGAGCCGGCTCTGACGGGAAGGCTTCTATCAGCAGGATCGAGATCCGATCTTTGAGTACAGGGTCGGCTTTTAGGGCGGAAGCCACGCAGGCAGCACCGAGGGGGACGGCTTCCGACCCCTCGCTTGCGTGAATGGTCACGAGGGCAATTCGTATGGTATCCATGTGTGCCGAGTATGCCCCAAAATCAGGCATGGGGCAACCTGCGCTTACTGGCGGGAAGTTGATGGACAGGGTTTTTGGCAGGCAGTGGTGCGAAACACGGATTCAAACCCAACCGCGTTCGATATAGAGGCGCCAACCTTGGGCGAGGGCATCACGGATGGCGTCTTCCAGCGTATCGTCCAGCTTGGTTATGTGGAAGCAGGATTTCCCCTTCAATCTAGCCAACAATTCGGGCCTGAATAGGGCGGCGATTTCACTTTGGACGTAGACGGGCATGAAATAAAAACCGACATAGGCGGACTGGATGATCAGGCCGCCAAAATAGACTTCCTTAGGCTTGCGGCCTTCCACCTCGATGGCCTTTTCCGACCACAACTCGTATCGGCCCTCAAAATCGCTTCTGGCTACCAAGGGTGGAGAATAGACGGATAAAAGAGCCTTAATGCGGGAATAAATAGTCAAGCGATCATCCATGGCCTTCCCCTCAGCCCAAGGCTGCTTCGATATCCTTTTCGAGTTTGACCGGTTCCGTGGTGGGGGCGAAGCGTTTGACGGTTTTCCCATCCTTGGCCACCAGGAATTTGGTAAAATTCCACTTGATGTCAGAACCCAACACCCCCCCGGCCTTCTTTTTAAGGAACAAGAATACGGGGTGGGTGCCCTCGCCGTTCACATCAATCTTGGACATGAGAGTGAAGCTGACTCCATAGTTGAGCTTGCAGAAGTTCGCGATATCGCTGTCGCTACCCGGTTCCTGATTGGCAAACTGGTCGCAGGGAAACCCGATGACCGTCAGGCCTTTTTCACCATACTTCCGATGAAGGGCTTCGAGCCCTTCGTATTGGGGGGTAAAACCGCATTTGCTCGCTGTATTCACGATAAGCAGTACCTTGCCTGTGAGATCCTTGAAATCCAGAACCTTTCCATCATTTGTCCGTGCGTTGAGCTTGGTTATCGATGCATCCATGTAGTGCTCCTGTCAAGATATAGTACTTTTAATATATATCCGTGTGAGAAAATGGTGAAGAAAAATAGGATCAGACGAACTTTCAATCCAGGCTCAGCATGATGCCCGAACCTTGGGAATCGATTACGGGAGAGTGGTCGAAGTGCAGGAAAGCGGTGCAGGCCTGGGCCATTGTTCCCGTGGATACCAGGGTCAGCAACCTGTCAAAAACAGCGGCATTGGTGCCCACAGGGACATGAAAGCATACTCTTGTCGTCCCGGCCACCTCCGACAATCGTACCCGTGCCTGCAACCTTTCCTCCAACATCGCGGCCAGAACGTCCCCTGCCGAGAGCGCCAGAAGCACTACCGACTGGGGAGAAAGGAAGCGGCTTACTCCCGATGGGTCCAATTCGATTACTGCGCCCTGGCCAACATAATTTTCTTCACTGAGCGCGTCGATGACGATGCGTAATACATCAGCAATATCCGCTCCCGCCGCATTGTCGTCGTTCAGGACGATCTCGTTCGCTGCGGAAAGGATGCGGATCCTCCTCCGTATTGTCAGGGCCTCGCCCGATCCGCATTCCTGTTCCAGATCGAGGAGGCTCAGGATCATCTGCATATTGTTGTTCACCCGGTGGTGCAATTCCTGGAGCAGGGTTTCCTTGACTGCCACTGCCTTTTCCATCTCATCCCGCATTCGTTTGGTTTCGCCCAGTTCCGCGATGGATTTCTCGTTCAGGACAGCCAGCTCGTTGAGTGATGAGGTCAGTCGAAACAGGATCAAATGGGTGATCAGGGAGACGGCAACGGATACCACCAGCAGGTTGGTTCCGATTATCAGGCTGCTTGTGGCAGTAAATCCATGCCCGTCCAACCCAAGCGCCAAGGCCACCGCATAGGCGGCGACCACAAGGACACCAAGGGCATGGGCGATGAAGATGGAGAGTGCCCGTCCAAACAGGGCGGAAAGGACTACCGCGGCAATGAACCAGATATACCCTGCCCCGGAGGCTCCTGTCATGAACAGGACACCGGTTGCTATGGCCAGGCAAGCACCCACGACCGTGGTCAATTTGATGGAAAACCGTATGTCCGGAAGGAAAGTCACCAACAGGATAAAACCGAAAGCGATAAGGTCCACCACCGCGACCGGCCACAATCCATGGACCAGTGAAAAATACACACTGGGGATGAGGGCGAAGGAACCAAGTACCGCGACAAAGCGCAACAAGGTAGAGAGCATCGCCTCTTTTTCGGCTTCGAAGGTTTTCATTTCAGCCCTTTTTACCAGTCCCGATCCTTTCACCAGTATAGGCTGGCGCATTCATATTTGCGAATGCAGCTATCTATCCCCTGCCGCCGCCATGCGCACCTTGCCCAGTAGAATACCCGATGGCCCTTGGAAGCACCCATGTTGCTTCAGGGTTTTGGTGAAACGCAGGGATCCGAACTCCTGGGAGATGGAACCGGAAATCGACCCTCCGGTTAGGGGGCTATTCGAATTTTCCTTGTGCAGGATGCCCAGCCGAAGCTCACCGCCAAAATCACCAGAGGCTTGGTCCATATAGAAGTCGGAGAATACACAGGCTTCCAGATGGGTAAAATTCTTCAACTCAGCATCTTCCAAGGTTCCCGGCGCTACCCAGCGCGATGCGCAGGCGCCCGTTGCGGGGACCTCCAGCCATGTGGCGTAACGTGAGGGGCCCTCAAAAGCGCGTATGATACCCCTTTCCGCGAGCACGGTCCGTTCTAGCGGAAAGCCATCGGCATCTGCCGGCCGGTTTTCTGTCCCGCCAGGCAATGCGGGGTCGAACCCCAGGGTGGGAAGGTCCCCAGCGCCCTCTCCGGCACCTGAAACCTGCCCCTGGGTATCCCTGGCTCCGGAGACAGCAGAGGCGCCAAAGGGATACACCGATTCACCAAACCGCGCATCCGATGTTCCCATATAGATTAGCGGAGCGCTCAGGCGATCAAAATAGTAGCTGAAAAATTCCCTCACCGCATCTCCGGTGATCAGGACAGGCACCTCACCCAATCTGGAAAGGGGGCGGGCATCGGCCCGATCGACGACGCGGTTCAGCAGTCGGGCAACCATCGCGCGCAGGGATTGCGGGTCCATTGCCGAGGAGGACCAGGATTCGACGAGCTCCGCCTCGTCTACGGCAACGGTCCCTTTGGCGGCTACCGGGGAAGCCACGGCCACGGCCTCGGCTTCGGCCAGCAGGTCGTGCCACAGGAAATCAGCGCCTGCAGAGCTGGCAAGGCGGTGTTCGCGCTCGGTCAGGAACAGTTCGAGCGTAGCGAGGCGGGCGCGCCCCGAGGGATTGGTCGGCGTTTCCTCAGCCGAGAAGGCTGCATCCCGCAGGACTGCCAGCAGTGATAGATCCAAGGGTTCCGCAGGGATGCCGGCGGCAGCCACCACTTGACGCGGGAAGAAGGATGGCAGGGACCAGCGGGGAGTGGGTGAGAAGCGGGCGCGTTCCAGAGCTTTGTCGACCAGCGCCACGAGCTCGGATCTGGGGGCGCTGCGGGGCACGGAGATAACAGCGCTGCCCCGGCTGGGTCTCCCATCGGGGAAAACTCCATCCGCATGGATGCAGAGCCTTCCCTTCTCCACCTCCTTGGCCCGGGACAGATCCTTCCGCTTTCGGGTGAAAAAAAGTTCCATGGATCGTTCATGGCAACTTTCCCAGGTCCAATCGGACAGATCCTTACGGGAACGAAGATATTCGGCCACTTGTTCGTATTTCATCCCAACCTCATTTTCGTGCGCATCCAGGGTGCCCCGGAACTCACTTTTACGTATTCCTTGTAGCCCTTTCCACACATGCCGTTCCCCTTGAGTTGAACCGTATCGGAGACAGCATCCACCGCGCCCAGGACATCGGGCACAAAACCGGTGCAGATGACGGGGGACGCGATCTTTCCGGTGAGCTTGCCGTCCCTGATTTCCCTGCCCATAAGGGCGACCAGCTGGATACCCCAGTTCTTGGGATCCTCCATGCCGGAATTTGAACGCTCTATGAGCCAGCCGTAGGAGACACCAGCGATGAGGTCCTCTACCTTCGAGGTTCCGGCAGTAAAGAAAGTGTTGGTCATGCGCGCGTACGCCTTGCGGGTGAAGGACCAGCGCCTCCCGTTTCCCGTTGCGGGAACACCCAGTTCCCTGGCGGATAGCAGGTCGGAGATGCCCGAAACCAGTATGCCCTTGTCCAGAACGAGGGTGGAGGAACCCCGGGTACCCTCGTCATCAAAGAGGAAGCTTCCATTCTGCTCGGCCGAGGCCGCACCGTCATACATGGTAACCAGTGGCGAGCCGACCCGCTTGCCCAAGTATTCGGCGGCCTTCGCGCGGCCCTTCACGAACATGTCGGTCTCCACACCGTGGCCGAAAGCCTCGTGTGCCAGTATCCCGGCCATATCGGGGGAAAGGACGACGGTGTACTCGCCGGGTTCGATGGATACCGCGTCGAGCAGGGCCACAGCGTCGGCGACCGTTGCTTCGGGGCACGACTCCAGGGAATCCAGAAGCTCCAGCCCATTCAGCCCGGACACCGCTTCGAATACCTGCTTGGTCCTCCCGCTCCGCCGTACCGTCACGATGACGTAGGCCTGTCCCCAAAGGTAGGACTGCTCCAGCTCACGCTCGGCCGAAAGATACAGCTTGGAGGTACGTGACCATTCCGCGCGGGTCCTGGCGGTGACCACCAGGGTCGACGCGGCGGCAGCCCTCAGGCGCAGCGCATCCAGACGGTCGAGCACGGTGCTGGCCGGCAAGGTTAGGGGATCGATCGCCGAGGGTGGATACCAGGAAGCCTGGTATCCGGTTTCAGCCAGATCGGCCTCAAGGCACCCGATCCGGCTATTTTCCTCAAACAAGGTGTCCAGCGTCGCCGCCAGGTCCTTGGAAGAGGGAAGCACATCGAGGGACGCCTCGGCAACGCGACCATCCGCAGTCGCGCGGACGACAAAACCCCGTTCGGTCCATATGCTTTCGCTTACACGACGTTCGTTGGGGAGAACCTCAAAATTGGTACCCGCGCAATCGGTAGCCAGAATGGAAAAGAAGCCGTACTGGGGGCCAAGCTCGCGTACCAAGGCATCCATCCCGGATCGGGATGCGGCGAGGAAGGGAGTCGGCCGTCCGCCGGTATCGGCGGAGAGCGTATTTGGAGTGTTCATGAAACCATTGTAACATTTGGCAGGCGGATTGTCGCGCTGGTACGCAGACTACATTGATTTCCTTGCATCACGTCATTCAGGGTTCGTCCTGACTTTGTTTTTTCGGTATACTATACTGACATCAGTACTCAATCCTTCTTAAGGAGTCTCACCATGGAATATCGTCGTCTGGGAAGTGCCGGCCTAAAAGTTTCCGTCCTTTCCCTTGGATCATGGATCACCTACGGTCCCCAAGTGGATGTGGCCCTCGCCATGAAAACCCTTGCAGCTGCGTACGACCGGGGAGTCAATTTCTTCGACAACGCCGAGGTATACGCTGCGGGAAAGTCCGAGGAAATAATGGGAGCGGCCTTCAGGAAGCTCGCCTGGCCCAGGGAAACCTACATCGTATCCACCAAACTCTACTGGGGAATCCAGGATAGGCCTAACCTGAAGAACACCCTCAACCGGAAATATCTGATGCAGGGCATCGACGGCTCCCTGAAGCGGCTGGGCATGGATTTCGTTGATCTGGTGTACTGCCATCGCCCGGACAGGGAAACTCCGATGGAGGAGGTTGTCTGGGCCATGAACGACATGGTGGCTTCGGGAAAGGCCCTCTACTGGGGTACCTCCGAATGGAGCGCCGAGGAAATCCGCGAGGCCTGGGAGATCGCCGACAAGCGCAATCTGCGCAAGCCCCAGATGGAACAGCCCCAGTACAACCTGCTGGTCCGGGACCGGGTCGAGAAGGAATACGCCCGTCTGTACGACGGTTCGGGTAACGGCATCGGCCTGGGACTCACCACCTGGAGCCCACTGGCGTCGGGAGTGCTTTCAGGCAAATACGCCAAGGGTATACCTGAGGGAACCCGGCTCGCCCTGAAGGGGAACGAATGGCTCAAGGAAAGCTTCAACGCCCAGGTTTTCTCCGCGGTCGCCGCGCTTGGTCCCATCGCGAAAGATCTGGGGGCCACAGCCTCGCAGCTCGCCTTGGCCTGGTGCGCCCGCAACCCCCACGTCAGCACCGTAATCATGGGTGCCAGCAATATGGACCAACTTGAAGAAAACCTGAAGTCCCTGGATCTGTTGCCCAAGCTGACCCAGGAAGTGCTCGCCCGCATCGATACGGCCCTGGCCCCGGCCATGGAACTGATGAAAGCCTAAGGAAAGGCAAAAAAGGAGAAAACAGCATGCAACTTAAGGAATACGGCACATTCGCCATTCCCGGCCAGGTTTTCGTGGAAGAGGGACAGGGCGGGCTGCCGGTCGTAAAAGTCCGCAATAGCTTTGCCCAGGCGGACATCTACCTCTACGGCGCCCATGTTACGCATTACGAGCCCAAGGGCGGAAAACCCCTGTTGTGGCTGAGCGACACGAGTCCCTTCGCTGCGGGGAAAGCCATACGCGGCGGCATCCCCGTCTGCTTCCCCTGGTTCGGTCCCCATAGGACCAACAAGGATTTCCCCGTCCACGGCATTGCGCGCTTCCGAAACTGGGAGCTGTCCTCTGTCGCGGCCCAGTCCGACGGAAGGACCCGGGTCGCCCTGTCCCTCGCGTCCGACGAGGCGACGAAGGCGTTCTGGCCCCATGATTTTATCCTTGAATTGATCGTGACAGTCGGCGGGAGCCTCGAACTTGAATTGACCGCCTCCAACGCGGGCCGGGAACCTTTCCTTTACGAAGATTGCCTGCATACCTACTTCGCCGTTGGCGATGTTGCCAAAACCGGCGTTTCCGGCCTGGACGGCACGGGCTACATCGATCGTGCGGCCTCCGATGCCCGCAAGGTACAGACGGGGAAAATCGCCCCGGCGGGGGAAACGGTGAACATCTACATGAAGGCGCCTTCCCGTACCGAAATAGAGGATACCGCGGGGGGCAGGAAAATAAGGACCGAACAATGCGGTTTCGATTCCACCGTCGTGTGGAATCCGTGGGAAGCCGCGGCCGCCAAAAACCCGGAGATGACAGACCGCTGGAAGTCTTTCATTTGCGTGGAAGCGGCCAATTGCCTGGATTCGAACGTGGTGTTGCTGCCCGGGACTTCGCACCGGAGCTCCGTGAGGTACACAGCCGAAAAAATCTAGAACGGATAACGAAGCTTGTGTACGGTTCGATTGTTAAAGCGGATGTAATCCGCTGGATGAGGATTCATCCATCAAGCAGAGTCACAATTTTACACACACGAGCTTCGTTACTATATCTTGATATTGCCTTATTTTACGGGTTCCATACTTACAATCGGAGATAGATCCATTCTCAAGACTTGATGAAGCCTAATGAGTGATTCCATCTCTGGTTGAACAAATAAATACCGCGATCACCAAGCATTCCGAGCCAGAATACAAAGCCAACCCGGGGGAGGCCAAATACTTCAGCAGGAATCAATAGGAACCGAATTCAAAAGCCGCATCGTACATGGCAATAATATTTTCGACCGATACATCAGCAAGAACATTATGAATTTGGTTGAAGACGAATCCACCATCGCGGGCAAATATCTCCATCCGCCTGCGGACATCTTCCCTCACTTGCTCAGGAGTTCCTTGCGCCAGGATATCTCGTGTATTACAACCACCGCCCCAAAAAGTAAGATCATGACCAAATTCTTTCTTTAACCTCTCAGGCTCCATATTCCTTGAAGTTGTCTGTACAGGATTCAGGATATCGATTCCAGCGTCTATGAGATCAGGTAAAAGATCGTATACGGAACCGCAGGAATGAAGGAAAACTTTGCATCTGCTATTTTCGTGCACATAGTTCCACATCCTACGATATCGGGGAATGAATATTTTCCTTAGAATTTCCGGCGCCATCCATGGACCATCGGACGTTCCCAAATCATCACCGAATTGGATGATATCCACATAATCCTTTACTCCGTTGAGTATCTTTTCCAATTTGGGCATATATCCTTCGACCAGCTTGTCGACGAACCGCTCGACGGCCAATGGATCTGTATAGATGTCGACAAGAAAGTTCTCTATTCCGCGAAGGAACGTGCCCTGCTCGAAGAGATTATGCCCGATAGAAATCATTATCGCATAATCAGTAGTATCATGAAGGTGTTTTATTTTCTGGATAAAATTCCTGAAATCGGATTCATTGTTCACCCAGTCGATATGGAAGGGAGGGCAAGGGATTGCCCACATATTTCGGGATAGATCCTCCGTCAGGATAGGATCCGGGATTCCCGGCAGGTCACGCCATGGCCAATAAGCCTGGTCGGTATACAGGGAGCTCGCCGGTTTCTGCCCCAGGACACGTCCATCCTTTCCCTTTAGGAACATGTTTCCCTTATTATCAATTTCAAGATCAAGATACGCCGGAACGCGACAGCTTGAGCCGTCGTTCAAGGGCCAGTCCCGCCAATCGGTTTCTTCCAGGAGAAAAGCTTGCCCAGCATCGATGGCATCGACCCGAAATCGATCCCTGACCGCTTTTGAAGGATAGGCCAGTTGCTGCTGGAAATCATACATATGGCAAGGCCCTTCTTCCAAACCCAGCGCACTGGTCAATCTGTTGTAGGCAATGGCAGAAATGCCTGTCGAACGCATGGCTCCAATATCTATCGGCACACGATCAGCTTCCTTGTGGTCCAGCGCTTTCAGGATTCTATCACGTGATGTCATGTCTTTGCTCTCCCATCTACGAGCGTATGATAAAATAAGAGGAAAGTGATTTTCGAAAGAATCCTGCGAGGATCAAAGGTGGAATCGAAAGCATGATTATGGATGCCGATACTTCACCCCATGCGATCTGCATTCCTACTACCGCGTACGCACCGACCGCAACAGGCAATGTCATGCGCTCAGAAGTTAGCGTGAATGCCAGAAAGAATTCATTCCAGACGAGAATGAATGAGAAAAGGACGCCTCCTATCAGGGTAGGCCATGCGATCGGCAGTGCGCACTGAAGGAATACGCGAAACGGAGAAAGCCCCTCCAGAGTTGCCGCTTCCTCGATCTCTATAGGTACATTGCGGAAAGGTTCGATCGAAAGCCAGATTATTGTCGGAATGGTTATCAATAAATACGAAAAGATAAGTGCAAAATAAGTATCCATCATCCCTAGATTCAACCAGAGATATATGAACGCAAAAACGGATGCAACCGGCGGCATCATACGCAGGGTGATAACCCAGAATTTGAGGTTTTCCTTTGCACGAAACGTAAATCGTGCGATGGCATACGCGAAGGGCACCCCAAAAACGAATCCCAATACAACCGATCCGGTCGAGACTATAAAACTATTTAAAAGTGCGCCTTTCAGATCGGATAGACGCAGCACGCGTAAATAATTTTCGATGGTCGGAGTAAAAATGAAACGTGGCACCGGGGAAATAATGTCCTTCATAAATTTGAAAGAATTGAGTAGAGTCCAAAAAATCGGAAATACCGCAGAAATGGCGATGAACAAAATGACGGTATAGAGGAAGATGTCTTTGATTCTAAATCGACTATTAGCTTTCATGTTTAAGGACCATCCAAAGAATATTCGCGATCACCAGCGTCAGGAGGAACATTATGAATGATATACTGGCTCCGTAAGAAATATTACCTTCAAGTGCAAGCCCGACGTTGTACGCGTAAAGATCGATGGTTTCAGTGACAATTCCAGGTCCGCCTTTGGTGAGGACGTAAATCAGATCAAAGGTACGGAAGGATTCAATGATCTTTAGAAATGAAAGGCTGACCAGAGTCGGAGCGATGATGGGTAATGTGATATGCCAATGCAGTTGCCATCGCTTGACCCCATCAATTTGCGCCGCCTCGATTGGTTCTTCAGGAATCGCTTCAAGAACGCCCAGGATTATGACGGAAAGGAGCAAGCTCCATTGCCAAATATCTATCAGTGCAACGGATGCAAGTGCTAACCTGCGATCAGCCAGAAACTCAACCTGTTTGATACTGATCAAGCCCAGCAAATAATTGAATACTCCGAGGAGCGGAGAGTACATGAACCGCCATGAATATGCCGCCGCGACTCTAGGCAATACCGCCGGCATGATGAAAAGCAAAGTAAGGAATCCCTTCAGCCATGATGGAATATTTCGGTATATCAACAACGCGATCAAAATTCCGAAAATGAGCGAAAAACTGACGGTTATCACTTCCCAGAAGAAGGTGACCCTGAGTGCGTTCCAAAAACGGCGATCAGAGAAAAGTTTGACAAAGTTCGCCAAACCGACAAACTTTCCACTGTCGGGCTTAACCAAGCTTCTGTCGATCAAGGAAAGGTGGATCACCTCAATCAAGGGATAAATGCTCAGAATCAGGAGAATTATAAACGCGGGCAATACAAAGGCCGCAATGGTCTGCTTTTTATTCAAAAGTACGTATCTCCTATGCTTGCCCGTGTACCATTGCACATGGATTGTAAATTACACGATTCCTTATTCGTACCATCTCACTTTTTCAGCCTTACAATCCATGCAGCGAACCGGCGGACATTCCGTGTCCGCCGATAAATCGATCATTCTACTTCTTCAACAATTCTTTGGCCTTAGCCACCGCTTCGTCAAGGGCTCCTTGAATATCTGTGCGGGTTCCGGTAAAAAGTTCCTCAAGAAGGATACCCAGGTTATCGCCGATTCCAGGCCATTCGGGTCTGCGCATGAATGTTATTTTCGTTACCTTGCCACGCGCGTCGATAGCGTCCCGCACTTCCTGTGGGTAAAGCTTTTTCATGGCATCGCTGTTGAGGGTACTCATACGATTGCCCATTATGTTCTTTTCAAGGCGTAGCAACTCGAGCTCCTTGCTGGTAGCCCAGGCGATGAACTCCCCGGCGGCCTTCTTCTCTCCCTCAGTCTTCGCGCCTATCTTCGAAATCGCCAAGCCATGGGTATAGGCGCCGGAAGGGATCGGCGTTGGTGGTGGAGCATACCCAACTTTACCGGCGACCTGGGATTTGGACGGATCCTCCATCATGTCATAGAACACATCCCCATCCAGAAAAAACACCACCTTACCGGCCCGGAATGCCTCGATATTATCCGAAAAAGTCGATGTCGATGCTCCCGGCGGGCAGTATTTTAGAAGATCCAAGTACAGCTGGGTCGCTTTGACGGCCGCAGGGCTATTAAAGACCGGATTGCCGCCAGCGTCCAGCCATTGCCCGCCGTAGGCGGCAAAGTAATCCTGCCAGCGCCAAACATTGGATCCGGATCCCCGGAGCCCGCGGGTAGCGAATCCGTAAATCTCTGGCGGGTTATTCATTTTCTTTATGGCAGCAACTAGTTCATCCATGGTCTTAGGTACGGAGACGCCGGCTTTATCCAGCAAGTCCTTTCGATAGAAAAGGAAATCTCCACCGCCGAATGTAGGTGCATAATACGCTTTACCGTCGATGCTGCCGACATTGCGCATCCACTCAAAAAAGTCGTCGAAATTATACTTCGCCGGATAATAATCCAGCAGGGGCACCAGCCAATCGGCGCTGACGAATTCGGCAATGTTAGCCTCGTCCACATAGTAAACATCATAGGCACCAGCCTTGGTTGCGGAATCGATCCTCGTCTTGGATCTTCTTTCCGTTTCCTCGAAATATTTGATGCTCACTTTCATTCCGGAACTTGCCTCAAATTCCGCAAGCCCCGCATCAATGGCCTCCCAAGCCGGCGTCCGCTGGGCAATGACCGAGATGGATATCCCGGAATGTGGTAGCCCTTTGGATGATTCCGCAGTTCCCCCGGCAAATACCGTACCGGCCGCAATCAAACCAATACCCAGAAGAACGAGAAATGTATTCCATCTTCTCATCATGCTACTCCTCCTCTTTGATACGCTAATCCAACCGGGAATAAAGCCCGGTCAATTGCCCATATGGATCATGACCTTAACGCTTGATGGTTTCATATCGCTTGCATAGTTGAACGCCTGAATTGAATCGGCAAAGTTGAAATGGTCTGTTATGAACGGTTTTAAATCTATTTTGCCCGATCCCATCAGAGCCAAAGCCCGCGGAAACGCATTCGCATAACGGAAAATCGTTTCCATTTTTGCTTCTCGAATCTGGGCTGTTGGTATATTGATCATGACCATGTCTGTAGGCATGCTGATATAGACCACCCTGCCTCCGGGACACAGCAGTTCGAAAACTTTCGCTCCAACTGCCTGATCCCCACTTGTTTCAAAAACGATATCCGCACCCCAACTTCCTGTTTGTTGTTGTATGACATCCTGCAAATCTTCCTTGGTCGCATCGACAGTCATAATATTCCCCAAGGGCGAGAGCAAATCCAATTTCGCTTTTTTGACGTCCGAAACGATTACCAGGCTGCAGCCACCAGCAAGGGCGGCCATGGTGGTCATCGCTCCTATCGTTCCGGCACCAATAACCACGGCGATATCTCCCGGCTTGATTGCGGCCTTTGTTGCCGCATGCATACCTATCGCCAATGGTTCCACCATTGCTCCTTCATCGAAGCTCACATCATGAGGCAGTAAATACGTAAAGGCCGCGGGATGTACCACAGTTGGCCGGAGACACCCATGAACAGGAGGAGTCCCCCAAAAGCGAACCGCAGGATCGAGGTTATAAAAGCCCAACCTAGACGCACGGCTGGACATATCCGGAATTCCTGGTTCCATGCAGACCCTGTCACCCGGTTTCAGTCCCGCAACCTTTTCGCCGACTTCGACAATAATTCCTGATGCTTCATGGCCGAGCACCATCGGCTCACGTACGACAAAATCACCAATGGAACCAAATTGGTAGTAATGCACATCGCTTCCACAAATACCGACAGAGGAAATTGAGATACGGACATCCTCCGGTCCCAGTCGTTCCGATATTTCTATTTCACGTAGTGCCAACTTCTTGATCGATTCAAGAACCAAAGCTCTCACCACTGGCCTCCTTAACAATTCTCTAAAGGAAATTTAGTATTATTGATCGTATAGCATCATATAAACGTTTGCGCAAACGTATGCGCAAACGTTTATATGATGCTATACCCAAATTCACCTGTTGTCAAGAAAATAAAAAAGGATTTTTCAAGGAAAATATGAAATTTATCGACAGGAAAGAACTAACGTCGGATAAGGAGTTCAGCATCGAGAATGATCTGTCGTTTCGTATCATCGCCCCGATTCTCTGTCCGATCGATTACCAAATCAACCGCCAACCGGCCGATTGCTTCAGTAGGTTGAAGCACCACCGAAATGGGGTATTTAAGAAAATTGAACCACTTCGAATCATCATATGAGACTATTTTAATATTTTCAGGGATCTTCAAGCCAAGATTGTCGATCGCGGCAACAGTTTCCCAACAAATATTAGATGTTCCACATACTATCCCATCGACAGGACTCGGTCCATGTAAAAAACCTTTGATGATATCTATCGTGCTTTCCTGGTGATACTCGACTTTAAGGACCATTGATGGGTCGAACTTTTTTCCTTTTGCGAGAACTGCGGTACGATAACCTTCAATACGCATTTTTTGCGTATAAACTTTGTTATTGTATCCGATGAAACCAACATTCTCACATCCTTCGGCGAAAAGAAATCTTGTAGCCACTTCCGCGCTGTCCGCATTGTCTATCCCAACAAAATCAGAACGATAATGCGTCATTTTCCTGTCTATCTGAACGAAGGGGATTTCAGGCGCAATGCGGTTTACGTATGGATCATCCGTGTCTACCGGGGCGAATATTATTCCGTCAACCCCCTTGGAGAGAAGAATGTCTATATAAAATTTCTCCATTCCAATATTTTCTTCAGAGTCGCACAACATCACGCTGTATTCTTTTTCCGCTGCATTCAATTCGATGGATTTCACAACTTCAGCGAAGAAATCCTCACGGATATCCGCAATGATAACTCCCAGTATTCGGGTACGCTTGCCTTTCAAGCTCTGTGCAAGAATATTAGGAGTAAAATGGAGTTGCCCGATTGCATTCAGGACAGCTGATTCGGTATGTTCCTCTACACGGCGCGTTTTATTGATAACGTGGGAAACGCTGGAGATAGATACTCCGGCCAATTTAGCTACATCTTTCATTGTTACTTTTTTACCCATGGTTCCACCGAAGTAAAGTAGGATCGCAATCGTTTGCGCAATAAATATACTAAGGTAACTTATCCATGTCAAGATTCTGGCAATAAACATACCTCAATGAACCTTGTTATCACCCTACCAAAGCATATACTAGCCAATATTCCTCTCACATCCTAAGTGGTGACTGGTGTGACCGCATCCATAGCCTTCCCAACCCGTATCGGTGGCTTCCCGGTACTATTGTCCCCCAATGGTTGTCAGATCTGCCATTGCTGCTGGCATCGGCTAACCATTTGAACCCTTCGGCGGTCGGATTTTCCTTCATCATGATCATTTCGTAGAAGTAGGTGGGGGAAATGGATAAGCCATTGCTAAGGCAATCCCGAATGTAGTCGGCCAGTAGCGGTACTCTTTTTCATTAGCGTGGTTTCTCCCGTTTGATGCCTGCCCTGATAAAAGGCATGACAGTTCAACGGGAATATTTCCTCACTGAAGAATCTGGCATAATTCCTTCAGAAGAGATGTCACATGCTACTTGTGTTATTGGTCCAATATTATCCGCTACTCAACGGGAACAGGCTGCCAGTGAATCCGAGGGTTGGAGGTAGATGGAAATCCTATCGCAGGTTTGTGCCAACCCTGGGTTCTGGCAAAGCCTCTCCCGCTAACAGTACGAGCCGATTCGGCTACTTGCTTCCAATTTTATTAAGCACTATGAACTATAGATACCTCTCTTCCAACGACGAGACCCGTTCCCTTTGGCCCCACGATTTCTTCCTGGAAATGGCCGTGGTCGTGGGACCAAGCCTTGAACTGGAACTGACCGCGTCCAACGCCGACCGTGAACCCTTCCTGTACGAGGACTGCCTGCACACCTACTTCGCCATCGGCGACGTGGCCAAAACCAGCGTTTCCGGTCTGGACGGCACGGGCTATATCGACCGTGCCCGTTCCGACGCACGTTCGGTGCAGAAAGGACCCGTCACCCCCGCAGACGAGACGGTGAATATTTATATGAATGCGCCATCCCGCACGGAAATCGCCGACACCGCCGGTGGCAGGAAGATTCTCGTGGACCAGTGCGGCTTCAAATCCACCGTGGTCTGGAACCCCTGGGAAGCCACGGCCGCCAAGAATCCCGAGATGATCGACCGCTGGCGCGGCTTCATCTGCGTGGAAGGTGCCAACTGCCTGGACGCCAACGTCGTCCTGTTGCCCGGCACCTCCCACCGCAGCTACGTGAAGTATACAGCCGAAAAGATTTAGACAATCAAAGCCGGGCGGAGGCGGAGTGACTCACGCCTCTTCCCAGCCCACCACATTCCGTGCCACCTCGTCGAAAATGATGCCAATCTGCCTGAGAGGCGGTGCCTGACCGTCGACGTTCATCCGGTCACGGTACTTGGCGGCGTAATCCTTGCGCAGTATCCGGGCCAGGGGAGCCTCAGCGCCACTTTTGTCCAGACTTTTTACCTTGAACCCGAATATCCAGATGCCCTTGGGGCCTATCACGGTAAGGTCGATGCGGCCGCGGTTGGTAACGTCTTCGGGGATCACCATCAGGCCAAGGCTGGCAAAGTAGGCGGGGAACAGCTCGCGTAGGGCTTTGCTGTCACCGGCCTCAAGGATATCCCACAGGCGATTGCGGTTGGTATTTGAGTTGCCGGCATCGGAAATGGTGGTTTCAAGACACAATCGTGAAAAAGCAGAATGCACTTCCAGACTCGGAAAGCCCAATCGGTAATGCTCACCCCGGAAGGGATCGCTGAAACGTTGCTTTATGGTCAGATAGCCGGTCTGGAACAGCATTACAGGCAGGCTCATGCTTTCGGGTTCGATACTGTTGAATAGTTCGGCCCCAATGAGGAGTGTGTCGAGTTCGGGCAGGGAGCGGGGCTATTCCTTTATCAT
>Ga0172379_10003051_pt1 | contig 27650 bp, 28 predicted proteins | sample GrowelOW334metaG_FD_119756 | JGI IMG/M metagenome (GOLD analysis project Ga0172379, IMG submission 119756) | Groundwater microbial communities from an aquifer near a municipal landfill in Southern Ontario, Canada - Groundwater well OW334 metaG | ecosystem: Environmental > Aquatic > Deep...
ATTGTTCGTTTCCTTGCAATGTGTCAGGTGATCTTCAGCCTGAATGGCAAATTGGGCCGTAAGGTTCTTTCATCCTTATAGGTATTTAATTATATTTGACGCACGCCTCGTGGCGCACCAGAGCTTCACAGAGAAAAAATTAAATTAGGTATTTATCTGATCTTTAATGGATTAACGATGGACATAATATAGTTTCATATTCTTCCTAACTCTGTGTAACTCTGTGATCCCTCTGTGCTACTCTGTGTAACCTTTTTCTGGACACAACTATTTTTTCAATACATTTGGATATAAAAAATCCCGGATGCGACCGCCTATTAATTCAATTATTTACCGACCCCAGCAAGGCAAGGACAAAATTGCCAGGGGAATATTCGACATCTGCGCCGGGCTGCTGCTGGTTTTCATCCTGATGAGCGGCAAAGAGGCCGGCATCTCGGGCGATGAGGAGGTCCACTTCCGCCAATCCGAAAAGGTCTACAACTATTACGCCACCGGCAGCACCGACCAAAACGCACTCGATACGCCAATTTCCAACCTCAAATACTACGGCTAATCCTTTTTTCTGGGCTACAGGGCCTCTCAACAGCAACATCCCGATGAATCTGTCAAATATTTTGAAGAAGCCGTGAAAAAAGATTGTCAGGATGAACTAATCTTTTTTAATTGTACGGCGGTCTGCTACAGCATGGACGACAAAGAGAAAGCGATGACGCTCCTGCAAAAAGGGCTGGAGATCAATCCGGAAAGTGAGCAGATTCTGATGTTTCAGGCAAATATCCATGCCAAAAATGGAGAGAAGGAGAAGGCCGCAGCTTTGTACAAACAGGTGATCGGCCTCAACCGGAAATATTTCGATGCCTATCCACTTCTGGCAAAGATCCTTGTCGAAAGGAAGGAGCTGAAAGAGGCCCGGTCGTTGCTAAAAAGCTGTCTGACGATGCAACCCGGATTCAAAGCTGCCTACGCAGGATTGGCCGACAGTTACCGGGAAAGCGATCCGGAGGTGGCGAAGAAGTATGACGAGCTCGCTAAGGAATGACGGAGGGACGGGAATGACTGAGGGACTGGGACGACTGGGACGACTGGGATGAAGGGGATGAAGGGGATGACTGGGAAGAAGGACTTAGGGACTAGAAGGACTAGGGGAGTGGCGAATGTGGAAATAGGGTAATGTGGAAATGTGGAAATGAGTGAAACTCCGGAATTGGAAGAATTGAAATGGAAAACGGAGAAGCAAGGACGGAGAGACGGAGAAATGACGGAGGAACGACTTTGAATTGCCAGTAGGACATCAATGTCAATAGAAATAGAATTTCCGGAGATCAATTTTCCCCGGTAGGGGATAAATGGTTGATGCAGATGAAAATATGATTACGGAAGAATAAAAATTGGTTATTGTTAATCCCCATCCGGGGAAACGGCATTTCCCGATCATTGAATTTCTATTAACATTGATGCCCTAACGGGCAAAGGGAGGCAGGGATGACCAGGACGATGGGGAAAGCACTTTGAAAATTTTAAAATTGACAGATCGGTAATCTATAATTTTTGTCCACCATGTTGAACCAGCTCAAATCCTACCCCGGAGGGGTTAAATGTGAATAGCCTGGGGTAAAGCGACGAAGGAGCGACACCCCGGGTTAGGGAATGCCAATTGAACACCGTCCGCGGTAGCTTTTTGAAAAAAGTACTGTGAAGAGATCGGACGGAAGGAACAAATGTTGAAAATTGAGAGTAAGGGAAGTTATAAACGAACAGATATAAACAAACATAAAATTAACAAAATGAAAAAATCCATTATCCGTTTGGCGCTGGCGCTGGTCCTGATGCTGAACATAGCAGGAGCCGCATTGGCCCAGCAGGCTAAGGCACAAAAAGATACCATCAACGCCGACAAGACCGCCAAACCTGTCTTCTACGAGGCAGCCGAAGAGGAAACCAAAAGTGGTTCGATTACGGCCATGTACATCGCAATCGGAGTGGTTCTGGGCGGCGGGATTATCTTCATGATACGCAAAAAGAAAAAGTAAATAAATAATGTTTGAAACAAATTTGTTTCAAACATTATTGTTTCATATATTTGTACTAAAATAAGTACAAATATGGATACTCCTTTCATTTTTGGGAAAATTGCCTCCTCTTTTAACTTCACTGACAGAGACAAAGAGACAGCGCTTTTAATTTCAAATTTCACCTCCTTAATCAACACCATTGTTATTTCTCCACGTCGATGGGGGAAGAGTTCACTTGTCTCGAAAGCAGCAGGTCTGGCCATTGCTGAAAACAACAAACTGAAGATTTGCCAAATTGACCTGTTCAATATTAGGAGCGAGGAAGATTTCTATACTATTCTGGCTCAGTGTGTTTTAAAAGAGACCTCTTCAAAATGGGAGGAGGCGATTGACTCCTCCAAGAAATTTCTCTCCCGGTTCATCCCAAAAATTACTTTCAGCGGGGATGCACAGAATGATGTCTCCTTTGGGTTTGACTGGAATGAAATAAAAAGCAATCCCGATGACATTCTGGATTTGGCAGAGAAGATTGCAACTGAAAAAGGTTTCAGGATCGTTATCTGTGTGGATGAATTTCAAAATATTTCGGAGTTCAATGACCCTGTCTTCTTTCAAAAAAAATTGCGTTCCCATTGGCAAAAAAACCAAAATGTTGCCTATTGTCTGTATGGGAGCAAACGTCATCTGCTGCTGGATGTTTTTACGAACGGCTCAATGCCCTTCTACAAGTTTGGAACAATCCTTTTCCTTGAAAAAATAGATACCAAATCATGGATTGATTTCATTACCGAAAGATTTGAAGCTACCGGAAAATCCATTTCGGGAGAACTGGCCGGATTAATCAGTTCGCTCGCAGAAAACCATCCCTATTATGTGCAACAGTTGGCCCAACAAGCCTGGCTTCGGACGGAAGATAGCTGTACAGCAGAGATCATTCATGCCGCCCATCAATCCCTGGTCGACCAACTCAGCCTTTTGTTTGACACCATCACACAAGGACTTACAACGCTTCAACTGAATTTCTTAAAGGCCTGCATCAATGGTGAAAAATCAATGAATTCGGCTAGAACGCTCGAAAAATACGGGCTTGGATCCTCTGCAAATGTAACGCGTTGCAGAAAATCACTCGTGGAAAAGGATGTTTTGGACATCACGCCCGGAAAGACAGAATTTCAGGATCCTATTTACAAGTACTGGCTGGCTCACACCTATTTTACTCATGTATAACTCATCCAATCTGTACTTATAATCCAGTAATCCCTTAATCCTCTAATCCAAATACAAACACTTTTTGCTCTTCGGCACCGCCTCCCCGATCACAACCGACTCCGGCAAGCCCGCTTTTTTTAATGCCCCGAGCACTTCATCCGCTATTTTTGCCGGTACCGCCATCAGCAATCCCCCGGAGGTTTGGGCATCGCAGCAAAGCATCTTTCTTTCATACTCGAGGAAGGATCCGAAGGCCGTGCTCTCCTTCACAAATTCCAGGTTCCTGAATGCCGCCCCAGGGATGCACCCCTCTTCCAGCAATGCCAAGGCCTCTGGATAATGCGGCAGTACCTTCGATTGGATCCGGATCGTCACATTACTGGCATCCGCCATCCGCATCGCATGACCCAATAACCCAAATCCGGTGATGTCGGTAGCTCCTTTCAGATTGTACTCCTGCATCACATCCGCACCGCTTTTGTTCAGCAATTTCATATAGTTCAGCGCCTTTTGCACGGTTGCTTCATCCGTCATTCCGTTTCGCTGTCCGGCTAAAATCACTCCTGAGCCCAGCGGCTTGGTCAGTATCAGAACATCTCCCGCCCTGACACCTGAGTTGGTGATCAGCCTGTCAGGATGCACAGTTCCTACCACCGCCAATCCAAACTTGGGCGGATAATCCTCGATGGTATGTCCGCCTAGCACCAAGGCTCCAGCCTCAACTACCTTGTCATGACCACCCTGCATGATCTCACCAAAAATTTCGAGCGGCATTTTGGATGCGGAGAACATCATCAGGTTCAGTACGAGCAGCGGCGTTCCGCCCATGGCATAGACATCGCTCAGGGCATTGGCCGCCGCGATCTGTCCGAACTCGTATCCATCCCTGCAGACCGGCGGGAAAAAGTCGGTGGTATAAATCAGGGCCGTCTCATCGTTGAGCTTGTAAACACCCGCATCATCGTGCGTCTCAATCCCGACCATCAGATTGGGATGCTCCACTTTGGGCAACTTCGCCAGGATCTCACCCAACTGAACGGGGGATAGCTTGGCTGAACAACCACCCTGCTCAACCGTGGATAAAAGATCAAAATCACTCATGGCCACAAAAATAACCACAGATTTCACAAATAAAAAACAAATGAACACAGATAAACCCCTTCCCTACCACAAATTACACAAATTGCACAGATTATTAAGAAAAGAGAAAATTCTATTTACAGGATAAAACATTTGTATTGGAGAGAGGGTGTGCCAAAATTGATTAAAAGACCGAGATGAAATTCTAAAACTTTTAGGTAATTGAAAAGTTGTGATTTATGCATATTGGTTAACTCATTTGTTGCTTTAAGTTCCAGAATTATTTTGTCGAAGCAAACAAAATCGGGCGAATATTTCTTTTTGAGCCGTCTACCTTGTAATGGATTTTCAATTTCCTTTCTCTTTCAAACACAAGGTCATTTTCTATAAACTCCATTTCAAGGGCTTCCTGATAAACTGCCTCTTTGAAACCACACCCCAATTGCTTGTGCACCTCCATGCAACAACCGATGATCAGGTAGCTTTCATCTCTATAAAGAAAATCATCCTCCATAGTAACAATTCCCAAATTTGATGCATTCTCCTAACAAGTTACAGTAAATGAATCAAATAAACGAATTTAACCATGTCTTTTTTCTATAAATCCGTGCAAATTGTGTAATCAGTGGTTGGGTAGGGTCATTTGTGTCCATTTGTGTAATTTGTGGTAAGAGCCGTGGTTTGAAGGGTTTGAATGGTTTAAAATGTTTCCCCATTCTGTTAATTTTTAAATTCTGAGAAATCTGTTTCAGACAAATTTGGGTCATCTGTGGTAGGGGGGGTTATTTGTGTCCTTTTGCGTTATTTGTGGTGGGGAGGGGGTTATTTGCGGTGAGGATTCTCCGTGTAATCATACCACTCTCCACCGCATATTCTTCCAGTTTATCAGCATTATCTTTGGTGGTCTCCAGGCACATCCCGCACTCTGTCGACCAAGGCTTTGGCACCGGTATCACCTTAACAGGAAGGTTGTTCTCCACGCACCACTGCTCCGCCTTGATCACCTGACGGATGTTCTGAAACAGCACTATTTCCCTATTTTCCGACATCGTGGATCGCTTTGGCCAGATAGTTCATCTCCTCCGGTGTGTGGTAAGGTGACAATGAAAAACGGCAATCCCCGGTAGGGAACGAACCAAGATGACGATGCGCCAAAGGTGCGCAATGAAGCCCTGCCCTGGATTCTATGCCAAACTCTTCGTAAAATTTCAGCGCCAGTTCAGAGGAACTCAGGGAGTTGTGCACCACCGAAAAGAGCTTTCCCTGATGGTCGAAATCAGCAGCACAGCGGACTTTGTAATTTGCGTTCCGCTTCACCTCCTGCAACAGAGCTGCAAAATCATCTTTCGTGTGTTGTGCAACCGGCCTGTTCTTCAACGCTGCATTTAATCCATGAATCCCAGTGATGTTGGGCGTCCCGGCCTCGAAGCGGTCGGGTACAAAGGAGGGCATCGATAATGAATCGGATCCGCTGCCGGTGCCGCCGTACAACAAGGGCTGCACCATTTCCGGGAACCGCATAAAGGCGCCTCCAGTCCCGGTAGGGCCCAGCAGTGATTTGTGGCCGGTGAAAGCCAGAAAGTCGATACCCCATTTATCCACCTCAACCGGATGGGAACCCAGCGACTGACTGGCATCCACCAGCAGCGGGATCTCCCCGATGGCCCTTTTGATCTCTCCCGGCGATTGTGCCATGCCATTCACGTTGCTCATGTGGCAGACGGCTACCAGAATGGTATTGGGACGCAGTTTTGAAGCAATTTTATCCACCAGGATGCGACCATCCGGGGCACTCTCCAGCAACTCCCATTCGATTAATCTCAGTTGACGCAAATGCTCAAGTGGCCGGGCAATTGCGTTGTGTTCCATGGCAGAGGTTAGCACGTGTCCCCCTTTTTGACAGATTCCCCGGATCATCAAATTGAGGGCTGTGGTGGCATTGGCCGTCAATATGATCTTTCCGGCCTCAGTAGTGCCCATTTTTGAAGCCAACTGATCGCGGCACTCCTCCACCAGCCTGGTCGACTGCAGAATGCGCGGATAGGCCGACCTTCCGTAAGTACCTCCCGTTTCGTTCAGGTGCCTGACCATAGCCTCAGCAACCGCCTCCGGCTTAGGAAAACTTGTTGCGCAATTATCGAAGTATAGATTCATGATCAAGTTTTAACTTGTTTGAAATGTTTAAAAAGTTTGAAATGTTTGAAGGGTTATTACTCTCCGAACATTTGCTCCCGGAGCTGCACTGCCCCGAGAACAAATCAATTTGTGTCCACTAGTGTAATTTGTGGTAAGGGCTGGATTTAACATTTCAAACTCAAAAACCCCTTTAAGCTTTTCAAACCTTTTTTGTGGTTCAGGGTTTAATGATGTTTCCTGTCTTCGCCATCGTCTCCGTCAGCGTAAACATATTGGAAATTTTTCCAACTGCCAGTTTAGCCCTTATATCGTAAAAATCGACACAGGTACCACAGATCAGAATCCCGACCCCGCTCTCTTCCAAAGCCAGAAGCGCGCTGCTCACACCCGAATCCACGGTAGTAAGTTTTACGCCGGCATTGTAAAATAGCAGATGGGTCGGCAATACCGGCTGTTCAATAAGGGCATTCAAAAATCCCTTCATCAGGATGGCTCCGAGCTGAGGATCCCCTTCTCCCATCTTATCACTGCTTACCACAACAACGTAGGAAGAGGAACAAATTCCCGGATCGATGCTGCACGACCCGGATGCTTCGCCTGCCTCAGCAGGCTGGTTCACTACCGTGATGTGGAAGATGCCATCGGTTTCATTTCCAACCGGAGACAATGACTGATCTTTCAGATAGGTAAGTATATTCTGAAAGGCTGTCTGGTTATCACACTCAATCTTCAGGGTCTCTCCGGGCAGACAATTTTTGAGCGCCTTCCGGGTCAATATCAAAGGTTGCGGACAGAGCAACCCTTTGCCATCTACTGTTTGCATTTGATCTATATTTTGCTTTACTATTTCAACATTTATCTAAGCCACTATAACCCTTCGAACCTTATCTCCCGCCCGGCAAACTCCGCCAACTCAGGTGCCAATAATTCGGGCGCATATGATTTTGGAACGAACTGTATCATCTTCGTATTACGACGTGCCATGCTGAAATCGTAAGTTTTGTCGTAATAGGCCAAAGTAATCTCAGTCACTTTTCGGTAATCGCCGGCATTAAGCGCTTCAAGCGTCTCGTGGGTATCCTTTCCCCCTAGCCTTTTACTGATATTTTCGACACTTCGTTGCAGCTGCTCAGGCGGAAATCCGGCGTAATCGCGCAATAACCTTTCGATACGTTCATCGGTGGGCGGATCGATGCGGATGGTTTGACAGCAATTCATCTGCAAGAAAAGTTCATTAAGGATACTTACTTTTCCGATGGCCTGGCTCTCCCCCTCCACCCAGATGGGTTTGGAAAGATCGAATTCCGTGATCTTCTCAAAGATAAGATTGGTAAACTGCTCGGTGGTTGGTTGCGGTGGCTGACCAATCCCGCCAAAGCTGGAACCCCGGTGATTGGCCATTCCTTCCAGATCCAAAACCTGGTGTCCCAGGGATTCAAGTTGATGGAGTATTTCTGTCTTGCCAGATCCGGTGGGTCCGCTGAGCATGATCAGTTTCAGTCCGTTGGAGATAAGCTCCCTGCAGTGGTTCCTATACGCTTTGTATCCACCCTCCAGCAGATAGACCTCCCTCCCCGCTGTCTGCAGCAACCAGGCCATGCTGTTGCTGCGCATGCCTCCACGCCAGCAATAAAGATAAAGAGGTCCCTGAAGTTTTCTGGCTTGCAGGACAAATTTTTTCAACTTTGGCCCAACAAACTCCAACCCTTTCAGAACGGCCGGCTCCTTCCCTTGTTGTTTGTATAGGGTACCTACAACGACCCGCTCCTGGTCAGTGAACAACGGGAAAGAGATGGCATTTGGCAAATGACCTTCAGCAAATTCAGCTGGTGTGCGAATATCCAGCACCACCTGCCCCTTCATCCTGCCAATAAACTCATCTGCTTTTAACGTCTTCATCATTTGTTATTTATCAGGCAAATTTACGCCAAATTGAGCAATTCGCAAGTAACCCTTTGTGACCCGTGTTTTCAACTGTGATGGGAGGGGGAGACGGGGCGAGGGGGTGAATGGGCGATCGGAACTCCCGAATTCAAGAACCGAAACATAGAAACCAATTGTTCTTTTAATTTGTGTAATCCTTGGTCAGGAGGTTTATTGTGTTTGAAATAACATATGAATTCTGCTCATTTTTTAATTCTGAAAATTCTGCTTCAGACAATTTGCGTCCATTTGTGTAATTTGTGGTATGACTGGGTTAATCTGATTAATCCGTTTTGAAATCCCTGTAATCCAAATCCAAAAATCTTTTACTAGCTTTGGAAGATCCAACAACTACTATTTAACACATTACCATGAAGAAAAATCAACTCATTCTCTCCATTCTCCTGGTGGGAATCGCCTTTGGCACGGCCTGGGCCATCCGGGGGCAATTCGGTCACGAACCCGGTGCTGCATTTGCAGGAATCATCGGGGTTGCCGCTCTGCTGTTGGTTGCAGGTCGCCAGGATTGGTACAACAAAATGCTTCCCATCATCGCCGCCGGGGCCATTGGCTGGGGCACAACCGGCATGATCAGTTATGGCATAGTGGTCGGCTATTGCAGGGCCGAAGACCTGCTCAATTCGACCTACGGTTTTCTCTCCCTTTTTGTCATCGGGTCGCTCTTCGGATTGATCGGTGGCGGATCCGGGATGGCCTATGGTGTCTTTACCTCAGTGTGGCCCACCGGAACCGATGCCCCAAAGAAGTACGAAAACAGTCTCTCTTTGATGGTAATACTGTTGATCGTTCCGCTGCTGGTCTGGAAAGATGCTTTCCTGGTAAGCGACCTGATGAAAAGCAATTTTATTCAAAATGATGCATCCAAAGCGTTGTTTCTAACACTGCTAACTTTCGCGATTTTGGTGGCAATGAACCTGGTTGTCAGGCTTAAATTGATAGGAAAAACAAGCTTTGACCGTAGCGAAGTAATGATACTGTTTCTCGTTCTCTTCAGCACCTACATCGTTTGGAGTTACCTCATCACAGGCCTGCTAATGGGCAATTTCCGAAGCGAACAGCCGTTATATGTTCTCAACCTGATCGCCTTTCTCGTCCTGGTAAGAAAATCGAAATCTCATTTCCAAAGTAGGCTGGTACGAAAATTTTATCCCAAAGACCGCTGGGCGCTCTATTTTGGCCTGACGCTCGCAATAATTCTTCTATTTCCACTAATTTCACAACTAATGCATAGTGGAATACCTAATGCCAACATGCGATTTCCAGTACAACCATGAGAAAATTCCTCCTCCTGCTTCTGGTAGCCGGCTCACTCTCTGCCATGACTATTGATCCTGATCCCATTCAAAAATTAATTGCCAAAGGCGAAAAGATGACCAAAGCAGGAGGTGGATATATTTTCACCGAGGGCCCCTCGGTAGCTCCGGATGGCAGGGTGTTCTTCACCGATCAGCCCAACGACAAGATTGAGGTTTGGAGCGAGGGAGGATCTATAACCACATTTATACAGGGGTGCGAAAGATCCAACGGTACCTATTTCAATAAAAAGGGAGAATTGGTTGCATGTGCCGATTTGCACAATCGGTTGGTCACTTTCTCGATGGAGAAACGACCAGGAATATTGGCAGAGTCCTTCAACGGCAACCATTTAAACGGTCCAAACGATCTTTGGATCGCTCCTAACGGAGGAATCTACTTCTCCGATCCATACTACTTTAGGGAGTACTGGGAGACAGGCCATAAGGAGCTGCAGGATTGCAGGGGAGTGTATTACCTGAGTCCGGAAGGAAAGGTTACGAGAGTCATAGGCGATTACAAACAACCCAACGGCCTGATTGGTACCCCGGATGGGAAAATACTCTATGTGAGTGATATAAACGATGGGAGAATTTGGAAATATAGCATCAACAAAGACGGATCACTGGGTTCGAAAATCCTTTTTGCACCGGAAGGTTCTGATGGGATGACCCTCGACAACAAAGGCAATGTCTATCTCACCAACAAATCCATATCGGTCTATTCCCCGAAGGGAGAACACATCGGTAGAATTGAGGTTCCCGAGCAGCCCTCCAACATCACTTTTGGAGGCAAAAGAAGAGACATCCTCTTCATAACGGCACGTACATATGTCTACACGCTCAGAATGAACGTCACAGGAAAATAATTTATTTCTTCGTCTGCCTTGTTTGCATTTCATTCCAATAATTGTCAAGGATATTGGTCACCATAGGCCTGAAGAAGTGCCAGAAGAAAGGTGTGCGGTCAATGTAGTTGTATTTGTCGTAAAAAAACTTGTGAAAATAGGTTACCCCGGCGAATCTGGAGCTTTCCAGATCGATGGGTGCATCGCAAAAATCACCGCAGAAATAGTAGTAATTCTTCTCCTTATTCTCAATCACGCAAGGGAAAACGTCAGGAATCCCAAATTTCTTCATCATCTTTTTACCACTCTCGCTGGCATAAATTTTAAACTTAGATACAACCCGGTTCGATTCGCCCGATTCCATAATGTCAAACCAGTAAGGATAGATTATCTCTTTGGGAAGTCCATACTCATTCTGCCCGTAATTGGAGGTGTAAACCCAGGGAACCTCCTCTTTGAGCGTAGTTTCCATCTCCAGCACGACAAGTTGGTCATTCTCATGGACGAAAAGAATTCCCGGCTGATGAAAATTCCATGTTTTGCGGTATTGGCGCTCGTAAAGCCTTTGGGCCCAGGAGGGAATATCAGGATTGACAAGGGTGTCCAGCGATTCATAGTATCTGCCTACCCAGCCAGTCCATTTAATATCCAGCATTTTTTCTGCCTCCTGCCTGACAGAAGAGGGGGTAGGACTTGCCAGGAAATTGAACTCCGCCATCACAAGCTTTCGGGATTCCTGAAGCCTGCGTAGCAGGATAAGATCATTTTTAATGAGTCCGCCGTATATTTTTGAGGATCTTTCATTGATCGACTGTTCTTTATACCATTCGTTGGAATAGATGCCGTAAGTATCGGTAAAATAGGCCATATCGAGACTATCAGCTGCCTGGGTTACCTGATCATAGGAAAGATTCACAAAGTCGTTGGTGACAAATTTAAAATTCTTCTGCGGGAAAAATCCTTTGTAGTCATTGGAGGGTTTGTTCAGCTGATTGAAAGAGGTGTATTTCTGATGAATCAGCACCCAACTGAAAGCGTTGTGTTCAATATAGGAATTCAAAGGAACAGTCATATCATAGATCAAAACCTTTAATGGTTTGCTATCCTTAACCTTCCATATCAGATAACTAACCAGAGGTATCATCAAGGGAAGCATAAAGACTATAATTATGAAATGTTTTCGTTTCATTGGCAGGCCATTGTACCGGTAAAAATGGTTGAACAGGCAACTATCTCAAATATAACCACTATTTTCGATGATTGTTCAAAAACAGCCCTCCTAATCTCAGGCAATCAGTCGATGGGCAATGGCCGAATACGCTTATAACCGCTCAACAGTTGTCTCAGGGGTTATTTCGCAACCAGCAGAAACAATTCCCCGGCCTTGGGTGGTTACATCACAAGATTGAAAACTGGCCTCAACCTGGGCATGTGTTCCATTCTGAATGACTGAAACAGGATCGCTATTCCCGGAAAAAACCTGATTAGCAGACAACAGTGGCAAAAAATTCTCTATCGATCCTACCAAATGGTCAACATCCTGAATGTCATTGACTAACAAAGCTTCAACTACAGGAAGTGAGTTTAGGGGATAATTGATTCTGGTGCCAAATGAGACTGCTTCAGCATAGGGGTCAGACATCACATTGACCCAATCGTAAGAAAAATCAGCGGCACATTGGAGGTTGGTGCTGCATTTATCCGCGTAATTCAGACAAAAATCACGGTAGTTTACCCCCGAATATTTTGCTGCGAACCGCATCAGGATGGGATGAAAGGGAGGATGGTCGACCGTCCTCCCTTCCAAAAAATCCATGGTCCGCTGCAAACTGTTCACGATTCCAAATGTTTGAACTGTTTTACATATGCCGCTACAGCTAAAAAGTCGTAACTCTTCTGAACACTGACAAGTGGTTCAAAATTGTAACGTTCCACCTCAACGAAATAATCCTTGATTCCAATAGAATAACCTGTTTCGAAGATGGTTTTGAAATCAAGCAATCCACTTTCGCCAATCTCTTTTTCGTCTTTGATGTGAAGAAGTTGGAAACGGTTCAGATATTTTTTCATGTACTCAACAGGAGAGCATCCACCTTTCATCACCCAGTAGACATCCATCTCAAAAGTGACTTTTTGGGGATCCGTGTTCTTGAGCATGAAATCGTAGATCACTTTATCCTCAATTCTGGTAAACTCATTGTTGTGGTTGTGCCAGCCGAACTGCATTCCGGAGGCAGCGGTCAATTCACCAACGGCATTAAAATAATCCATTTGGAGTTTTGTTGAATTGTAAAAATAGCTTTTATGCTAATCGATAACAACAAAGGCTGCCTCCGGAAGGAAGCAGCCTCATTTACTAAACTTTGTTTAACCGCTCTAACAAAAAAAATTCACTACCAATAAGACTCTTCATTTCCCAAATAGTTACACTATTTTGAAAATAAAATCTGAAATAGCCGGATTACAGTAAGGAAGCAGGAAATATTTTTGATGTTGGAATATAATTATTTGCAAATAATGCAATATCCCTATACGATCGGGTGATTATCTTTGCATTGAATCGAAGATGCAAATCACTAAAAACTATTAACATGAAGAAATTTTTTAAGTACCTTGGTCTCGTTGTTCTGCTACTTGTGATCGGCCTGGTTTTTTTGTTTGGGCACAACCTCAAAGGCCCGCATCCGGATTACAACCTGAACCTGAAAGTTCTTAACAATCCACCCGCCCAACTTTCTGCTGGTTTTTTCTGCTATGCCAATCACTCCGGCTGTTCCGGATCGCTGGGACGATAAAAACAAAAACGCTGAGTACGAACCTGGTGAGGGAGAAACCTTCACCGATGGAAACGGTAACGGAAAATTTGATCCGGTTTGGATTGCCGGATTCGGTAACAACAAACCAGCTAGCGGAATTCACGACGACCTTTGGGCAAGAGCCATGGTGGTAGACGATGGCATGACACGCCTGGCCAACGACGAAATCGGATACATCGTACCCAAAAGTCAATGGGATGCAAAAGCTCCTTATACCTATGGACGTGACAGCCGTCCTTACGGAGAAGTGAACTCACTGGGCCCTGAAACTGCTCCCCTTATTCACAAGAATATCAAGGCCATGCTGGAGGAGTTGAAATAAGAAGTGCCTAAAATGTCTAGAGTGCCTAAAGTTATTCGCGACGAACTTCAATGTTCGGAGTCCACAACTTTAGGCACTCTAGGCACTTTAAATACTCTAGACACTTCGCTAAACGGGAAAAATAATCTTCTCTACCTCCTCCACCTCCTTAACCACCGCATCCGCACCCGACTTCCACAATATTTCATCGGCAAGTATTCCGGTATTGATGGCGATGGTATAAATGCCAGCTGCCTTGGCGGCTTCGATTCCCAAAGGAGCGTTCTCAATTACCACAACCTGATCTGCCTGAAATCCCGACCGGGCCAATGCCGTCAGGTATGGCTCAGGATGGGGTTTGCCTTGTTTTACATCGAAACCCGATATGATCCTTCCTTTTTCTATCAATCCAAAAAAATCAGCACACAACTCTTCCAACAACTGGGCCTGACCTGAACCTGTGACCACCCAAATTTCTAATCCCGCTCTCTTAGCCTTTTCCATCAACCCGGAGATTCCCGGTAGGGGTTTCGGCTTGGCCATTCCGTCAAACAACTCAGTTTTTTTTTCATAGATCCTGCCAATCTCGTCGTTGGTTGCTAACCGCCCCAACTTCTCCTTGTACAACAGATGAATGGTTGACGACCCCGTCCTTCCTTCGTTCAGATAGACCTGTTCCAATGGAAAATCCCATCCAAGATGGGCAAAGGCCTTGCTCCAGGCAACAGAATGATTTCCCATCGAATCGTAAATCACGCCATCCATATCAAAAAAAATGGCCTTCAGCGTGCCAAAGCCATTCAATCGTTGTTCGTTTTGCATGCAAATTATAGCTTACCTGAAATCTGATCCAGTAAACTTGTCACAGTTTTCTGATTGGAAAATCCCGTTGCACCCAGCAGATAGTTTCCTTTCCACCTCAAACTAACATTTCCGTTAAACGGATCCTTCAAAAGAAAATCTCCTTCAGCCACTTTTTTAATTTTAGCATCAGCATAAGAGATGTAATTGAGAACCATCTTCTCCACCTCTGCCCGATCGGCTCTCTCTATGATAAAAAGAGTCACCTCAGCCCCATTCAAACTGTATTTCGCCCTGACCGCTGAGCCCAAAAATCCCAATCCCATAAACTCGGTTGGAATAAACTGGCAGGTATTTGGCTGAAGATTTTCTTTTGGAAACAGCCCTATTACTTTAGGGTATTCCGGATTTAAACACAAAGTTTTGGAGAACTCTGAGGCGAAAGATTTCAACGAAAATCCAGCTACCTTCTCAATCTGTGTGCTGTTGATTTTCACATAAAACTTCCCGGTCACAAAATTGAAAGTGGCTGCATCGCCGTATCCTTCAAGTCCGATGGGGCTTGTTTCGACTTTGGCAGATCTTTCAATGCTGTAGATTCCGTAAGCATGAAGCGGATCTCCGTGATCGTACACCTCAACAGTCAACTCTGATCCATTATTTTTCCAGCTTGCCACCTGCAAAGATTCAAAACCGTAGCTAAGGTAAAATTCAGCGGCGCCGTCAATGTGCTCAAACAAATTGTCTTTGTTGAAAGCCTGCACTTTCCCATCACTTTGCCAGCCGTTAAGTGTGGGAAATACAACTCCCTGGGCCCAAATACCCAATGGAAACAAAAACAGACCTAGGAAAAATATCTTTCTCATACGAGAAAATTAGCGGGCACCATTTTGATACGGGCAATGTCTGTGATGCGTTCCCTCACATCGAATCCATTGGGGCAGGCCACTGTGCATCCGGGACACTCTTCACACGGATTGTGTGAAAGATTTAATTGGGCAACAGTAGTTTGTGCCTTAGCAGGAAATCCGTATCCATAATTGTACATATAGGACCGCATAAGATCAGGAATAGGAAGATTTTGAGGGCATTGGCCTGAGCAGCTCAGACAACCGTGACAATAAAGTCCCACCTCGTTCATGGCCAGCTGCAGATCAACCTTCTCGGTTTCGTCAAGATCATGATTTTGCGCTACTTTCCAGTTTTCTTTCAACATTTCGAAGTTGGTAAGTCCTGGAATAGCGGTATGAACCAACGTGTTAGACAAAACCCACTTCAAGGCAGCCTTGCAATTAACCGGTTTTTTCTTCTCCTTGTCCAAAAATCCTCCTGCCATACTCTTCATGCCAACAATTCCCAATCCTGCATCGTTGGCCCTTTGCAATGCTTTGTGCATATCTGCATCGTCTTTCAAACGGAAATTGTAAGAGGTGAGGACAACTTCATACAACTTGCTATCAACAGCGGCATTGATAACAGTCGCCATATTGGTATGCGTTGAGATTCCGATAAATCTCGCTTTTCCACTCGCTTTTGCTCTTTTAAGCGCTTCGGTGTACCTTGGGTCGAGTGCATAGTCCACATCGCTGGCGGCGTGCAGATATAAAATATCCACATAACTCATCTGAAGTCTTTTCAAGCTCAGATCGAATTTTTCGAGAAACTGCTCCGTCGACATTCCTTCTTTGGGTGGATGAATTTTTGTTGAAATGATTACTTGATCTCTCGGAATATCTTTAAAATACTGACCTACCATCTCTTCATTACGGCCATCCTGGTATCCGTGGGCAGTATCAAAATGCCTGATTCCCAGTTCGTATGCAGCTTTCAAAATATTGGGATTGTCGGCCCTCATCACGCCCATACTCACGATTGGAACTTCGATACCAGTATTCCCAAGTGTCCGGTAGATAATGTCCTTCTTCTTTTTCTCTTTCTTTTTCTTCTTTTTCTTCTCTTTTGGAACCGGCATTGCCTGTGCTGCCATTCCGAGCGTAGCCGTTGCACCTAAAAACAAAAAATTCCTTCGGTTAAAAGTTGAATTTGCCATATTATTCAGTTTAGTTTCACATGAACGTTATTTTGTCCTTCATAGGTCGTATGGAATTGGTATGGATCACAACCATTTATTTCTGAGATTATGAAACCAATCTCATCTAATTTAAGTAAATAAAGCAGGTGCACCCAAAATGGTCTGAAAAGTAATAAAAAAATTCTGTTTTTTCAACCCGGCCAATTGGCTCTATCCATCCGATTTTCCATGTTGCTGATTAAATTCTTACCTTTACTGGCTCTTTCAGCCAACTGATTGAATATTTTGAACTTTAAAGAAAACGCAGATTGGCCGGGAGAGGAGACATTGAACAAATATGGACAAAAAATACGACGTAATCATAGTTGGGGCAGGACCTGCCGGTATTTTCACAGCTTATGAACTTATTAAGGAAAAGCCCGGTCTTTCCATATTGATGCTCGAAAAAGGACGGGACATCTACAAACGTCATTGTCCAAAACATACAAATGGAGGCGTCTGCGTAAATTGCAAACCTTGTTCAATTACCACAGGATGGGCGGGAGCTGGGGCATTTTCGGATGGAAAACTTTCACTTTCACCCGAAGTTGGCGGAACTTTGCCTGATTACATCGGAATCGAAGCTGCCAGGGAGATGATCCGGTATACTGACGATATCTACCTGAAATTTGGTGCAGATACAGGTATTCATGGCCTTATCGAAACCCCGGCGATGAGGGAGATCGGACGAAAAACAATCGAAGCCAATCTCAAACTTGTGCAGTGTCCGGTCAGGCATCTGGGTACTGAAAAAACACAGGAACTCTACCGCGCACTTTATGAACATCTGAAAAAAAGTAGGGTAGAGGTTCGGTTTATTTCTCCGGTTACTGAATTCATCATTGAAAATCAGCGGGTTTTAGGAGTAAAATCCGCCGTAAAGAGCTATTTTGGAGAACATGTGGTAGTGGCCGTTGGAAGAGACGGCTCCGACTGGCTTATGAAACAATGTGCCATACAGGCCATTCCAACGGAGGTTGGTATTGTCGACATCGGTGTCAGGGTGGAGTGCCGGAATGAGGTGATGCAGGAGATCAATGATAATTTCTATAAGGCCAAACTCATCCATTATACCCGTACTTTCGACGACAAAGTACGTACTTTCTGCTCCAATCCGGGCGGATTCGTATCCTCCGAATATTACGACAACAACCTTGCGGTGGTCAACGGCCACAGTTACAAAGACCTGAAAAGCGAGAATACCAACTTTGCCCTGCTGGTCTCCCAAAAATTCACCGAGCCTTTCAACGCGCCCATCGAATACGGAAAGCACATCGCAAGATTGGCCAATATGCTTACCAGAAATAAGATCATGGTTCAGCGGTTTGGCGACCTTGTCAGGGGAAGAAGGACCACCTCCGACCGGCTGCAACGCAACAACATTGTACCAACCCTCAAAGACGCTGTGCCTGGTGATCTGAGCCTGGTATTGCCGCATCGTATACTTTTCGACATCATCGAAATGATCAAATCCCTCGACAAAGTCAGTCCGGGATTGGCGAGTGACGAAACCCTGCTTTATGGCGTCGAAGTGAAATTCTATTCCAACATTGTCAAAGTTGACAAGAGTTTTCAAAGTTCCTCCGTCAGGAATCTCTTTTTTGGCGGCGACGGCGCCGGAATTACCCGCGGACTGATGCAGGCCTCCCTCAATGGAGTGCTGATTGCCCGTGAAATTGTAAATAAGCTAACTTCAAAATCATGATAAAACCAGATATACGCTCACTATTGGAATCAAGGATTCTTGTCCTTGATGGTGCCATGGGAACTATGATCCAGCGGTACAAATTTTCAGAAGAAGACTTCAGGGGCGAACGTTTCAAAGACTGGAACTCTTCCCTCAAAGGCAACAACGATCTGCTATCACTTACCCGGCCACAAGCCATTGCCGAGATTCACGAAGCCTTCCTGAATGCCGGCGCCGATATTCTGGAAACCAATACTTTCAATGCAACATCCATCTCGCAAAGCGACTATGGGACCGAAGCGTTTGTCCGCGAAATGAACAGGGAAGCGGCACGTATTGCAGTGTCATCCGCAGCGAAATTTTCAACTCCCGAAAAACCAAGGTATGTGGCAGGATCGATCGGTCCTACCAACAAAACCTGCTCCATGTCGCCTGATGTGAACGATCCGGGCTACAGGGCTATTTCGTTTCAGGCTTTGAAAGAGTCTTATCGTGAACAAATTGAGGGTTTGCTGGAAGGCGGCGTCGATCTGTTGATGGTCGAAACCATCTTCGATACCCTAAATTGCAAGGTTGCACTGGTGGCTATCAACGAGATCCTTGAAGAGAAGGGTATTAAGTTACCTGTCATGGTTTCCGGAACCATCACCGACAAGAGCGGACGGACCCTTTCTGGCCAGACCATCGAGGCTTTTCTCAACTCTGTCTCCCACATCGATCTGCTCACAATTGGCCTGAATTGCTCATTTGGCGCAAAAGATATTCGTCCATACCTTGAAGAACTTAGCAGGAAAGCCCCATTTTTGATCAGCGCCCATCCAAATGCAGGATTACCCAACCAGTTCGGCGAGTATGATGAAACACCTGAAATGATGGGCCTTCAGGTAGCTGAATTTACAAATAATCTGACAGTAAATATTATAGGAGGTTGTTGCGGCACAACTCCAGAGCACATCAGGGAATTGGCAAAACTTGCTGCCACTGCAAAGCCTCACCGCAAAGCCCAACCCGAAAAAGTAACCCGACTGAGCGGATTGGAGCCGCTCACCATCGACAAACTCTCCAATTTTATCAACATCGGAGAACGGTGCAACGTAGCAGGTTCGATCAAATTTGCACGGCTGATCCGCGACGGGAAATACGATGAAGCCCTCTCTGTGGCCAGGGAGATGGTAGAAGGAGGAGCCCAGGTCATCGACATCAATCTTGACGATGCCATGCTCGATGCCAAAAAGGAGATGGTCAGGTTCCTCAACCTTATCGCTTCAGAACCGGATATTTCGAGATTGCCAATCATGATTGACTCATCCAAATGGGAGGTGATCGAGGCGGGATTACAATGTATCCAGGGTAAGTCGATCGTCAATTCTATCAGCCTCAAAGAGGGAGAGGAGCAGTTTCTCAATTATGCCCGCAAGATCAGAAATTACGGTGCCGCAGTGGTGGTGATGGCATTCGATGAAGAGGGGCAGGCCTCCACCTACGAAAAGAGAATTGTTGTTTGTGAGAGAGCCTATCACCTTCTGGTGGATAAAGTTCACTTTCCTGCCGAAGACATCATCTTCGATCCAAATATTCTCACGATTGGAACGGGTTTGGAAGAACATAACAACTATGCGATCGATTTTTTCAGGACAACTACCTGGATCAAAGAGCATTTGCCCTACGCCAAAGTAAGCGGTGGAATATCCAATGTCTCCTTCTCCTTCCGGGGAAACAACATATTAAGGGAGGCCATCCATTCGGTCTTCCTGTTTCATGCCATCAAAGCAGGTCTGGACATGGGAATCGTTAACCCCGGAATGTTGCAGATCTACGATGAAATTCCAGTTGATTTGCTTGAACTTGTTGAAGATCTCGTGCAAAACAGACGACCTGACGCGACAGAGCGTCTGCTCGAATTTTCCGAGAAAATTAAAGCCGTAGATGAAAAAGAGGAAAAGGTAGAAGCCTGGAGAGAACTTCCATTGGCAGAAAGGATCGAGCACGCCATGGTGAAGGGTATCACAGACTTCATCGAAAGCGATGTGGCCGATCTGCTTCCTCAATTTGATTCCCCACTGAATATCATAGAGGGACCTTTGATGGACGGAATGAACAAAGTCGGCGACCTTTTCGGTTCGGGGAAAATGTTCCTTCCGCAAGTGATCAAATCGGCCCGGGTCATGAAAAAGGCGGTGGCCTGGCTTCAACCCTACATCGAGGAAGAGAAGAAATTGCAGCCCAACAAAGTGGTTATTCAAAAGAAGATTCTGCTAGCAACTGTAAAAGGCGACGTTCACGACATCGGCAAAAATATCGTCGGCGTGGTACTCGCCTGTAACAACTACGAAGTCATTGACCTGGGGGTAATGGTGCCTTGCGAAACCATCCTGAATACAGCCAAAGACGAAAAGGTGGATATTATCGGATTAAGCGGATTGATCACTCCATCACTCGAAGAGATGGTTTACGTGGCAAAAGAGATGGAAAAGAGAGGCTTAAAACTACCCTTGCTGATAGGTGGGGCTACCACCTCAAAAATCCATACAGCTGTCAAAATTGCCCCCGAATACAGCAATACCACCCTCTATGTCAAAGATGCCTCCCGGTCCGTTCAGGTAGTGGCAGAATTGCTGTCAGGATCTCCTGACTTTCTAAAATCCACATTGGATGAGTATGCGGGGTTAAGGCAGGTTCACAGTGCCAAAAAGCCAAAAGAATATTGGTCTTTGCAGGAGGCAAGGGAGAGAAAATTTCATCCCGATTTCGCTAAATATCCAGTCTCCAAATCCAATGTGCTTGGAACGAAATATTACAATGATTACCCGCTGGAGGAGCTCAGAAAATACATCGACTGGACCTTTTTCTTTCTGGTATGGGAATTCAAAGGAAAATATCCGGCTATTCTGAGTGATCCCGACAAAGGTGAAGCCGCACGTCAACTCTTCGAAGAGGCCAATCAGTTTCTGGATGAGATCATCACAAAAAAAATGATCCATGCAAATGGGGTAGTAGGTATTTGGCCTGCCAACAGTGTGATGGACGATACCGAATTGTATACAGATGAAACACGGTCAAAGCTGATCGGAAAGTTCCATCAGTTACGTCAGCAGGAGAAAAAACAGGGGGCAACAAATCTGTTTTGTCTGAGTGATTTCATCGCTCCGAAAGAGACGGGCATACCTGATTATTGCGGTGCTTTCGCTGTTACAGCCGGAATTGGAGTCGCAGAACTGGTCGCGCAATACAAAAAGGAGAACAACGATTACAAAGCCATCATGCTGGAGGCTCTTTCCGACAGGCTGGCCGAAGCCTTTGCCGAAAAATTGCACCAGTTGGTTCGGACCGAAGTGTGGGGTTACCACAAATATGAATCATTGACCCCGGAAGAGCTGATTGCCTCCAAATACATTGGAATTCGTCCGGCCCCAGGCTATCCAGCCTGTCCCGAACACTCCGAAAAAGAGACCATATTCAATCTCTTGCAGGCAAAAGAGCAATGCGGAATCTCGCTCACCGAAAACTATTCCATGTATCCGAATGCCTCTGTTTGCGGGGTCTATTATGCTCACCCCGAATCAAGGTATTTTGGCATTGAAAAAGTCGGCAAGGATCAGGTGGATGATTATGCGCAACGAAAAGAGGTATCTCCCGAGTTTATTGAGAAATACATTCCTTCCAATCTGAACTATGAGCCAAAAAAAAGGGGATGAACCTATTGGCTCACCCCCCTACGCAAAAACCAGAAAAAAGACTATTTAGCAGTAGCTATCAGCTTAAATTTTAATGTAAAATCGTCGTAGATCATTTTGTCGCCCAGACCCTGGAAAAAACTTCCTGATCCATATTTGATGCCATATTTCGTGCGGTTTACCACCATGGTACCGGTTGCGGTTATTTGACCTGAGGCATCTGTAACATCAGCATCAAATTCCACCGGTGCAGCAATTCCTTTGATGGTTAAATCTGCAGTAAAGTGATAGACATTTCCAGACTTGGGCGCAACATTCTTAACTTCCAAAGAGGCTTGCGGAAATTTGGCAACCCCAAAAAAATCGTCAGATTTCAAATGGCCGATCAATTTTTGATTGTATCCGGCGTCAGTCAAATCAGTATTAACAATGGTGTTCATATCAACAGCCACTTTCCCGCCGATGATCTTTTTATGCTCGACAGACAGGGTTCCCTCTGCGAAAGCGATGGTACCATGGTGTTGACCGGTAACCTTTTTTGCTTCCCATTCCAGGGTACTGGATGTGGAATTGATTTTGTATTCTTTTGAAAAAGCAGAATAAGAGAATACAAGAAGAACAATACTGAGAAGAATCTTGGATCCAAAAGCCAATCGTCTTTCGGTTCGTTTGTTATTTAATACTAAATATTTCATATCAATCTTATTTTTATTCATTCTACGTAGTGGCAGAATTTTTGTTTCGAAGCAGGAGATAGGTAGATACAAGCTAAAATTGTATATTTAGACTCTGAAATAACTGTCATAATTATTTTATATGATCAAGAACAACAATACTTTAACAGAAGACGTCAGTCTTACTGGTTTTCGTTTTTTTCAGTCGCTGACAGAAGACGAGATGAAAAGTCTTAACAACGAAATGGTATGTTCTTCCTACAAAAAGGGGAGTATTCTCTACAAGGAGGGAAGTCGGCTGACGGGATTTTATTGCATCACCAGAGGGATTGTGAAAATTTACAAGACAGGAAACGATGGAAAAGAGCAGATCATCCGTTTCGCTAAAAAGGGCGATATCATTGCCTACCGTTCCTTGTTAAGTCAGGAATCTGCCTGTACTTCAGCAAAGACCATTGAGGAGGCCACTTTGTGCCATATTCCTTACAAGACACTACTAAGTCTTATAGAAAGAAACTGGAAATTTTCCCTGGCCATGTTAAAGATAGTTTGTGCAGAGTTAAAGGAAGCCAACGATTACATCACAGATATCGCCCAGAAAACTGTAAGGGAGCGGCTCGCTGAAGTTCTGCTGCTTCTGAAACAGGAGTTTGATCTTGACGCCGAAAAAACACTGCAGATTTCCCTTACCAGAGAAGAACTTGCCAACATGGTCGGAACTGCGACTGAGTCAATTATCCGATTGCTATCGGAGTTTAAGCAGGATAAACTTATTGATCTTCAGGGTCGTAAGATAAGGATTATCAACCTTCCGGCTTTGACCAAAGTGGCCAATCTGGCGAAATACTGATCTTTACCTGCTGATCCAATTCTCAGGATCCTGCTTACTGTTTTCGTACCAAAGCTGGAACTTTAGCACAGTTTTGTTGTCATCCTCCTTGTCAGTGTAAATGGTTCCTATCTCCTGTTTTGTATCAACCGTCTGGCCGACCTGAACCAACACGCTTGCAAGATTTGAATAGACCGTAAGATAACTGCCGTGCCTGATTATAATGGCCATATTTCCGCCAATATTGGGCAATACCTTCGTAACCTCACCTTTGAATACGGCACGTGCCTTTGTCCCCGATTGGGTAGTTATATCAATTCCGGAATTCCTCCTGATAACATGTTTTAATACCAGATCCGGGTGCTCTCCAAAATGATCGGTAATCAGTCCCTTTGATAGAGGCCAGGGCAGCTTACCTTTGTTCTTTGAAAAGTCCTCAGAAAGATTTTTCCTTTCCGGAGAAGCCTTAACTCCAGGCGTTGCAGAGCTCTTGGAGGCCGCCTTTGATGCAATTCTCCTCGCCTCTTCAGCAATACTTTTTTCAATTTCCTGCTCGAGCCTTGCCGCTATCTTCTGCTGATTCTTCAACTTTTTCTTTAAATCTTTCTCCTTTTTTTGCAGAAGGAGGTAATATTCCTTTTGGTCAGCTTTCTGCCTTTCAAATTTATCTGACTGACTGATCTTTGAAGAGAGCAGCTGCTTCTTATCCAATTTTTTGCTGCTCAACTCCTCAACCAGATTCGCCAATTTTGCCTGCAATTCTGTTATTTCCTTGACCTGCGTTTTCCGGTAGTCGGCATATTGCTTCAAATAAGTAAAACGCTTGTATGCCTGGTTAAAATCCTCCGCTGAAAGCAGGAATAAAAATTGATTGTTCATATCCTGGTTTCTTCTGGCATACCGAAGCATATTGGCATAACGGTTCTTAATCAAAGTCAGATCAGCATTGAGGGAATCAAGATTTTGCGAACTTCTGATGATGGTCGAATCAAGGTAAGTCAATTCATTGCTGATGTTGGAAATCAGACTTTCCTGTAGTCTGATCTTCTTCTCCAGAATAGTCAACCGACTAATTGAAGTTTTGGTATTCTGATTAGTCTCCTTTAATAAATTGTTGATGTACTCAATTTCCTGACTCGTCTTTTCCTTTTCCTTTCGTAATTCATTGATCGATTGTCCGTAAGTAGAAAAAAACAGGAGCAGCAAAAAGATTCCAACAATAATTTTTTTTAAACCTTCATTCATTCGTATATATTTGTCTTTTAAGGTCGCATGGAATACCCACCTATTCATTTTCGGTTGGTTTGAAAATATTCTCATGGGTATTTCATCCCTTCAAAGAGGTGCTAAATTCATTTCATTTTCAACTCTTCCAGCTTGTATTTGGAAGGGATCGAGAAACCGAAATCATTTTCATCGTCTATCGATACCTTAGATAATTCCACAAGAATATCCAATTTTTCCTTCCCCGAAACGGTTAAGTGTATCTTCCCCGGGAACCATTTTGTCCCAATTGCCTTAAATTCTGAAAATTCTATGGTTATAACCCGATCAGTTTCAATATCATGGTATATCTCTTTCCTAACTACAAAAATATCCGGGTCCACGAAAATATCCTGTTTGACCAGATGCTGTTCCTCTTTTCTTTGCTTGAAGCGTTCCAGTTTATCTTCGTTGGCTACAAATTTCCTGAACCTGCGATCCTTAATGGAAGAAATTTTATACATATTGTTCTCAACCACCAACACATAATCCTTGAACTGATTCTCCTTAAAATCCTGTTTCAGGGATTGCATGTGGTTACTCAAAATAGATTGTATTGTTTGAAAATCAATATCATAACCAATCGTATCGGCAATCTTTTGAATCGTCCCTTTCATTACTTGTTTGCCTAAATGATTGACAACCTTGAAGGAATCAGTTCCAAGTTCCAGTTTGCCTACCGGGATGATCAATGTTTGGGCAGAAACCTGAATAATACTGTCCCGCTTGATCCTATAAAAGCCCCTGACCGAATTTACCTTGCCATTGTTGTCAATCGTCAGGCTAACTTTCTTCACCGATAAGGTGCGGTATTTAAGCTCATTCTCGGTCACGATACGGACCAAACGTTTCATACCGACCGGCCTGACCTTCTTTTCAATAACAATCTTTTCTGTGTGCTTACATCCTGAAGCCAGGATAAGGAGAACCCACAAACTACAAAAAAATACAGCTTTTATCTTCATGTTTTACTCTTCAACCGATTCAAAGAAAATTACCGTTTTGATTTTCTCAGGCAGAACCTTCGATGGATTTCCCATTTTCAATGATTTTTTCCATTGTTGCACTGCCTTTTCCTTCTCGTTCAGAAAAAACAATATATCCCCATAATGCTCAACCAACACAGGATTCTCCTCTGTGCTGTTGGAAAGTGCAGATTCCATGTAAAATTTGGCCAACTGATAATCCTTCTTTTTGAATAATACCCAGGCATAAGTATCCAGATAAGTGGCATTATTTGGATTGCTCTGAATCACTGCACTGCTTAGTTTTTCTGCCACATCCAGCTTCATCGACCTCAAGGATAAATAGTAGGCATAATTGTTCATGGCCAGGTAATTCTGAGGATCAATTTTTACAACCTTGTCAAACCATGAGTAGGCTTCGTCGTATTTCTTTTGCTTATAATATGCCTCAGCCCTGTAAGTATATATTTGCGAAAGTACCTGATTGTTGTTGGTTGTATTCGCCTCTGCCGAATCAAGAACGGCAAATATATCCTGGTAATTTCCCAATTGTAACATGGAAACGGCATCCAATATGTACAAAACAGGTTGTTCCGGAAAATATTTGATGGCAGCCTTACTGTCCTGACTAAGTGACTTCCAATCGGTTAAATCATTGTCAATAAACAGCAACCTTTCCCAATAGGCATAATTTCCCTTGTTTATTTCTACAACCAGTCTCAATTGTTCACGCGCCTCTTTGTTTTGCTTTTTGGCAAGGTAATATTCTGCAAGCAGCGCCCGCGGCCGCTCATCATCTACATGTTTATCAATCAGAATGTTTATGAGTTCAAGTCGCTGCTGATCAGTTAAATGGTGATCTTCCGATTGGGAAAACAACATATACATTTGTATTTTGGCATCCAATTCCAGGCTATTGCTCTCAAACCCTATCTTCAAATGCTCAAATGATTTGGCATAGATTCCGGCTACCTTATAGTAATTTGAAAGCGAAAAATGGACAAAACCATCATTCGGCTTGTATTGGAGTACTTTGTTGTAATTCTCCAAAGATTTATCCATCAAACTATCAGCCAAATACATATCAGCCAATAAACCATAATATTTTGTATCACCCTGAAATTTGGTTACCAGATTTTCTATCTCATGGTAGGCCTCCTGTTTTTTTCCCTGCTTTAAAAATATGCCTTGTTTGCCCAAAGAAACTTGCTCAGTGATGCCCCACTTTTTCTCCAATTCGTCATAACAGGCAAGTGCAGTATCCAATTTCCCTGCCATGCCGAACATCTCAGCCCGAAAAATTGGGTAGTCTGTGTTATCAGGTGAAAGCACGGATAAAGCACCAAAAGTATCTGCTGCCTTCTCATACAATTTATTCTGCTGATAAATTTTTGCCAATAAAATCAGATAATATTGATTCTTGGGATTCAAGGAAGAAGCTCTCTCAAGCATCATCATGGCACTCTGAAAATCACCCCTTAAAATGTGAATATTTGCAATTTCATACAGTGAAGAGGAGGAGGAGGGATCCATTTCAAGACAATGGGAAAATATCTTAATAGCCTCTTCTGCATTACCAATCGTTCGCTGTTTGATACCTTCTACAAACAAATATTGAAATTGTTGTTTCTGATCGTCAGTCAAAAGGGAAAGGGACTTGCTCTCCTCTTCAGGCACAACCATTTTTACGGTTTGCTGGGGGCCCTTGCATGAGAATGCAAGAACAATGAGGGGTACTGCTACCCAAAATATATGTTTTTTTTTAATCATTTCAATTGTGTTGCATTTCTTAATGCTTTCCGGTATGTCCAAATCCACCTTCACCCCGTTCACTTTCATCCAGGATTTCAACTTTATCCCATTCTACTCGTTTGTATGAAGAAATGACCATTTGGGCAATGCGTTCACCATTGTTAACAATAAAATCTTCATGTGACAAATTGATCAGGATGATCTTTATCTCCCCCCTATAGTCAGCATCAATTGTCCCGGGTGAATTGAGTACCGTTACACCCTTGTTGATGGCCAAACCACTTCTGGGCCTG
>Ga0172379_10003052_pt1 | contig 27642 bp, 18 predicted proteins | sample GrowelOW334metaG_FD_119756 | JGI IMG/M metagenome (GOLD analysis project Ga0172379, IMG submission 119756) | Groundwater microbial communities from an aquifer near a municipal landfill in Southern Ontario, Canada - Groundwater well OW334 metaG | ecosystem: Environmental > Aquatic > Deep...
ATCAGTATCTTTCCGATAATATCCGTGCAACGTGGATGAGAAGCCTTTAAAAATATTTATTGTCGAAGATGATGAATGGTATAACCGGATGCTGGTTCACGACCTTTCGCTGAATCCCGATTATGAAATTGAGTCGTTCACCACCGGGAAGGAATGCCTTAAAAACCTGTACAAAAAACCCGATGTGGTGACGCTCGATTACAGGCTTCCCGACATGCAGGGACTCGAAATCCTTAAAAAGATAAAAGCGGAGAATGATGAAATACAGGTGATTGTCATTTCAGAGCAGGATGAAATTGAAGTGGTGGTGGAATTGCTGAAATTCGGTGCCTACGATTATATTGTAAAATCGAAAGACGTCAGGAACCGGCTGCTGAATACGGTGCATAACATTCGCGAGGGTGTTCACCTGAAAAGGGAAATAGTCACGCTGCGCCATGAAGTAAAAAAGAAATACAACTATCAAAACGCCATAATCGGTAATAGTCCGCCTATACAAAACGTATTCGAACTGATTGACAAAGCCATCCGGACCAATATTTCAATTACGATCACCGGTGAAACCGGAACAGGCAAGGAGTTGGTTGCCAAAGCCATTCATTACAATTCCCCTCGGGCAGGTAAACCCTTTGTTGCTGTTAACATGGCCGCCATCCCCAGGGATCTGACCGAAAGTGAGCTTTTCGGACATGAAAAGGGGGCATTCACCGGAGCCTATATCCGGCGGATCGGAAAATTTGAGGAGGCCCGGGGGGGGACGCTTCTCCTCGATGAAATTACGGAAATGGATATTTCACTACAGGCAAAGCTGTTACGGGCATTACAGGAAAAGGAAATAGTGAGGATCGGCAGCAATATCCCGGTTAAAACCGATTGCCGCATCATCGCTTCAACCAACCGTAACCTGCAGGATGCCGTATTGAAAGGTTCATTCCGACAGGACCTATATTACCGCCTTTACGGATTGTCAATAGAATTACCACCCCTCAGGGAAAGAGGAAACGACATTATTTTATTGTCCCGTCAGTTCATCAAGGAATTCTGCCTCGAAAACAACCTGCCGGTGAAATCTATGGGCAAAGCATCGGTTGATAAACTGCTTTCTTATGCCTTCCCTGGCAATGTCAGGGAATTAAGATCAGTGATGGAGCTCGCCGTGGCTTTATCCACTACCGGTGAGATCGGCCCCGAACATATTGTCCTGGGCAATGAAGTTCTCTTAACGGATCAGTTCGATAAGGAAATGACCCTTCGTGAAATCAATATCCGGACGGTAAAAAAATATCTTGAAAAGTACGACAACAACATAAAATTGGTAGCCCAAAAACTGGATATCGGCGTTGCAACCATATACAGGATGCTGAAGGACGGCGACTGATTTTTCACCCCTGTATTCTCCCGAATTTTCTCCCTGCCATTGTTCAAATTGATAAACGCTTATCAAATTGATAGAAAATGGTTATGGCTTAAAAACCTCAACTTATTAATATCCACGCTATTAGTTAAATACTCCTCGATTGGATCAAAGTTTGAGTTCCCTGAATCTTGAGTTCAGAAGAAATTATGAAAAATAAATCTTAGGAGATAAATTATGAAAACCGAGAAAAAGTCGATGGTGAATATTATTGCGGGGGGGATACTTCTGGCAATTGTTGTTACAGGTTCAATTTTATTTTATATCAATCGACAACATATCAACCAGTTAAACACCCAAAATGCCGATTTAAACACGACGATCAGGTTGAGGGATTCGCTGGTCAATGTAATGACTGCCACCTTTGACGAAATTGAACGGAACCTGACTTTCGTGAGGGATAAAAGGAGTCAGCTATCGGTAGTCTCGACGGAGCGATCCAAGGAAAAGAAGGATATTCTGGTCGCCGATATAAAATTGATGAATGAAATGCTTGAGCAAAACAGCATTAAAATCGAGGAACTCAATAAAAAAATGAAAGCGTCTGGTTTTGAAATTCAATCGTTTAAAAATAAAATCGCCCAACTGAATACGGATATCGCCGACCAGAACAACAGCATTAAGCAGCTTACGTATGACCTCGCACAACGGGATCGTAAAATTGCAGAGATGAACGTTGAGGTAGTGAGTTTAAAAAGTGATAATTCAGCGAAAGAAGACTCGATCAATGTGAAATCACAGATTATTGCGGCCAGGGAAGAGGTTATTGTATCGAAAGACAATGAACTGAACAAAGTCTATTATATTTCAGGGACGGCGAAGGAACTTAAGGAAAAGGGTATCATCCAGAAGGAAGGGGGATTCCTGGGACTGGGCAGAAACACAGATTTAAAGAGTACTGTCGATAACCAGTCCTTTTCTGAACTCGACCAGAGGACTGCCCTGATGCTTCCGATATTTGCGAAAAAAGTGGAGGTAATCACCGAACATCCCGACAGTTCATACCAGTTAATCTACCAGGACAACCAGGTCGCCTACCTTCAGATTGAAAAACCAGCTGAATTTTGGAAACTGACCAGGTACCTGGTGGTAGAAAAGAGATAAATCTCAATCGCATGTCTTTACTCACAAAATCATTTAAATTTAAAAAGCTATGAAAACAAAATTCTTTCCAATCGTAGCCATTGTACTGGTTGCAATATTTGTGATCGGGTGCTCTAAAGATGGTATGCAGGATGCCTTAACCGGACACGTGAATTTTAAAATGACTGACGCGCCTTCTGACGATGCTAACATTAAAGGAACTTTTATTACCGTATCCAATGTTAAGATAGATGGTAAAGCTGTTTCCGGTTTTAAAAAGCAAACATTTGATATTTCCGCTTATCAAAGGGGTGAAACCAAGCTTCTTTTGTCAGATGATGTTGAAGCAAAAAGTTACAACACTGTTACTCTTGAACTTGATTACCAACAGGATGCCTCTGGTAAATCTCCTGGTTGTTATGTAATGACCGTAGACGACAACAAACATGATCTTGCGGTTAGCTCAGAATCCAAGGAGGAATTCACTTTCAACAAAAGCTTCAAGATTGATTCAAATCAAAGTACCGATATCGTAATTGATTTTGACCTGCGGAAATCAATTAAACGTAATAGCGATAACCCTGGCAGTGATTATTCATTTGCCGGTAACGCAGAAATGAAGTCCGCATTCAGAGTCGTTCTTGTATCTGAATCCGGGTTGATCAAAGGCAAGATCAACAATAGCCTTACTTCCAACGCTGAATTAATTGTCTATGCCTATAAGAAGGATCAGTATAATCAGCAAACGGAGGCAGCAGGTTCAGAGAACGAGATGTTCACCCATGCGGTTACCAGTGCCAGAGTAAATGATGAAGGAACCTATCAGTTAAGCTTTTTGGAACAGGGAAATTATGAGGTACATGTTGCTTCCTATTCAGATACGAAATCTCCGGGAAGATTAGAGTTTAATGGAATGGCAAATGCTATAAGCATTATTTCTTCAATCCTGTTAAACAACATACAGGTCTCGGCTAATGCTGAATTCAAGTTGGATATCAGTATCCTATTCTAACTCGTGAAACCTTACCCTTTTTAGGACGCTGCCGGAACAGGCATTTTTTTCGCGGATGGCCATCCTCATCGGGGATGGCTATCCTCGCTTACGTTTAAACCATTGTGGAACAAACGGATAGGTTTTCCAGTCTCCGGCGCTTGAAATTGACCAATCCCCAAAGAGATCACCTTAGAATTGATGAAAATTCCCGGAACGCCCCATCATCACTGATGCCTTGGTGGTCACTAATTTTTGCCGGTGGTTGATAAGCATTGTTAGCAATGGGTGTTCAGGAAGGTCCGCCGATGATTGATTTTTTGAACGTTTTTTTCACCAGTAAAGCGGCAATGGAAATGAGGTCATTCAGTTTAAGGATCACGGAACCTTTGACGCTTTTTTCAGGGTACTCAGCTCAATCTCAATCGCTTTGGCACTATGGCTCGTCGAAGCTTTGAACATTTCCCACTTTGCTTTCACTTCTTCCTGGTAACTAATCAACCTGATTTTCAGATCGTTGTTGTCTTTCTTAAGACTTGCCACTTTTCTGCGCAGGCTGCCACTGGCGTTCTGATAATATTCTAATTCTTTGATTATCTTGTCATTCAGTCGTAGTTTTTTCTCTGTCTCCATCTTAAACAGTGTCCATTCATCAGGAGTGTCATCTTTCTTCACAATGACTGTTTTCATGGACTCCTGGATTATTTTATCGCTAGCAAAACTGCTGTCGTTTGAAAGCATTCTTTCTTTTTTCACAAGATCAAACGCCTCGTCGGCTTTTGTCGCGCTTGGTCGGCACGAAGCCAGAAACAGTATGCACAGGGTTCCGCTTAGAAATATTCTGTAAAAACGGGAGGTGATATTCATTTGCTGATAATTTGATCTGGTTTCTTAATTTGATGTTCGGAATCCCATTGTTCCACGGTAAAAATCTGTTTATATGATTGCGGTTTTATCCGAAAGCTGCCCGAGTAGGGATGATCCAGCAAAAGAATAATGTAGAAAATCATGGCAATGAAAATGCTCAAAAGCGCATTCAAGGCCACGTGCAGGCGTGCATGCTCGATATCCAGCATCATGGCGCAAAAAATCGTGATGATTGCACCCAATATCATCGGCCACAAAAGGGGTAGTGGTATTTCCCGGTTGGCGGAATCGTCGCGGAGGCCCCGGTAGGTTGACAGTGCATTCAGGTGGTTGAACATTTCCGATACGAGCTGAATCTGAAACGGATTTTTGGGATTGAGATGTTCGATCTTATAAAAAACACGGTCGAACGATTCCGGAGTTTTCCGGCTCGGCTTCATTTGTTCCATGTTTGGAAATTCCTCATCTATAACGTTATATACGAAATCCAGGTAAACGAGCAGGAGTTGTTTGGATTCGAGGGTATCCGGATAAAACTTGATATCGCGGTATAGCCCCAACGCTGAACTGCCTTCCTTGCTGACGTTGGATCGAATTTCGTTCATCTGGCCCCATACCATGAACACGACGAAGCTCAGGAGGAATGCATAAAAACTGGCAATGGCAAGAAAGAGAAACCCGGTGACCTCATTGTGCGAACGCAGGATTTTAAGTTTTGCGTATTTGCGAAAAAGATAGGTGGCGAGTCCTGCGAGGGTAGCTGCCAAGGCGATGATCAGGACAAAAAGCAGAAAAGAGGGAATTTGGAGCAGATGGTATGTAAAGGCCGACATATAATCATATAATTAGAAACAACTTAGGGCAGCTAATCGAGCGCAAGGAGGGCATTTTTCACCGGGTTTGTGTTACAAATAAATGGTAAAGACTTACATGATTCACATATTTGCGATTGCTCCGCTTACGGGATTTGAAATTCATTTAGAACCGTCCAGGTTCATTGAGGATTGGAAATTACTTGCCAAATTCTTGCCAGAAAAACCGGTACCGATGATTATCTTTCCGTATGATTAAAATTGAATTCAAACATCCGGAGGTCTTATAGATGGAAAAAGAAAATGCGATAAAACTCTTTAACGACGCTAAGGTGCGCATCCATTGGAACGATGAACAAGAGAAATGGTACTTTGCAATAGTTGATGTAATTGCCATACTAACGGAAAGTGAAAATCCACAGGTTTATTGGAGGGTATTGAAGAAAAGGCTTTCTGATGAAGGCAATGAAACCGTTACAAAATGTAACACTTTGAAAATGCCGGCAGCTGATGGCAAGATGAGGAAAACCGATATTGCTGATACTGAGCAATTACTTAGGTTAATACAATCAATTCCATCACCCAAGGCAGAGCCTTTTAAAATGTGGCTTGCCAAAGTTGGCAATGAGCGCATTGATGAAACACAAGACCCTGAATTGACTTTTGATCGCGCTATGGAAACCTATATGAAAAAAGGATATTCAAAGGAATGGGTTAACCAACGCTTGAAAAGTATTGAGGTTCGTAAGGAGCTCACCGATGAATGGGAAAACCGGGGCGTTAAGAAAGGCCAGGAATTTGCCATATTAACTGATGAGATTACAAAAGCCTGGGCCGGTTTTACTTCTAAAGAATACAAGCATTTTAAAAGTTTGAAGAAAGAGAACCTCCGTGATCATATGACGAATCTTGAATTGGTCCTGAATATGCTTGCGGAGGCTACAACCACAGAAATATCTGTGGAAAAGAAACCTAAAACGTTTGAGCAAAATAAAATAATTGCCCGACAAGGAGGTACCATCGCTGGGAACACCAGAAAAGAAATCGAGGAAAAAACAGGCAAGAGTGTGATTTCACCGAAGAATGCCAGGGTGTTAAAAAACAAGAATAAAGAAATTGAAAAATAACAATTGGGATATGATTCCATACCACCACTTACCCAACGTGACTGCATATCGATTGAAAATATGACTCGAAAGATGACAAATGACATTGAGCTTAATTCCGTAATAACCTGTCCCGATTGTGGTTTCAGCAAGGAAGAGATCATGCCGACGGATGCCTGTCATTTCTTCTACCAATGCACCCATTGTGGAACGATTATGAAACCCAGACCGGGAGACTGCTGTGTGTTTTGTTCATATGGAAGTGTGAAATGTCCGCCGGTTCAGGAAAGCGGAACATTTGGTTGTTGCGGGTAAACGGATCATACAACCCCCGCATGCTCCCGCCAGTCCAAGCCAAGGACAAATGAGGCGAGCCCACATTTTTTTAATCCACGCACGAAGAAGTATTGGATTAGTTGGATTTGGAACCTATACACCTACCTTTATTCAATTAATCAACAATCTCCATATGACAATTAAGATTTCTTTCTTACTACTCTGGCTACCTATCCAATTGTTATTGAGCCAAACTCAATCTCCAATCCGGGTTGATCTTGAAAAAGCACTTGAAACAACTGGTGAATGCAAACTCTCCTCAATTGCAAGCAATGTTCAGTATGTTCCATTGGAGGCAAAACCGGGCTCGTTTATTAAGAATGTCGATCGCTATACCGTTTCGGATGATTTGATTCTGGTGGCAGACGAGACTGTTGGAAAGGTGATGAAATTCGATCGTAAAGGTCATTTTCTCGGGGATTTTCTGACAAAAGGGAAGGGACCGAAGGAATTTCTCTCGATTAATGGCCTCAATATTAATTCAAAAGGAGAGATTTTGGTGCTTAAGAATAATCTTACCATTGAAATATTTTCAAAAAGCGGTGAACTGATAAACGGATTCGACTATTACGGTTTTTCCACAGGTCGCTGGCTTTCAGATGATAAAATTCTGCTTGTTATGGACTATATTGTTTCAAAAGGCAGTGTTATTGTTACAATTGACAGGAATGGAAAAAACCCTTTAGTCTGTCTGAAAACTACTTTGGATATCTCAAAAATACCCTATCGACCAGGGTTTAGCTGTGGCAGGTGTGCTGAAGGTTATTACTATTTTGATCCTTTTATTGATACGGTATATACCATCAATAATAAAGGTGAAGCATCTATCAGATGTGTCTTCCTTCACAGGAAGGATCATGTTAATCAAAAGGATATGCTTTCCAACGCCAATGATGAGTTCCTTATATCAGGTGAGAAATATCAGTTTTTACAATATTATGAATTCAAGGATAAGATAATTTTACAAGGAATCGTACAACGGCACAACAGTGTCGTGGTGTATGATAAAAAAACTGGTACGGGAACTTCTCGCTTGAAGACTATTTATTTCGGATTGATTAATGACCTGGATAAAGGGCCAGAATTTTTCCCCAGGATAACTTTTACCAATGGTTCCGCCGTGCAATTACTGAGGCAACAAGAGGATTTAATCCACTACATTGACTGGGTCTTCCCTGAATCCGGAATGGTAAAAAAGGGAAGTTACGATATCGATCTGTACAAGAAATTGGCTGATTATGGTAACCCGGTACTCATGATTGTACGATAGTATTTGAATTGAGTTTATCCGCCCCCTTCCAATAAATCCATCTCCTCAATTAGCGTTAAAACTTCTCCCGAAACCGAGAAAAGTGCACCTCGAACAACGAAATTCCCCCGGTTTTCAAAATTTACTTGCCAAATACTTGCCAAAACCCCCAAAACACAAAACCGATCTACTTGATTAACAGGTAGATCGGTTGTAAAGGTTGAGGTCACAAGCGGATTCGAACCGCTGTAGCCGGTTTTGCAGACCGGTGCCTAACCGCTTGGCTATGTGACCAGCTTTGGGGGGCAAAATTACATCAAATCTTTGATAAATCAAACATCACTTTGCCTCTTGCAGCAGGACAGAACCCTTCTGTTAAATAAAATTGGTTTACCAGATTGGTTATCCTAAGTTTGCTGTCTATTCATAATCCACTAGCCAATGAACCGGTTGAATATTTTCCTGATATGTGCTTATGTCCTGATTCTTTCCGCATGCACAAAACCACAACCTGAAACCGTTCAGATACCAGTGGGTTTTGTGACTTCCCTCACCGGCGCTTTTGGACCCTATGGAATCAATCAGAAAAACGGACTGGAACTGGCTCTGAATGACCTTAAATCCGGATCCTATCTGGAAGGGTTTGAAATTGTTCCCTTTTTCAGGAATGACCAGTCTATGGCCGACACTTGCCTGAATAATTTCCGCGACCTGATTTTTAACCATCAGGTAATGGCTATCATTGGCCCAACCACCTCCAATAGCGCCTTCAGGGCCGATACGGTGGCACAGAAAAATGGATTGGTGGTACTCGGCATCTCCAATACGGTTCCCGGTATAACCGGAATGGGTGATTTCATTTTTCGCAATAGCCTCACCGAAGCCGCAGTAATTCCTAATACGGTCAAGGCTACCCACGCCAAACTCAACTATTCCAGAGTAGCTATCATATACGGTGACGATGACCCTTATACCATCGGGGGGGTCGATGCATTCCGGACCGCCTTCGAAAGCACTACCGGCGTAACCATCGTTTCTACGGAAACCATGCATAAAGGAGATACCGGGTTTACAGATCAGCTCAGCAGGATAAAATCATCCAACCCGGAAGTGATTGTCATAATGGCTTTTGTGGCCGAAGCTTCCAGGATAATGGTCCAGGCACGTCAGCTGGGAATCCCTTCGACCGTGCGTTTCCTGGGTGGGAACAGCTTTAATACCTCACAGCTTTGGGAATTGGCGGGTGAGGCTTCCCAGGGCGCGATCTGCGGTTGTGCCTGGATCCATTCGTCAAATAACCCGGGTAACTCTGCTTTCGTATCCAATTATACCGCGACTTATGGCTCCCGGCCGGACCAGTTTGCCGCACAGGCCTATGCCAGCCTGACCATCCTGGCTGACGCCATTAAAAGGGCAAACCCTCTTTCGGCAGCTGCACTTCGGGATGCCCTTTCACAAACCCGAAACCTGCAAACCATTCTCGGATCTTTCTCTTTCGATACCAACCGCGACCCGGTGCATCCCCCGATCGTTCAGGAACTCGTTAACGGCCAATTCTTCCTGTTCCAGTAGAGACAGGCCATGGCCTGTCTCTACGATTTTCTTCCGCCTCACGCCTCACGCCTCACGATTTCTTCCGGGGCGGCGCCATATCCACCGGATGCCCGTAATATAACTCCGCAGCCCCCATGAGTGTCTCAGATACCGTCGGATGCGGGTGAATCGTTAAAGCAAGGTCACTGGCCCGTGCTGCCATCTCAATGCCTAAAACGGCCTCCGAAATGAGATCCCCGGCATTGGAGCCGACAATGCCCGCTCCCAAAATCCTTTCCGTACCCTCTTCAATGATCAGCTTGGTAAGCCCGACAGGCTCACCCATGGCAATGGCCCGGCCATTGGCCGACCAGGGAAATTTTACCGTTCGGTAGGGAATATTCTTTTCCTGGCATTCCAACTCCGATAATCCGGCAACCGCAATTTCAGGACTGGTATACACCACCGCCGGAATAGCCCTGGCATCGAAAACCGATTTCTGACCGGCAATGACCTCGGCCGCAATCCGGCCCTGATAACTGGCTTTGTGCGCCAACAGCATCCCACCGCTCACATCTCCAATGGCAAAAATATTTTTCACGTTTGTACGGCCCTGCTCATCTGTCTTGATAAACCCCCGCTGATCAACTTCCACCCCGGCCTTCTCCAACTCCAATCCCGCCGTATTCGGCCTCATCCCAACACTCACCAGCACCGCATCAAACTCTTTCTTAACACTCTTACCATTCTTACCATTCTTAACTATCTTACCATTCTTAACCTTCTCAACACCATCATCTTTCACTTCCTCCAGCGTAACTACAACTTTCCCGTCCTCCTCCTCCATCGCGGTCACGCGCGTACCAAACCACGTTTCTGCAAAAAGTTCCTTATTCGCTTTCATGTAAATACCCACCAGCTCCTGGTCCATCGTATACATGATGTTCGGCAAAGCCTCCACCAGCGAAACCTCCGAACCCAAAGCCTTATATATCGTTGCTGATTCCATCCCGATATACCCGCCGCCCAATATCAGCAACCTCTTCGGGATCGATTTCAACTCCAGCGCAATCTCCGCATTCATGATCCGGTCGGTAAATTCCTTGATAAACGGCAACTTAATCGGCACCGCCCCCGTCGCCACAATCACCTGCTCAAACTCAATCTTATTACTTATTTCTTCTTCCTGATTTTTGCCTTCTGCCTTCTGCCCTATGCCTTTGATTTCCAAAGTCCCGGAATCAATAAAACTCGCCCACCCCTGTACATAATTGATCTTCCTCGCCTTAGTCAACTGCCCAAGCCCCCCGGTCAACTTGCTTACTACACTTTCTTTCCATTGCTTAACCTTCTCCCGGTCAATCTTCGGCTCCTTGAATTCCATTCCCCATGTTCCGGCTTTTAGCGCTTCTTCTTTAACTTTTGCGAGATGCAACAAGGCTTTCGTAGGAATGCAACCCCGATAAAGGCATACTCCTCCCGGATTGGCCTGCGGATCAATGAGCGTTACCTGCAATCCCAGATCAGCTGCCATGAAAGCCGCGCGATATCCTCCCGGACCCGCGCCAATAATCACAACCTGATGATTTTCCATTATAGCCAGGTTAAAAATGGTTGCTCAAGTACTCTGCACATCCATACCATAAAACGGGCCCCGTCGGCTCCGTCGATCAACCGGTGATCATAGCTCAGCGACAGCGGCAGCATATTCCTCGGGACAAATGCCCCGTCCCGGAAAACCGGCTCCATGGCCGATTTTGATACCCCCAGGATCGCCACCTGGTTCGGATATACGATCGGGGTAAACGAGGTGCCTCCGATTCCCCCCAGGTTTGAAATGGTGAAGTTTCCTCCCTGCATCTCCTCGCTGGTCAGTTTGCGGTTGCGCGCCCGCTCGGCAATGCCGTTCAACTCAACGGACAATTGGGTCAGGCTCTTCTTGTCCACCTCCTGCACCACCGGCACCAGAAGACCCTGTTCGGTATCCACCGCTATCCCGATGTTGATGTAATTCTTATAGATGACCTGCTTGTTCTTCATGTCCACACTGGCATTGAATTTCGGGAATTGCTTCAGCGCCATGGCCGATAGTTTTAATAAGATGGCCGTCATGGTGAGCTTGCCGCCGGCTTTCTCAACAACCGCTTTGCTTTCCAGCCTGAATTTTTCAATTTCCGTGATGTCAGCTTTGGAAAACTGTACCACCTGCGGGATCGTCTGCCAGGAACTCACCGTGCTCTCGGCGGTAATGGTCCGGATGCGGCTCATCGGCTGCATTTCCACCGGCCCCCATCTGGAGAAATCGGGAACTTCGGCATATCCGGCAAATTCAGCCGTTTTCGGCGACTGAATAACTTCCTTGGCATGCACCTTAATATCGTCATCTGAAATCCTCCCGCCCGGACCGGTTCCTTTCACCCTGCTTATATCCAGGCCCAGCTCGCGCGCCAGGCGGCGGACAGTGGGCGAGGCGGGAACTAAAACGTTAAGAGAGGGAGAGATGTTAAGAGCGGTAAGAGGGGGAGAGGTGTTAAGAGAGGTAAGAGAGGTAAGAGAGGTAAGAGCGGGAGAATCGTTAAGATTCTCACCATTCTTAACATTCTTAACGTTCTCACCATTCTTAACATTCTTAACGTCCTTAACGTTCTCTCCCGTCTCCACCATCATGATCGTCTGCCCCACCCGAACCTCATCTCCCGTATTGACTTTAATATCAACAATTTTCCCGCCGATGGGCGATGGAATGTCGGTCGCTGCCTTGTCGGTTTCGATCTCGATGATGGACTGATCCTTTTCTATGACATCGCCTACCTTGACCAGGATGCGTGCGAGAAAGCCCGATACCACATTGTCGGCAATTTCAGGCAACTTGATTTCTTGTTTCATGTTCGATTTGTTTGGCGGTTATACAGCTGCCGGATTTTTTTTATTGGGCTTTATCGCCAGCTTTTCGCGGGCGGTGGCCAGTACCGAATCATCCATCTTTCCGTTGTCGCGGAGCCGGACTAGGGTGGTCCATACGATATGTTTGGCATCAACTTCGAAATGATCCCTCAGGGATGCGCGGGTTTCACTCAGTCCGAACCCGTCGGTCCCGAGGGCAACATACTGACCCGGGAAATAAGTGGCTACGGAAAGAGGCACCGCTTTCACATAATCGGTTGCTGCAATAAAGAGTCCGGGCTTGTCACCCACCAGAAACCTGATGTGGCTCTCTTTTCTTTTATCGGGATTAAGGGTGTTAAAGCGGACCACCTCACGGGCATCATCATACAGGTTTTTATAACTGGTGACACTCCAGACGTTCGGATGAATATCATAATCCGATTTCAGAATATCCGCAGCTTTGACCACCTCGTTAAGAATAGCTCCGCTGCCCAGCAAATTGACGTTATGGATGTTGTTTTCCTCGTACCGGTACTGGTACATCCCTTTGAGGATGTGAGACTTGGTGCAGGGTGGCTTGGCCGGCATGGGGTATTTTTCATTCATAACCGTGAGGTAGTAAATAACATCCTTGCCCTCGACATACATCTCTTTGATCCCCTCTTCAACAATAATGGCCACTTCGTAGGCAAAGGCCGGATCATAAGCTTTCACCGATGGGTAGGTGAGCGCCAGCAAATGGCTGTTCCCGTCCTGATGCTGCAATCCTTCACCGGCCAGCGTGGTCCGTCCGGAAGTGCCGCCAATCATGAATCCGCGGACCCTGGCATCACCGGCAGCCCAGATCAGATCGCCCACACGCTGAAATCCGAACATCGAATAAAAGATAAAGAACGGTATGGCATTCACCCCATGGGTTGAATAACTGGTACCGGCAGCGATGAAGGATGACATCGATCCGGCTTCGGTGATCCCTTCTTCCAGTATGGCCCCGTTGATCGCTTCCTTATAGTACATCAGGCTTTCCCGGTCGACCGGCTCGTATAACTGACCTTTGTGTGAATAAATTCCGACCTGGCGGAACAGGGAGTCCATGCCAAAGGTCCGGGATTCATCAGGAACGATCGGTACGATGAGTTTCCCGACATTTTTATCTTTCAGGAGCTTGGTCAGGATCTGCACCAGCACCATGGTGGTTGCCACATCCTTATCGCCCGATGAGTTACTGAATTCTTCAAAAATGCTGTGTTCAGGCATTTCGAACCGCACCTTTTCAGATATCCTTTTCGGCAGGGATCCGCCGAGTTTCTGCCGTTGTTCCATCAGGTATTTTGTTTCATCACTATCCCCGGCAGGTTTGTAGAAAGGGGCTTTCCCTATCCCTTCATCCGATACGGGAATCCCAAAACGGCCACGGAAATATTTCAGTTCCTCCTCATTGAGTTTTTTCTGCTGATGAGTGATGTTTCTTCCCTCACCAGCCTCTCCTAACCCATAACCTTTAACCGTAGAAGTCAGGATAACCGTGGGAGCTCCTTTGTGATTGACTGCTGCCTTGTAAGCATTGTAAACCTTTAGCGGATCATGGCCGCCGCGGCTGAGCTTCACCAGCTGCTCATCAGAGTAATGCTCCACCATTTTGAGCGTTTGCTCGTATTTGCCGAAGAAATCCTTGCGGATAAAATCGCCGGATGAAATGATGTAACGCTGACGCTGACCATCGACCAGTTCACCGAACCGGCGGGCGAGCAATCCATCTTTGTCTTTTTCAAACAGCGGATCCCAGTCCTGGCCATGCATCACTTTGATGACATTCCATCCGGCTCCGTGAAAGGCTGACTCCAGCTCCTGTACGATAGATCCGTTTCCGCGGACCGGCCCGTCGAGTCGTTGCAGGTTGCAGTTAACAACAAAAATCAGGTTGTCCAGCTCCTCGCGGGAGGCCAATGTAAGTGCGCCCATCGATTCGGGTTCATCCATCTCACCATCGCCTAAAAAGGCCCAAACTTTCTGATCTGATTTGGGTATCAATCCTTTATCTTCCATATACCGGTTAAAACGTGCCTGGTAAATGGCTGTTAACGGGCCGAGACCCATGGAAACGGTCGGGAATTGCCAATAATCCGGCATGGACCGGGGATGTGGGTAGGAGGATAATCCGCCGCCCGGTTTTAGTTCCCTACGAAAATTTTCGAGATCTTTTAAGGTTAACCTTCCCTCCAGAAATGAACGGGCATAGATTCCAGGAGAAGCATGTCCCTGGAAATAGATCATATCCGGAAGCCGGCCTTCATCGCCACCCCGGAAAAAATGGTTGAATCCAACCTCATACAGGGTGGCACTCGAGGCATAGGTCGAAATGTGGCCGCCTATCCCGTCCGACTCCTTATTGGCCCTGACCACCATGGCCATGGCATTCCACCGGATGATGCTTTTGATTTTTCGCTCCATCTCGCGACTGCCCGGATAAGGGGACTCCTGCGAAACAGGTATCGTATTGATATATGGCGTATTACCCTGATAAGTAAAATTGATCCCTTTCAATTGCGACCGGGTCTGAAGCATCAGCAATATCTCTTTTGCCCGTTCAAACCCTTCCTTTTCGATGATATAATCGATTGAATCAATCCATTCCCGATTCTCCGCTTCCTGGTCGCGGATGATGTCATTATTGTCCATTTTGGCTTGTTTAAACTGTTTGACAGGTGTTAAACGCTTAACTAAGAGAAAGGTTGTGGTAGTCGTGAGTGCGTGAGGACGTGAGGGCCTGAGGGCGTACTTTACCTTCGGAGAAGTGTCATCCCCGCGAAGGCGGGGACCCCGTCACGCTGGCAGGATTTCTGCAAGCGGGGACCACTACCCTCCAACGAGGGTCTAATAAAAGCTCTTGCAGAACGTAATGTTATGCGGCACGGTTCCCGCTTTCGCGGGAATGACACTTCTGTCGATGTTAACGTAGTGACGCTCTCATACGCACCTCTTTTGAGCGGTGTCATTCAGCAGGGGCTCCCATCAGGGATTTTATTATTTTCGCCTTTCCTTAATAATGAAACTTAAACCGGAGTTCAAGGGGTACGCATACGTTTTACTGGCTACCGTTGCCGGTTCCACTGTTTATGTATTCAGCAAGGCGGCGCTGAATGAGGTCAGCCTGGCACAGTTCGGGGTTTATTGGTTTGCGATGGCGATTGTGTGGAACAGCCTGTATACCCTGCGATCCGCCGAGCACCGCAAATTCCATGCGATCACCCGGAACTCGCTTGGGGTTTTGTTCCTTCTCGGATTTATTGAAATGGTAGCCACCGGAACCTTTTACGGTGCCATCTCCGTTGCCCCCAACCCGGCCATCCCTTCATTTTTAAGGAATACGGAATATATTTTTGTCACGCTGTTCGGGGTTTTCCTGCTCCATGAGCGATTCAGGGGGCTGGAGGTCGTTGGGGTGTTGCTCACGTTTACCGGCGCTTTTGTGATCAGCTATCACAAGGGCGGTTCGCTCTCCTCCTATCTGACCGGCAGTTCGGGGCTGATGATGATCTGCACCTCTTTTTATGCGGTCCGAACCATCCTGGCAAAAAAACACATCAAATCCCTTACCCCGACCATGCTGGCCATCAACCGGGCGATTTTCCTGTTGTTACTGGCCACCGTTCTCCTGAAAATTTACGGTCAGAGTCTGAAGATCCCCACCAGCGCATTCCTGAATATCCTGATCGGATCATTCATGGGTCCTTTTCTGACGTCGATCGGTCAGTACACCGCCCTCAAATATATCGAGGCCTCCCGGGCTGCCATCATCCAAAGCACTACCTCACTTTTCGTTGTGCTGGGGGTATTCCTTTATTTCGGCAGACTGCCGCTGGCGTATCAGATCGTCGGCGGATTGTTGACCATCAGCGGGGTGATTCTGCTGGTAATCGGGAGGAACCGCGCGTAGGGGAGGAGCCGTGGCTCCTCCCATTATTTTCCGATCCGGTAAAGCATCCCTTTGGTACGCATATAGATCGCCCCGTCGAGCACCGCAGGCGATGCCATGCATCCTTCAGGCAGGGTATTTTCGGCAATCTTGATAAACTTCCGGCCCGGCTCAAATAGGGTGGTCAGTCCGCTTTCATCGGTGGTGTAGATATGCCCGCCCGCAAATACAGGTGATGCTGAAGTTTCCAGGCCCACCCTTTGCGTCCAGATCTCCGCCCCGGTACCGGCATCAAGGCATTTGGCCTGTCCTGCCGTATTCACCATGTACAGGAGCCCGTCAATATATAGGGGCGATGAACGGGCAGTCATGTTTTTCTTGTTGCTCCATACGATCGCCTTCTCCGTCATGTCGCCGGTTCCCCCCAGTCGGATGGACATCACCCAGGATTGTCCGAAACCGGTATTGATAAAGAGCATGCCGTTGCCGATCACCGGCCGGACCGATGCTGAGAATCCCTCATACCTGACTTTCCAGATCAACTCACCGTTCAGTGGCTTAAAGGCCTCAACCACATGGGGACCCACGCTGATCAGCTGATCCATGTGATCGACTACGGAAATTACCGGCGTTGAGAAGGCTTTCTTGCAATCCGGGGTCAGGTTGCCGAAATCCACGATCCTCGATTTTTTCCAAACCGTTTTGCCGGTTTTCTTATCCAATGCCTCCAGATATTGAACATCCATACCATCCATGGTCAGGATCAGCAAATCCTTATAAAGAATGGGCGATGAACCCGGTCCAACCCCATGATCACAATGAATATCATTCCTTTTCCAGATGATTTTCCCGGACCCTGTATCCAGGCAGGCGGTGCCATAAGTGCCGAAATGGGCATAAATCCGGCCCGGTTCGATTGCCGGGGTGGGAGAAGCGAAACTGTTCAGCGGATGGGTCTCCTGGGTGGGTACGGCTTCAAAGGTCTTGATATTCCTGAGGATCTTGCCGGTTTCACAATCAAGTCCGATCACACGGAATTCTTTACCGTCGGGACTTGCGGTCGTCAGCCATACCTGGCCGTTCAGGATTACCGGCGATGACCATCCCCGGCCGGGAATGGGCACCTTCCACTTTAAATTCGTTGAGTCACTCCAGCGTACCGGAACATTTTTGGCCAGGCTGTATCCGTTATCCAGATTGCCCCGGTAACGGGTCCAGCTATCGGCGGGCTGTTGGGCCCGCATCATCATGAAAGCCAGCAGAAAGGTGAAAAACAGCAGAGATTTTCGCATGGCCACAAAGTTGTCAACTTTTTTTAAAGTTGACAACTTTAAAATCTGGCCTACCCCCCTCCGTCCAACGCACCAGAAAGCCATCCTTGAGCCAGCGGAAACCTCCTCCAGCCAGAGGGAAGTTTAAGGTTCAGTTTACAGTTGACAACTTAAGGAAAAGTTGTCAACTGTAGGTACCTTTAGCACAAATTCCAACGTATGAAAAGCCACCACCATCTGCCCATCTGGTTCTTCTTAGCCTTGTTGACCTGTCTGGTCACCACCCAATGCACCCAACAACCCGCCGACACCCTTAAGGCCGGCTTCCTGAATCCGCCCGATTCGGCCAGGCCAGGTGTGTATTGGTATTTTATGGATGGCAATACCACCCGTGAAGCCATGACCGGGGATCTGGAATCGATGAAAAAGGCCGGCATCGGCTATGTCCTGTTCCTGGAAGTGAATGTTGGTGTTCCGCGCGGCAAGGTGGATTTCCTGAGCGAGGAGTGGCAGGATTTGTATGTTCATGCCGTCCGCGAGGCTGAACGCCTGGGCATCAGGATCATCCTCGGATCAGGCCCCGGATGGGCCGGCAGCGGAGGACCCTGGGTGAAACCCGGACAGTCGATGATGCACTTGGTGGCCAGCTCAACCGAGGTAAAGGGGCCATCGGCGTTTGATGCCATCCTGCCGAAACCCGAACCTAAAAGGCCTTTCTTTGGGGAAGGAGCCCTGACCAGGGAGCTGAAACAGATCCGTGATGACTGGTATGAAGATGTGGCGGTTCTCGCCTATCCCACCCCGAAAAAATCAAATCCCATACCCGATCTGGATGAGAAGGCGCTCTACTACAGGGCTCCATATACCTCTCAGCAGGGGGTGAAACAATATCTGCCATCGCCGGCAAATTATCCCGAATTGCCGGGATCGGCGGTTGACCAGTCGAAAATCATTGACCTCACCCATCTCCTGAAGCCCGATGGAACCCTTCAATGGGAGGTCCCGGCAGGCAAATGGACCATTCTGCGTTTCGGCAAGCGGAACAACGGCGCGGTTACCCGGCCGGCACCGACGCCCGGACTGGGTTTCGAGGTCGACAAGTTTGATACCGTGGCTTTCGACGCTCATTTTGATGCCTATATCGGCAAACTTTTAACAAAGGTAGGTCCCAGGAAATCGGAAACCGGCGGGGGCTGGACGATGATCCATATCGACAGCTGGGAGATGGGGTCGCAGAACTGGACCGGCGATTTTCGGGCCCAGTTCAATAAACGGCGTGGATATGATCTGCTGAATTACTTACCCACCTATGCCGGGCAGACGGTCGGAAACCTGGAGCTGAGCGAGCGGTTTCTGTGGGATGTGCGCCTGACCTCGCAGGAACTTGTTCTGGAGAACCATGCTGAGCGCTTTAAGGAGCTCGGCCGCCGGAACGGGTTTCGCCTGTCAATAGAGCCCTACGACATGAATCCCACAGCCGACCTGGATCTTGGGGCGGTGGCCGATGTTCCGATGTGTGAATTCTGGACCGATAAATTTGGATTCAATTCAGCCTTCAGCACCCTCGAATCAACCTCTATCGCTCATGTACAAGGTAAACCTGTAGTCGCTGCCGAAGCCTTTACCGCGGACTGGTATGAAGCCTGGAAAAAATATCCGGGTAACATGAAAGACCAGAGCGACTGGGCCTTCAGCATCGGCATCAACCGGTTTGTTTATCACACTTTTGCACATAAACCATACGGTGACCAGCTGAAACCCGGAGTGACCATGGGGCCCTATGGTGTTCACTGGGACCGGGCACAAACCTGGTGGCCCATGGTGACGGGGTATCATACATATGTTACCCGATGCCAATATGTTCTTTCACAAGGAGTTTCAGTTGCTGACATTTTGTACCTCACCCCTGAAGGCGCACCTTTCGTTTTCCGTGCACCTGCCTCGGCACTTGGGGGAACCGATGTGCTGCCGGATAAAAAAGGCTATTCTTTTGACGGCTGTTCGCCCAATCTGCTCAAGGCGGCTGAAGTACGCAACGGGAAGATTGTTTTCCCTGGTGGGGCGGAATACAGCGTGCTGGTTCTGCCGGATGTTGAAACCATGACCCCCGGACTGCTCATGAAAATCGCTTCTCTTGCACGTGCCGGGGCTCTCATCACCGGCAATCCCCCATCCAAATCCCCGTCACTGGTGAATTACCCGTCTTGTGATGAACAGGTCCGGACGCTGGCAGCCGAGCTGTGGGGGAAAAACCTGATCATTCCTGCCCTTGCCTCTTTGATCACTGCAAAAAATCCGGCAGGACAATTTTCTACCGAACTCTATCCCGTCTACGATTCCACTGCGACCCTGCTACTGAAAAAAGGAGTGGTCCCGGACTTTTCGTCTGCCGGATCCATCCGGTACACCCACCGGAAATTAGCCGATCGCGACATCTATTTCGTTTCCAACCGCACCGATCAACCTGTTGAGGAGGAGTGCCTGTTCCGCGACGGACAACTGAAGGCTGAACTTTGGGATGCCGTAACCGGAGAGATCCGTCCCCTGCACAACCTGACGGCAACCTCCGCGGGGGTAAGCATCCCGATCAAGTTTGATTCCTCACAAAGTTTTTTCATTATTTTCGATAAACCGGAGCAGAACCTTTCAAACCAGGGCTCTTCAAAACCTGATTTTCCTGATATAAAGACAGTTGCTACCCTGGAGGGTGCATGGAGCGTTGCTTTTGATACGGCATGGGGCGGTCCGGCCAAAGTGGAGTTTGAGAATCTGACCGACTGGTCGAAACGGCCTGAGGAAGGAATCCGGCACTATTCAGGTATTGCAACCTATTCGAAAACCTTCAACCTGCCCGAATCTTTTCTGGCCGCGGGAGATTCCAAAGTCTATTTGAATCTTGGAATAGTAAAAAACATGGCCAGGGTGCGATTGAACGGAAAAGACCTGGGAGTCATCTGGACTACACCCTGGCAGGTAAACATTACGGATGTTGTCCGGAAAAGAGGGAATAAACTGGTCATCGAAGTTGCCAACCTGTGGGCGAACCGGCTGATCGGCGATGAGGCCCTGCCTGATGACGGCGTAAAAGACGGCAAGTGGCCGGATTGGATCCTGAACGGCACTAAACGGCCGGGCCCAAGGTATACTTTCACGACACACCATTATTATAAGAAGGATGATGCGCTGTTTGAATCGGGGCTGCTCGGGCCGGTGAGGATTATAAATTAAGGCAGAAGGCAGAGGGCAGAAGGCAGAAATTAGTCTTAGGACTTAAGGTTTAAGAAATAAGAAAAACTGCTGTGGTGGAACCATTTAGCTTGGGACTTACCCATTTTCTTAAGCTCAAAGAAATAAGAAAAACTGCTGTAGGAACCATTCGGCTTGGGACTTAACTTTTGTCTTAAGTCCTAAGACCTAAGACTAATTTTTGCCTTCTGCCTTCTGCCCTCTGACCTTCTTCAGCTCCACCGACACTGCCCTTATCTTCCCCCCCATCGGAGGATTCATCTTGGACACCTTGACCGAAGCTTTTTCGAGTTGGGGAAATTGGCTGAAAAGTGCATCCAGGATGCGGCCGGCAATATGTTCGAGCAGATAGCTGTTGGTCTTCATTTCGGTCTTTATCAGATCATAGGCGGTCTGATAATTCAGCGCATCATCGATCCGGTCAGTTTCGCAGGCTCTGGTCATCTCCGTCTCCATTTCGAGGTCAACGATAAAACGGTTGCCCACGATCCGTTCCTCCTCGAAACAACCGTGGAAGGAGTAAAACTCCATCTGCTCAATCCTTATCAGGCCCATATGCACTCATTTTGAGGGGCGAAGATAGCTACACCCGGCGGTTTCAAAAAACAAATGACAAAAAACAAATAACAAATAAAATCCATTCTCAAATCCTGCCAGCGTGACGGGGTCCCCGCAGCATAAATTGTGCTAGCGTGACGGGGTCCCCGCCTTCGCGGGGATGACACTGCTATCGATCTTTCTTTCGTCCACCGATCTTCTTCTTCGCTTCACGCTTCACGGGTCACGTCTCACGTCAAAAAAGACTATCTTTGTACCCTCAATTTTTAGCCTTTGCACGCCATGACCGACGAAAAAGATGACCTGAAAAATGATGAATCCAAACCGTTGAATTTCATCGAGCAGATTGTTGAGGAAGACCTGAAATCCGGGAAACACGGAGGCCGTGTGCAAACGCGTTTTCCACCCGAGCCAAATGGTTATCTGCATATCGGTCATGCCAAGGCATTTTGTCTGGATTTTGGCATCGCAACTGAGTATGGTGGCAAATGCAACCTGCGTTTTGATGATACCAATCCGATCACTGAAGATACTTCGTACGTTGATGCTATCCGCAAGGATATCAAATGGATGGGATTCGACTGGGAAGATCGGGAGTTTTATGCCTCTGACTATTTCGAACAGCTGTATGAGTTCGCACTGAAACTCATAAGCAAAGGGAAAGCGTATGTGTGCGAACTATCGGCCGACGAAATCAATGCCACCCGCGGAACTGATTTCGAGCCGGATAAACCCAGTCCGTACCGTGAGCGTCCGGTGGATGAGAACCTCGACCTGTTCAAACGCATGAAGGCCGGCGAATTCCCAAACGACTCGATGACCCTGAGGGCTAAGATCGATCTCGCATCGACGAATATGCAGATGCGCGATCCCATTCTTTACCGGATCCGCCATGCGCACCACCACCGCACAGGAGATAATTGGTGCATTTACCCGATGTACGACTGGGCTCACGGACAGAGCGATTCCATTGAAGGGATCACCCATTCATTATGTACGCTTGAGTTCGTTCCGCATCGGCCACTATATGAATGGTTTATACAGGAACTGGAGATTTTTCCCAGCCGCCAGATTGAATTCGCCCGCCTGAACCTCAGCTATACCATTATGAGCAAGCGGAAGCTGCTCCAGCTGGTTACCGAAGGCCATGTGAGCGGATGGGATGATCCCCGCATGCCTACCCTTCATGGTCTGCGCCGGCGCGGATATACCCCCGCCTCGATCCGGACATTTACCGAACTGGTTGGGATAGCCAAAAGGGAGAATGTGATCGATGTGGCACTGCTGGAGTTCTGTATTCGCGAAGATCTCAATAAAATAGCCCCACGCGTGATGGCCGTGCTGAATCCGGTAAAACTGATTATCGATAACTATCCGATCGGAAAAATTGAAGAGCTTGAAACGGTCAATAACCCTGAAGATGAATCCGCCGGCACCCGCATGATGCCTTTCAGCCGCGAGTTGTATATCGAGCGCGACGATTTCATGGAAAATCCGCCAAAGAAATACTTCCGCCTGTCGCCAGGCAGCGAAGTCCGGTTAAAATCGGCTTACATCATTAAGTGCGAGTCGTTTAGCAAAGACTCTGAAGGCAATGTCACCGAAATTCATGCCACCTACGATCCCGGCAGTCACAGCGGATCAGCCGAAGCACCGCGCAAGGTTAAAGGAACCCTTCACTGGGTATCGGCCCCTCATGCCCTGAATGCCGAAGTCCGGCTGTACGACCGGCTATTCAATGATCCTGATCCGGATGGTCACAAGGATCAGAATTTCAAGGAATTCCTCAATCCCGGTTCACTGACTGTCCTCACCCATTGTAAAGTAGAACCCTCCCTGAAATCCACAAAGGATCTTGATCATCTGCAGTTCACCCGGCTTGGATATTTCAGTGTGGATCAGGACAGCACACCCGGTAAACTCGTATTCAACCGGACGGTGGGACTGAAAGATACGTGGGCGAAGCAGAATGGGTAAAGTTCAAGGCAGAAGGCAGAGGGCAGAAGGCAAAAATTAGTCTTAAGATCTTATATCTTAAGAAAAAAGACATTCGACGTACGTTCAGTTCAACTTAATACTTTATAGTACTAAACAATCCTCAGAGAAGTGTCATCCCCGCGAAGGCGGGGACCCCGTCGCGCTAGTAGGATTTGTGCAGCAGGGACCCCGTCACGCTAGCGGGATTTTTGCCTTCTGCCCTCTGCCTTCTGCCTTTCCAAAGTCACTGCCGGAATTATTTTTCTATCTTGGTGTCAATAATTCTTAGGTCTACCCTAATGATGGCACCCATGAGATATCCGACGATGGTTCCTTTCAGGATGATCCTGGCATTGGCTATCGTCATGTTTTCGCTGGATACCGCCGGACAGGTCAAGAACCACGGCATTCCTCACGTGATCAATTATCCCAAAAAAGTATACAATGCGGCGACCCAGAACTGGTGCATAACGCAGGACAGCAGGGGATTCATGTATTTTGGCAATAATGACGGGGTGCTCGAATTCGACGGAAAACGCTGGCGATTATATTCGCTTCCCGATCATTTTATGTATCGCGCAATATTCGTGGCTGTTAACGGGACGATCTATGTGGGTCTTTCCAACGATTTTGGCACGATGAAACCTGACGTAAAGGGGATGCTGACCTATCAGTCGATTTCCCGGCAATTCCCACAGATTGCGGTCAGTTTCAACGATATCTGGAAGATCTTTGAGACACCCGAGGGAATCTACTTCCAATCGAAAAACAAAATATTCCTGTACCATAACAACGTGCTGGATGTCATCCTGCCTGAAACGGAATTTAATTTCCTGCATAAGGTCAACAAGGCTTTATATACCTCGGAGCGTCAACTCGGGCTTATCCTGATCAAAGGAAACCAGGCACAACGTGCCCCGGGCGGTGAAATTTTTATTGGCAAGAATATTGAAACCATCATCCCCTACGATGAGACACGGGTTATCATCGGCACCGCAAAAAATGGACTTTTTCTCTATGACGGAAGGGTTGCAACACCCTGGGCGCGGGAAGCTTCCGATTTTTTAATTGAGAATTTCATTTTCTGCGGCACCCAGATCAACAAAAAACATTTTGCTTTCGGTTCTATCCGGAACGGCGTCCTGATTATTGATAAAAATGGCAAGCCGGTACAGCAGATCAATCAGGCCAAGGGCTTGCAGAACAATACCGTGCTGAGCATTTTTGCCGATCGGGACAATAACCTGTGGCTTGGTCTCGACCAGGGAATCTCCTTTATCGAAATCAATTCGCCTATTACTTATTACACCTATGGCAAGGCGTTGCCCGGTACCGGATATAGTTCAATCAATGCCAACGGCTCGATCTATGCCGGAACCAACCAGGGCTTATTTACCAAAAGATGGATTCCTTATGAGAATCCGCTGAGCAGGGACGACCAGTTTACTCCGGTTCCCGGAACACAGGGCCAGGTGTGGTCGCTCCGTCTGATCGACCGGACGCTTTTCTGCGGGCATAATTCAGGAACATTTATTATCAACGGTCAAAAGGCTGTGCAGATCTCAGATATTGCCGGTGGCTGGGATTACCAGCACCTTAAATCCAAGCCTGAATTCATCCTCGAAGGCACTTATACCGGATTTTCGATTTACAGGCGGAGCAATAATTCATGGGTATTTGATCACACGCTGTCGGGTTTCAGCGAAAGCAGCCGGTTTTTTACCGAAGATATTGACGGTTCCATCTGGATATCACATGGCGACCTGGGTGTTTTCCGCGTGGTGACCGATAAAACATTTACGTCTACTACGCAGGTACGCGTATACAATGAGTCGGACGGGCTTCCGTCGAAGTTCCGCAACGCTGTTTATAAAATTGATAATCAGATACTATTCACAACTATCGCCGGAATTTACCGGTACAAAAAATCGACGGATTCCTTTGAACCCGATGCTGTATTCAATAATCTCCTTGGAAAAGAACCCATCAATTCGTTAGCCGAAGATACCGATGGAAATATCTGGTTTTTCAAACCAACAGAGATCGGAGTCATCAAATCAGCAGGCGGCAATTCCAGGATTGTGGAGAAACGACCTTTCTACCCCTTGAGAAATCTCACCAAACGCGGATTTGAACATGTCAACGTTATTGATGAATCCAATATATTCATCGCCTGCGAGGAAGGTTTTGCGCATTACGACCCTTCCTTTCCTTCGAAATTTCCGGAATCTCCTGAGTGTTTCATCCGGTCATTGACCGGTAAAGGTGCTACGGTCCAAACCTTCTTCGGAGGTGTTTTTGCCAATAAAAGCGGCTCATCATCAGCCAGCCAGGAAAAGGACAATCCGATACGGATTCCGTTTGCCTTTCATGATATCAGGATTGAATTTGCCTTGCCGTTTTTTGATAATCCTGAAGACGGGCTGTTCAGTTATGAGCTGGAAGGTTATGACCGGGGAAGGAGCGAATGGTCGCCCGAAAATGTCAAGGAATATACCGGACTCAGGGAAGGGACCTATCGTTTTCTGGTTAAAGGAAAAAGCATCTATAACATCGAAACCCCCGATACATCCATTGAATTCCGGGTTCTTCCGCCCTGGTACAGAAGTCTCGCGGCCTTTGCAGTCTATTTTCTAATCATCCTGGTGACGATCGGATACAGTGTAAGAGTGATTATCAGAAAAATCCGCAGGGACAAAAAGCACATTTCGGTCCTGCATGAAAAGGATATCCATCAGGCCCGGCAACAGTTCCTCGCAGAATCCCTCGAATCAGAAAAAAGACTGGTTTTGCTTGAGAAAGAAAAGCTCGAAGCTGAAATGACTCACAAGAATAAGCAGCTCGCCTCCTCAGTAAACGGATTATTGAAGAAAAATGAATTTCTCATCCAACTGAAAGAGGAGATTGTGAAAATTGCCGACAAAACAGAGAATCCAACCACCAATGAGCGGCTGAAGAAGATTATGGCCAGCGTGGATGATAACCTGGAAACAGACAATGAATATGAGCAGTTCGAGGACCATTTCGATGCTGTCCATGACAATTTCCTTAAAACTGTAAAAAAACAGTTCCCACAACTGACCCCCAAGGATCTCCGGTTGTGTGCTTACCTGAGAATGAACCTCAGCACAAAAGAGATTGCCCCGTTACTCAACATCTCCCCGCGCGGGGTGGAAATCAGCCGCTACCGGCTCCGGAAAAAGATGAACCTCCCCCATGATGCCAATCTCATCGAGTTCATGCTGAACGTCTGATGTAGTATTGATGTATTCCGGATGTGACCGTTATGTATTTTTCCGTACCTCATCATGTTTTTAATGTGGTAGCTTTAACCTGATGTAAAAGCGTTAATTGGCTTGTTAACCGCGTTCATTTATTTTACATCTGCGTTCTGCTTCATTTAGCCTGACTGCACAACAATTGAAATTCTAAATAATTTACAACCTAATGCTTAATGTATGAATGTTAAAATTACACGACTGTTAAAAGTGACTGCTGCCGTACTGATGTTCGGCATGGTTGCAGGCTCCGCCCTGGCGCAACAGGGGCACGTGGTCACGGGGACTGTTTCCGATGACAAGGGAGGCGCCCTGCCAGGAGTTAACGTGGTGATCGTAGGCACTTCCACCGGGACTACCACCGATGGTTCAGGTAAGTATACGATTCACGTGGGCGATGATCAAAAAACATTACAGTACAGTTTCGTCGGCTATCTCACAGTAGAGGAAGTTGTTGCCGGACGTACGGTCATTAATGTCAGGTTACAGATTGCCGCATTCGATCTTGCTGAAGCGGTAGTTGTCGGGTACGGCCTTCAGAAAAAAAGCCTCGTCACGGGATCGATTGCCAAAGTGTCGTCCCAGGAAATGGCCAGGGGTAATAACCTGAGGGTCAACCAGGCCTTACAGGGAAAAACCGCCGGGGTTGTCATCATGAACAATTCAGGACAGCCAGGCGACTTTGTATCCGTCAGGATCAGGGGTATCGGCACCAATGGCGATGCTGAGCCTTTATATATTGTAGACGGATTGCCCACCAACGGATACGGTATTGATTACCTCAGCCCTTCGGATATCGAATCCGTTGAAGTACTGAAAGATGCCGCTTCGGCTGCCATCTACGGTGCGCGGGCTGCAAACGGGGTTATCCTGATTACCACCAAACGCGGAGGAACAGGTAAAACCCAGATTACCTATGAAAATTACCTTGGCGTTCAGAATCCATGGCGCAAACTGGACGTCCTGAACAAGGACCAGTATCTGATGCTTCAGAACGAGGCCGCCGCCAATGCCGGACAGCCCTGGAAATTCTCGCAGGCCATGATGGATACCCTGAAATGGAACACCGATTGGCAGGACGAGATGTTCAACCGCAATGCTCCGAAATCCAATCACCAG
>Ga0172379_10003053_pt1 | contig 27636 bp, 23 predicted proteins | sample GrowelOW334metaG_FD_119756 | JGI IMG/M metagenome (GOLD analysis project Ga0172379, IMG submission 119756) | Groundwater microbial communities from an aquifer near a municipal landfill in Southern Ontario, Canada - Groundwater well OW334 metaG | ecosystem: Environmental > Aquatic > Deep...
CCGGAAAAGACAGTCTGTGATAAAAAGCTTCCTGCCTATTATTTTGTTGCATAAATCTCTTGCTAAAAATTAACTTGATTAATCTTAGCAAGTGGGGCAATAGATTCTAGAGTCTAAGTATGCAAGATTCTGTAGTTTTGTTATTTTTTATCATAATATCTTTCTATTTCTATTTTATCACAAAATAAAAGGCCTGGAAAATGTTGCATTTCCAGGCCCATAAAATCTTTTAAACCACTCTTTTTGGGAAATAATCTCCCGATTTTCTCAACTTAATATCGCGTCCGCAATAACGTCCTCCCTCAGCGCATTTTCCATTCCGATAGCACGGGGGCTCCAGCATTCGAAGCAGTTTGGATTTTTTTCCTTTTTTCTTTTCAATCGCCATTCGCAGAAATTTTCCCAAATGATAAATTTCTTCCTGAGCGCAGAAACAAAGCCGCTTGGCTTGTTCATGCAAAACAGCATTAAATGATCCGCGTTTCTGATATTTCACCATTGCTCCGTATGGAGCAATCGCCATCGCCAGAGATTTGGGAATATTTTTGCTGATTTCTATCCATTGTCTCATTAATTTTTTTGCCTCGCTTTCCATTTTCATTTTGCGAAGAATCGGGGGCAGATAAAAATTTCCGCTGAATTTTGGCTGGCTTCTGCCGATTGTCCGATGTCTTTGATCCTGTCCCATTGTAGCCGTAGAAATTTCTACCGCCACGTTAATCCCATCAGCAGAATTGTCCATCATTTCAGGAAGAAAATGCAATTTATCTACCGGATGCATTTTTTCCGGATCAGGAACGATAAAATTTTTCTCGCCAATTATTCCCAGAGAATTAAGCGATGGTATATATTTAACATTCAGTGAATCACTTTTTGGCATATCCATTGCCCAACTATCTTTTCTTCTCCTTTCAGGATTAAACATAAAATGAACTTGGGGAAACTTTTCCACAAACGCATCCGCCATTTTTTGCGTGACCTCTTTCATTCCCGGCATCCAGGCTGATTCATACAATGAAACCAGCGCTATTAAGTCCACGGTAAAATAAAAAGCGGTTGGAAAAATAGTAGAGATAAACATCCGCATTTGTTCCTGCGAGATTTTGAGAGCGCCTTGATCAACATATTTTTCGTTGGCAAATGGTCGCTCTTTTTTCAGAAATTCGCCCGCAATTTTTGCCGCTTCGGAAATATTCTTGTGATAAATTCCCACACCATTTTTTATATACGCCATTACTTTTCCGCGTTCTATTTTTTTGACTTGAGGCCAAAATTCATGGATATAGTTTTCGATTTCTCCAAAATCCGGCTCCAAAAACATTTTGGCGCAAAAGCGTCCACTTCTCTGGTCGCTATTATAAAAAGGGCTCGCCAGATGCATGCCAAAAGTAATATCGCTCACAGCAATTCCCTTGATTGTAAAAGTCAAAAAATAATGTTCAAGAGTGGTGTGATGGCCAACCTTGAAAAGTTTCTCTTCAACGCCGAAATCAGACACTTCTGACACTTCAGGCATTTTTTCCGTATAGCAAGTTTTCCCGGCAAGTGTTGCTAAAATCAGCGGGTCAATGTTGGTATGCGCGACTAAATCTACTTTAATCATAAATACTACTCCTCTTTTGAAGTTATTTTCTATTTTAAAGACCGAAAAAGATATTCCTCCTTATCGGCCATTTTGGCACTCTGCCATTATTTTGTCAATTTGATAATGTAATTCTTCCAACGTTCCGCCGTTTTCAACCACAAAATCCGCGTGCTGTTTCAAATCCTTGATCTGCAGTTCTGTTTCTCTTTCATGATCTTTTTGAAATTCTTCAAATGTTTTTGTGTTATCATCCTGATTCTCGCCTCTTTTAATTATTCTTTCGTAGCGTTTCTGCATATCCACTTCGACATAAAACAATTTAAAATGAGGCAGTGCTTGAAGATATTTAATATCCGCCAAGCGCCGAATGCCTTCAACAACTATAATGTTGCTTTTTGATTCTTCTGCATCGCTCGACATCACTTTCGCTAAAATGTCTTCGCCAAAAGTTTGACGCAAAATAGTTGATAGTCTTTGCATAGTGTCCCGGCTCTCATCAATATGCAACCGTTTCAAAACATCCCTCAACATTGTTGAAAAACGATACGAATCCGCTCCATATTTTTCTACGATATATTTCGCCACTGTGCCTTTCCCGCAGGCGATTTCTCCTGTAACTCCGATGATTATTTTTTCCATAATTTGCTACACTTTAAATTAAAAATTACATATCTTTATATTTTTGCATTTCATCTTTGACCTGTTCGAACTTTATTCCACATTCTTTGAAAATTTCTTTTCCTCTCGCCGCTCCATGATAGTTCATAGCTGAAACCACTCTTTTTATTCCCGCGTTGATAATCATCTTGGCGCAGACATAGCACGGAGCCATATGGCAATAAAGAGTGGCGCCTTCCAGCGAAATTCCAAACCGAGCCGCATTGGCAATAGCATTCACCTCAGCATGGCTGGTGCGAATGCAATGTCTGGTTTCTTCTCCGTTTTCATGTTTCACAGTATGCATTTCATGCCCGGCTTCATCACAATGCTTTGCTCCAATCGGCGCTCCCACATATCCCGTCGCTAAAATTCTTTTCTCTCTCACAATCACACATCCCGATCTTCCTCGATCACAAGTTCCTCTCGACCCAACCATTGAAACTAAATTTAAAAAATACTCATCCCAAGAAGGACGACAATATTTTTTTTCTTTGACGACTCTTTTCTTTTTCATAATTGTAAATTAAATAAATAATGTTATTTTTCGAAAAATTCCTGTTTGAGAATTCAAATTTTCTCTAAAAATTTTGCAAGGATGCCGTTGATCGTGGGAAAATTTTTAGATAGAAAATTTAGAGTTCGAGTTAATTTTGAGAAAAATAATATTATTTATCAATTTATACCACGCTCCCAGGAAAAATAAAAGAATATTCAAGTATTTACAAATTACGATATACCGGAAATTTTTTGCACAACTTCTTCACTTCCTGATGAATTTTTTGCAAAACTTTTTTGTCGTCCTTATTCTCAATCGCTTCATTTATCCAATTTGCAATCAATTTGATTTCTTTTTCTTTCATTCCGCGCGTGGTGGCCGCCGGCACGCCGATGCGAATTCCGCTCGGATCCATTGGGCTTCTGGGATCATCAGGAATCATATTTTTGTTGACCGTAATTCCGATTTCATCCAATGCCACTTCCGCTTCTTTGCCGGTTACATTCTTGCTTCCGAAAACATCCACCAGCACCATATGATTATCCGTTCCGCCAAACATTAATTTAAATCTGTTTTTTTTCAATTCCAATTCCAAAACTTTAGAGTTTTTGATTGTTTGTTGCGCGTATTTTTTGTAATTCGGTTTTAGCGCTTCTCCCAAGGCCACTGCCAAGGCGCAGATATTATTCATATGCGGACCACCTTGAAAACCCGGAAAAACCGCTTTATCCACCGCTTTAGCAAATTCGCTTTTACACATTATCATTCCTCCCCGTGGACCACGGAGAGTTTTGTGGGTCGTGGTCGTCACAATATCAAAATATGGCACCGGATTGAGAATCGCGCCTCCCGCAATCAATCCTGCGATGTGCGCAATATCTATCATTGATATTGCGCCCACTTTTTTAGCAATCGCTTGAAATTTTTCATAATCCAATTGTCTGGTGTAGGCGGAAAAGCCGGCCAAAATTAATTTCGGTTTTTCTTTAACTGCTAATTTTTCCAAAGCCGCGTAATCAATTTTTCCGTCCGCTCCGGTTTTATAACTGACGAAATTATAAATTTTGGCCGAAAGCGTCACGGGATGCCCGTGAGTCAAATGCCCGCCGTGCGACAAATCCATTCCCAAAATTTTGTCTCCGGGTTTCAAAACTGCGGAATAAGCAATCATATTGGCCGGCGCTCCTGAAAGAGGCTGGACATTCACGTGCTCGGCTCCGAAAATTTTCTTGGCGCGTTCGATGGCGATGCTTTCGATAATGTCAGTATATTGCTGGCCGCCATAATATCTCTTGCCGGGATAACCCTCGGAATATTTGTTGGTAAAAACCGTTCCCAACGCTTCCAAAACCGCCGAAGAAACATAATTTTCCGAAGCGATCATTTCCAAACCCTCCTGTTGGCGCTTAATTTCACCTTGAATTGCCTGATATATTTTTAAATCTTGATTTTTAATATTTTTCATTTTTCTGACTTTTTAAAATATAGACATAAAACATAATTGGTGTGGGGACATGTTTTCTTCTCAGCGACGACTACTCTAGTTTATAAATTTCTGAGCTCTTTGTCAAAGAACTTTTATCAACGCCATTTTTCAAAAAAATCCGCCAATAAAAGCTATTTCTTGGTGCTATTGACATCTTTGTTATAATATGATATAATAGAATTTATCGTTCTTTTACCCTCAAATAAAGGAGTTCCAAATGAAAAAGTCGTCATTTAGCTTCATTTTCGTAGCAATATGCATTTTCACCTCTTTCTTGGCCAGCGCCAATGAAAGAAAAGATTTTCTCGTTAAAGATATTTCAGGCGTCATTATAAAAGATGAAGCATCGTTAAAAACTTTAGAGGATGACTATAATAATCACTCATCTGAAAAAGACACTGACGATGAGAAAGCATTTTGGAAAGTATTCAAAGAACAACTGGACTGTTTCCACATATGCAGCGCAGAGAAAAAAGATTTTAAAGTTGCGGTAGAAGCTGCTGCGGATGAAAAAATTCCAGCGTTGGAACAGGAATGGGTTGATCTCTTGGAACAGCATCATACAAAATCATTTGAGTTTTTGTTGAAAATAACCAAGGCTCTCGGAAAGATTACAAACAAACCCTCTCTCAAGAATAACTGGGAGAGGGGTTTTTTATTTGTGAAGAAAATTATTTAATCTCAAAAAATCCACTCACCCCGGGCACACAAACTTTCTGCTCGCTTTGTGTGCTGCATCCTGACATTGTGCTACAATCAATAGGATCATTATCAAAATCACTACATCTGTATTGCGGAGTGCAATACCATTGTCCATCGCCGTAATCTTGATAGCCAGTGCATCCCGGTTGAAGTTTGCAATCTTTACCATTAACACAAATTGGACCAGCACCAGAGCAACCTCCACCTGGTCCAGTTACGCCAGAATCATCACTACAAGAAATTTTGACAAAATATTTAGTGCTATTGGATAAAGTAGTTGGCACCGCCCAATCGATTTTCCCGGTATTTTTAGTGTTGAAAGCCACCACATCCGCTGCCGTGTCAATGCTGATTTTTTTCGCTCCGATGGTAGATTCGTCACGCCTATACACAACCGCGTCCATTCCAAAAGTAGTGGCAATATCCGAAGCACTCCATTTCACTTGCGCAGTGGAACCTTTGGTTATTTTTTGATTGGCAGTCGGAGCAGTTACAGAAATCTTGGCCTCCTTTTGATTAGTTATTGGAGTGGCAGTAATGATGGATAATTGAGCATCTGAAACATTGATAGATATTTTTGATTTATCTTTATCGCTGTTATTTTCAATCAATGTGTCGCTGTCATTAAGAATTTTAAAGGTTAGTTCATCATTTGTAATTGAATTCACGTCTCCGTCAATTCTAAAATATACAGTACTTCCCTTAGCTATAGCCACATCCAAGCCTTTATATATAACATACGTGGCGGAAGAAGCAATGGTGGGCTTATCTACAGTTTTTAATAATGATTTTTGCGCAACACCCGTACCATTTTCATAAGTCAGTTTATAAAGTTTCAAATTAGCCAAACTATTCAGAGTATCCTTTGAGGAAGCGCTCATAGATAGTTTCAATTTTTTTAATTTAACTTTATTATCTCCCGAACTAAAATTAATTTCGAAAAAAGCCAATGGTTCATCCTTCAGATTTCCGGATATGGATCGTCCGCTCCACAAGTCTCCTCCGCTTTTTCTGATAGTTAATTTGTTTGTACCGGGAGAGGCTTTTTTGAAAGAAACATCCGCCGCTACAGCCATAGCCAAAGAAACAGCCAAAATACTGCCTACTATGATATAAGTTCTTGTTTTGACTTTGGTTTTTTGTTGAATATCCATAATATTATTTTATGCCGTCATTCGGACATCTTTCGCTATTTTTTTTCTCTTGTCCCGGACGATAATATAATTTTCTCTGAAAAGTTTGCGCCGATTCATCAAAAGATTTTTTTAAGACATCGCTATATGCTTTTGCATCCTCTTTTGACAACAAAGCAAAATTATAGGAGTCTCCAGGATAAATCACATCCACATTGTTCAAGTTATTTTTTCCCTTCGCGATATTCTGCTGAACTTTTTCCAATACAACTTTGTTTTTATAAAATTCATTCAACATATTTGCTTTTACCTCATTATTTGTAATGGAATTAACAGCAACTGCTTTATTTAAATTTAAACGATAGTTATATATACTGCTTCCTCCAAATTGATCAATAATTATATCTTCCCGCCTCAAATCATATTCGCTGTCAACAGTATAGGCTTCGTCCTCGTCTTCACCCCAGAGTGTAGCTTTTTTGACGGCGTCTTGATAAGCATGAACAAACTCGTGAATAACAATTCCCCACTCATTTTTATTATCATACATTTTGGGTTTTACCCTATTATCAATCACAAGGACATCTATAGGATTGCAACAATTGGCTGATCCACAATATACTCCTGCGGTAGTGTCGTTAAACGTTTCATTTTTAATTCCTATTCTGCCATTTGTGACATAGGATAAAACATTGTTTGCCAAAAGATTGGCATAATCAAGCGCGCCATCAACGCGTAAAAGTTTTTTCCCTCCATAAATAGCATCGTACAGAATGGCATAAGAAACTACTGCAGTTTCAATATCTGTCACATCCTTGCGCCGATTGTTTACAGCAGCAATAACATCTTTGTATGGGGCATTGGTTAGTTCTCTTATTCCCATGATATTCTTGATTGTTTCAGCTCCAATTTTATTATCAACCAAAATTTTATAAAATTCATAACAACCACTATCAGCACTTGCGCATACTACAAAACCTATGTTCTCACTATATGAATTATCAAGTTGATCAACAGTCCATGCAGTATACTCAAAATAACCTGTTTCCTTAGAAGAAAATGGCCAGGTCAAAGAACATTCAGATTCTCCACTTCCACTGCATTCAGTTCTAGCCACATCTCCACCAACTTCTTCTCCATCCTTTTTCATAATAGTGATATGCTTTAATGGCACATTTTCAGCTTTAGCGGTAATTTTCACATCTGTACTTTCATCTTGCTTTAATGCGCTTTTATATTCTACTTTCATTTCCAATGCAAGATCTAGTTTGACAAACCAAAAAGACGTCTGCTCTTCACATACCGATTGGTTAATAGAATCATAAACACACAGCATAAAAGTACGTTTTCCTTCTCCTAAATTTTTTAAGTCAAATGTATTTGAGCAACTTTTTTGATTGTTGCAATCAAAAGAAAAATCATATTTATCGCCATATGAATTGTCTCCATATGAGTATAACTTGATATTTTTAACACCATTGTCATCAGTGGCATCTACTTTTATCTGTGGACTACTGCAACCTTCGCGACAATCAATAATATTTTTATTGGGCGTGGGTAAAACAGAAATTTTCCCACTAGGTTTATAATCTTTCGGTTCTTGCACTTTTACAGATTTAGTGGAGCTTTGATTGCTTTTATCATCAATTTTAGCGTAGGACCTGAACCAATAGGTGCCGTAGCCATATTCATTGGTTTTGAAATCATATGAATTGCTACACAATATTTCTTCTCCGCTATCTGGACAATTTTTTTCGGTATCAACTACTGTTTCCCAATCATTATCATCCATTGAAGAATTTTTCTGCCACTGCAAACTTAAATTTAAAGCTTTTTTAGTAGTAACTGAATAGTTAATCTTAACATTGTCACAAGTAGTGTTTTTTACGCACGTGACTATTTCACTGCTAACGCTAACAGCTGGCTTCGGCACTTCAAGTGGGGCTTCTTTTACTTCAACATAAACAACATCACTTTTAAGATCACTGCATCCGACTGAATAAAAACCGTATGTTCCAACACTACCCAAAGTATATTTTGGAGACCACTGACAGCTACCTGTACTGCAATCTTTTGAACTTTCTTGCAAGCTTGAAGGATTATTACTGTTAGGATTCACCTTCAATTTCCACGATGAAGCTGAGCAAGAGCCACTCGCATTAATTGTCACAGCATCATCTTTAGTAATTTGGGTAGCTGAAACAGAAATAGTTGGTTTTTTTTCTGTGGGTTTATCTTTTACTTTAATCCAAACCGTATCATTGCTAGTAAATTCATTGCATCCAGTAGAATAAAACCCATAGGTACCAACACTATTTAAAGTATACGTTGGAGACAATTGGCAACTTCCCGAGCTACAATTCTGCGATTTGTCTTGCAAACTTGAAGGATTATTAATATTGGGATTCACTCGTAATTTCCATGATGAAGCCGAGCAAGAGCCAGTTGCAGTAATAGTCACTGTATCGTCTTTTGTAGCCTCCGTGGATGAAGCTGAAATTGTTGGTGTTTGGCTGCTAGCCGCACTCGCATTTTTTGCGCCGAAAGAAAAAACCAAAACAAAAAGCAATAATAGGAATATTTTTGGATTAAATTTATTTTTTTCGATATTAAATTCTCTCATTTTTTTGTTTATTATTTCGCTACTACTGATGCGCTAGCTGTGCCTGATTGTCCCATATTATCCTTGAAATTAGCTTCAATTTGATAGTTTCCATTGCTTTCCGGAAGATCTATTTCCCAACCCAAAAAACACTCTCTATCAGAATCGCAACTTTGCGTTTCATATCCTCCGTCTTCAGAAAACTCTTTCCAATCTCCATTGTCTTTTTTATATCTTAATGCTACATTTCCTGCAATATAATTATCATCGGTTATATTCGCATCAATTGCCAACTGCTCGCCTTTTGAATTATACGAGACCTCTAGTGTCCCAGATGGAGTGCTGTCTCCCACATTTACACTCACACTTCCGAGAAAATATCTATTATTTGAAATGTCTTTAACGTAAGCATAATATGTATATTTGCCTGCTTTAGTTTTAGATACAGAAGATAGTAATTTGTCACAAACAGTCACCTTTCCATCGCACGACTTCTCCACAATTGCGGTGCTAACATTTTCATTGGATGAATCACTTAAAATTAATTTAGTTATTGAACTCGCAATATTGGGCACTAAAGAAAGCTTGACAATTCCACTCGTGGCAACGATATTTTTATCCACACTGACGTTTCCTAATGATTGGCCATCCTGAATCTGTTTGATTGAATTAGTGATGCTGTCTACTGATAAATATCTGACGACTGACGCGGTATAATGCCCCTTTTCTCCATTGTAACCTTGATCAGTTGCGGTAATTTTCACTTTGTATCTTCCGGCTTCCTTGGGCTTGAAAGATACGGAAGAAAAACATTCTGTGGTTTTTTTGGCGCAATCAAAAGTTTTTTCTCCATTGACGGATTTTTTGTCTATTTTTTCCCATTCTAATTTTACGTCAAAAAGCTTATCATCATCGTGCGCAAAAAAATCCACCTGGGCGCTATCCCCCACGCTAATAATGTCTTGCTTGAGCGATGCTTCTAAATAAGGTTTAAATTTTGTCTCGTCGTCCGGTTTGCCATTTAAATATGGAACTTTAATAGTAAATGTTTTTGAAAGATTTTTGCCCCACTCAAAATCGGAAGCTACTATTTTTAATTTATGCCTACCAACTTTTGCTGAATCATCCAATTTGATTGTATATGGTTTGTAAATATTGGGCACATATGGATAATCTGTGTCAGCTTCACCACTTTTCTTTGTAACCGGAGTGTCATAATCTAAATAAGAAACAACAAAAATTCCCTTCGGATAGTATAAAGTCAGATCACTAAATTCACTATAGCTTTTTCCTTTTACATAAACGTCTAAATTCAAGGAGTCATTATTTGCGATCAAGGCCTTTTTTGAAAGATAAATTTTAATGCCACTTTTATTGGGAAATTTGGAATTATCACAGGAATATATGTCATGATAATACCAAAGTTGACCACAAATACCTTTTGAAGAAAACATAACCGCAGCCACGCCTAAGAGTGTTATCGCTGTCAAAGAAATAATTATCGCTTTCGTTCTGCTTTTTGTTTTTGTAGCGGTTATTGCCATTGAAGTTTTGTTATTTTTCTTCCACAAAAGTGGGCACGTTTAAATCTAACAAAATTTTAGCATTTTTCACTTCTTTTGTCGCCTCGGAAAAAGCTTTGGAATAATCGGAAACATTTTTTCCTGCATCAGAATTTGGAATTGCCGAAGTAATTTTCACTTGCGCTGAATTTATCCCAACAATCTCAATATTTTTTTCTCCGCCATCATTCCACGCCACCCAAATTGATTTTCCATTTTTGGAAAATTTGTAGATATTAATTCCGTCTTTTTCTTGAACGACTTGAATGTTTCTCCAATCACTGCCTTCCAGAATTTCCGCCATCTTTTTGAAGGTGAAATAGGACAACTTGCGCGAACCATCGCCATCGTTTTGCGGATTGTTTATCATTCCCACATTATCCCAAACGGAATTGTCCAATCCTGCGTATTTGTGCCATTCAGTCAAAGTCACCCAGAATATTTTTTCAATTCCTTGCGAAAGCGAAGTAATGTAGGTTTTCAGCAAATTTTCCGCCTGAACTTTTTCAGATTTCAATGGCGGTTTGAAAGGCTTGCCTGAATAATCCCCCGTTTCCGTGAGCCAAATGGGAATATTATATTTATATTTGCTCAGCAATTCCTTGAACGCTTTTATTAAAACTTTTTCTCTGTCCAGCTGATTGTTGCTGAAGTTGTATAGATGAATCCCAGCCAGATCAAAATATTTCGCATTCGGATTTTCTTTATTCTTTTCCAATTGGGTCAAAATTTTGGAATAAAAATCAATCGCTTTTTCCGGAAATTCCATCGGATCTGCCATTCCCGCCAGAGAAACTACTGCTCGAGGATTAGCTTTTTTGATTGTTTGATATGATTCTTTTAAGAGATCCGCGTAATTTTCCGGCGTGTCTTTCCAAAACATCGGGGCGTCCACTTCATTTTCCACTTCCCAAAAATTCACTATCGGCGAACCAGGTGCATCGCCATTTCCATCGCCATCATATCTTTCCACCGCCGTTTGCAAGAATTGCAGATATTTTTCCATATTTTTCGGCTTCCCATAAGGAACATTGCCTGGGCTGAATTTCACATCAGAGCGATCCGTTTTGTTGAAAGCATTCACGACAACAATCACATTCAATCCGGCTTTTTGCGCTTCAGAAAACAAATAATCATTCCTTGTCCAGTCATATTGTCCCGGTTTTTTTTCCACCAAATCCCAAACCAATCCCTCGCCTCCGGCGTAGCGCACCCATTTGGCGCCAACATTCGCCACATCTTGAGGCAAATCAGTTCCGGCCGGAATTGTTTTCATTTTTTCGGAAGGCACCTTTGGATCATGAATACCGAAAGGTGAAGACAAAGAAACTTCCGCACTCACTTTGGGCGCCAGATTTTCGCCGCTACTTTTGCAATCCAAAGGACAAACATTTGGATTGGTTTTTTCGTTCACATCGCAAATTCCATTCCCGCAAGTCCCTTTCGGTTTTTTGGGAAGCAAAAAAATAGCTAGAGCCAAAACAATAATTATTCCTAAAAATATTTTGAAGAATTTTTTCATTTTTTTATGTTAAAACAAAAACCGTTGATAACTAAATTATACCAACGGCGCGCTAAAAAGGCAATTTTCCAATATGGACAAAATATTGATTTCATTATACAATGATTTTCAGTTATTATTATTCATTTTTGTGTTAAAATAGGGCCGTTAGCTCATCTTCCGCCAGATGGCGGACAGGGTCCGAGCACCAATAAAAATAATAGCAATAAATAAAACAGAAATTAAGTCAGGGCCGTTAGCTCATCTGGTAGAGCACCTGTTTTGCAAACAGGATGTGGTCGGTTCGAGTCCGACACGGTCCACAAAATTAGTTTAAGGTTATAAAGTAAAAAGTTATAAAGTTAGTAATATTTTGGGCTTATAGCTCAGTTGGTTAGAGCGTTCACCCCGCACCAAATTTCAATAAAATATGGGCATATAGCTCAGTTGGTTAGAGCGCGTCACTGATAATGACGAGGTCTCAAGTTCGAATCTTGATATGCCCACAAATAAGTTTGCTAAGGTTCAACCTTAGCAAAAATTGCCCATCAAAAAATAGCCATCAATCGGCTATTTTTGTTTGTCCGTTATTTTGAAGTGTGAGTTTAATATCTTTAAAATCCATTTGGAAATTTTTGGGACTTACACCAACCTCCACCGCCAATCCTTGCGTCGCATCCGGATTGAAATATTGGTCAAAAATAAAATTGCCCAAAGAATAATATATCATCTTGCCTTTATATTCTTCTTTTTCCTGAACCACATGCGGATGAGTGCCGATTACCAAATCCGCTCCAGCATCCACGAATTGATGCGCCAATTCTTTTTCTTTTTGCGAAGCATTTCTTTCGTATTCCACTCCCCAATGGGCATAAACAAACACTAAATTGGATCGTTTTTTTGTTTCTTCAATGCTTTTGAGCGTTTGTTGAACATCTATTTGAGAAAATTGATTGTAATTGACAAAACCGATATTTATTTCATTAACTTCTACGCCTATGTTTCTTTCGTTATGTCCCACGTTTCCAAAATATTTTATACCCGCATTTTCAAGATATTTTTTTGTCTGCTCCGCTCCATTTTCTCCAAAATTCAAAATATGATTATTGCCAATATTAACTAGTTTTATATTTTCTTGAAAAAGCGTTTTGGCTATTTCTGGATTGAAAGTAAAAATATAATTTTCTCTAGAACCAAACTCCGTGCCAATGCTTTTGGAAACATTATCCGTAATCGGCCCTTCCAAATTTCCCACCACCAAATCTTCTCCAGCCAGCAAATCTTTTATTTTTTCAAAAACAAATCCATTGCCGTTTTTGTTTTCCGCTTGGCGGATATAGCGGTCAAACATCATATCTCCGAAAAATAAAATTTTAGTTTTCGCTTTCACTTCTTCGCTAATTTGAACTTCACCTTCTCCCCGTTCTTCATCAACAGAATTAATCTGAATCAAACGCTGGGCATTTTTTTCCGAGCGCATAAATTGCAAAAAGAAAAAGCCGCCGACCAGAATTACCGCCAGCCAAAAAACAACTGCTATTTTAAAATAATCTTTCATCTTACTTTTATTTTTTAAACTACAAAAACGTTCAACTCAAATATTTTTGAATGCTAGAGGCAGCAATGGCGCCTTCAGAGGCGGCAGTAATAATTTGTTTGAATTTATTTGATCCATTGGTAATATCCCCCGCCGCCCAAATCCCTTTGATACTGGTTTTCCCATCGGCATCTATCCGGATGTGACCTTCTTCATCCATTTGCATTTCCATATTTTTCACCAAATCCGTGCTGGGATTTAGTCCGATTTCCACAAAAACTCCGTTTACTTTCAGAATGTCGGAATTTTTATATGGAAAATCCAACAAAATTTCTTCCACTTTTTCCCGACCTTTAATTTCTTTAATATTGGCACTATAAATTATTTCCACCTTAGGATTATTCAGCAGACGCTCAAAAACATAATTTTCGCAGCGTAATTTTTCTTTGCGATAAATTATATATACTTTGTCCGCAATATTGGACAAATACATTGCCGCACCTGCCGCACTGTCGCTGCCTCCAATCACCGCTACCGTTTTCCCCCGATAAAAAAATCCATCGCACGTTGCACAATATGAAACGCCACGGCCGAATAATTCTTTTTCTCCGGGAACTCCGAGATGCCGATGTTTGGTTCCCATCGCCAAGAGCACGGTTTTGGCTTCTATTTTTTTTCCATCACTCAATGCTAAGCCAAAACCATTGTCTTTTTTTTCTATCTGATCAACTGTTGCCGGAATAATTTCTGCTCCATAGCTTTTGGCGTGGTTCGCCGCATTTTGCGCAAATTCAAAGCCTGCTATTTTTTCCGTTCCCAACCAATTTCCGATTTCGTGCGTTTCGGTCGTGAGTCCACCCGCAATTCCCCCAATAATAATATTCCTAATACTGTATCTGGAAGCATAAACTGAAGCGGAAAGTCCCGCCGGTCCCGCGCCAATAATTGCCAAATCAATTTTCTTTTCCATAAAATATAACTTGATAGAATTTAAAATGAAATGATAGAAATAATTTCTTTCCAGTCTTTATGATATGCTTTACGATTTTCTTTTTCGTCCGTTAATTGTCCGAGCGGGCAAGGTTTTTTACCGAAGGTAAAAAGAGTTTCGGATAATTTAGAGCGTTGGACTCGCAGGGTTCAAAAGCGTGCCGAAAAAGGAAATTGGAAAACAGAATGCTTAAAATATTTTTAAAACGAATAGCAAAATAATCACGGATAAAATCAATCGATACCAGAAAAAAACCGCATAACTGGATTTTTCCAAAAATTTCAAAAGATACTTGATAGCCAGATATCCACTCACCGCCGAAGCTAAAACTGCAACAATTATTTCAAAGCTTATTCCTGTTTTCAAAAGTTGTGGCAACTTCAAAATTACCGCGCCGAAAATAATCGGGGTGGAAAGCAAAAATGAAAATCGTGCCGCTGAAGCTCTGTCCAGTTTTCGAAATAATCCCGCCGTGATAGTTGCGCCTGAACGCGAAACTCCCGGAATAATCGCCACCGCTTGCGCCAAACCAATAATAATCGCATCTTTGAGACCAATTTCATTGATATTTCTTTCTTTTTTTGAAAATTTATCCGCTAAATATAAAACCAAACCGACAGCACTCAGCGTGAAAGCAATAATCAACGGATTTCGAAAAATAGTTTCTGCGTCTTTTTCCAAAAAATATCCCGCCAAAACTCCCGGAATCGTCGCGATAATAATGAGCCACAAAAAATTATTATTATAATTATTTCCCGGATTTTTATTTTTAAGATTTGTTTTTGAGATTTGAGATTTTATATTTGAGATTATTTTTATCCAATCTTTCCAAAAATATCCGACTACTGCAATCAGTGTTCCCAGATGCAAGGCGACATCAAACGCCAGCCCAGGATCCTGCCAACCGAAAAAATAGGGCGCCAAAACCAGATGCGCTGTGGATGAAATCGGCAAAAATTCGCCTACTCCTTGAATTATTCCATATATTAATGATTGAATAATATCCATAATTTTATTATATCGGCTATTTCATAAAAACAAAAGACCTCCTATGAAAGGTGAAGTCTTTATAACTTTATAACTTTTACCCTGTTAAATTCCGGCGAAGCCGGACGCCAAAGGCGTATTTAACAGTGTGAACTTTATAACTCCGTCTATGCCCACTTTTTCGTTTTCAGCCCATTCTTGGCCGCCTCTCTTTGCGCTTCCTGCTTGGAATTACCCTCTCCTTCCGCTACTAATTCCGCATCCAGATAAACTCCCATCACAAAATGTTTGTCGTGATCCGGTCCCCATTCTCTGATTACTCGATATGACGGAGTAATTTTTTCTTCTTCTTGAGCTTTTTCTTGAAAAAAACTCTTTGGATCCATATACAATTTATCTTTCAAAATTTCGTCCAGTTTGGAAACCACATTTTTCAAAATAAATTTTTTGACCACATCATAGCCTTGGTCCAAATAAATCGCGCCTGTGATGGCTTCAAAAGCATTGGCTAAAAGATAAACTCTAGCCCGACCGGTATCTTTGCCCTCGCCTTTACTCATCAACAAAAATTCTTCCACGCCCATTTCCTTGGCAATACTGGAAAGCATTTCGCCGTTGACCAAAGCCGCCCGCCAACTAGTGAGTTCTCCTTCGGGATTTTTGAAATTATTATAAAGATGTTCAGTAACAATAAGTTCAAGAACCGCATCACCCAAAAATTCCAGACGTTCGTTATGATCCAATTTATACGCTCGGTTTTCATTAAGATATGATCGATGGGTCACCGCTTGCTCAAGAAGAGATGGATTTTTGAATTTGACTCCGATTGTTTTTGAAAGATCCTTTGACACAAAGTTAAAATTTTCAATGACCAATTTCTAATTTATAATAAATTTCCAATGATTCAATGTTTGAAAATTTTTTAATTGAAAATTGATTGTAAATTGATAATTGAAAATTGTAAATTATTTAAACTATTTATCCTCTGCTATTTTTTTATCCTTTTTCTTGGATTCGTCAGCCTTTTCTGGAATCGCCTCGAGATCTTTATCCTTTTTGGAGCCTGCCCCGTGGTCGCCATTAGGCGATTTTACGGGGTTCTTCTCTTTATGCTTTTCACTTTCATCATCTTTCATCGGCTCGCCCATTTCGCGATAAATAGTTCCCAAAACTCCGTTCACGAATCGAGCCGAACTTTCTCCGCCAAAAGTTTTGGCCAATTCAATAGCTTCATTGATGGAAACTTTGGGAGGCACTTCTCCGTAATTTCCATACATCAATTCATATATTCCCAAACGCAAGATATTGCGGTCAATAGCCGTCACTTGATCCAACGGCCATTCGGGAGCGCACTTCCCAATCAACTCATCAATACTTTTCTTGTTTTTCATGGTTCCATCCACCAAAGAAGTAACAAAAGAATAATCATCCATTCCTGGAGCAAATTCTTTCACATTGCGCGCAACTATTTCATCAGCCTTGTCGTTATGACATCCTTGAAAATCCCATTCAAAAAGGGATTGCATTGCGATTGATCTTTGAAGGTGCCTATTCGCCATTTTTGTCTGCGAGGCACGAGCAGCTACAAAAATGAGCGTCCCGCACCAATTTTTAATAAATCCTTATGATACTTGTGGTTAAGCCGCAGGCGATTCCGTGAATAAAGTTATAAATTCATAAAAACTATATTCGAAATTTGGTGCGGGAAGCCACTCAAATATTACCTCTTAGTTTTTTTAGTTTTTTTGAGAGTATTGATAACTTCTTTACCTTTATAAAATCCACAAGCTTGGCAAACTTGATGCGCTTTTTTCACTTTTCCGCATTTAGGACATTTTTGCACGCTGATTGTTTTGAGAGCATGCAATTTTCTCCTTCGGTCTCTTCGGGTCTTTGTGTGGTGCTGTTTTGGTACTGACATGTTTCAAAATAAAAAATCAAATCTCAAAACTCTCCGCCAAAGGCGGATCAGCCTTGGGCTAAAAAATAAGTTTCGCTCTTAGATTTTAATAAAAAATAATTAATTAAAACATTTTCAGTATATCATCATTTTTTCCTTTTGGCAAGGGAAGGCATTGGCTCAAAACTTTGACGATGAATTTCGCAGGGTCCATGCTCAAAAATCTTTTCCATGTGAAACTTGGTGCCATAGCCCTTATGCTTGTCAAAACCATACTCGGGATATTTTTCGTGCATCTCCATCATCATTCTATCCCGCGTGACTTTGGCAATAATAGACGCGGCGGAAATGGATTTCACGATTTTGTCTCCTCCCACCACTGCCAATTGCTCCACGGAAAAATTGGGAATTTTTTTGTTTCCATCAACTAAAATTATACATTTAGAGTTGTGAGTTGTGAGTTGTGAGTTGTGAGTGAGCTGTGTAACAGCGGCCTTCATCGCCAAAAAACTGGCCTCCAAAATATTCATCCGGTCAATGGTTTGGTGATCGCAAATTCCCACCCCCACATAAAAATTTTCCAAAATAAAATCAAAAACCTTTTCTCTCTGCTTGGCCGACAACTTTTTTGAATCGCGAACTAAATCCCAAATTTTATCAATTGGTTCATTGGGATTTATTTGAGATTTGAGATTTGAGATTTGAGATTCTTTTATAGTTGCCGCACACGCCACAACTGGTCCAGCTAGAGGACCGCGTCCCGCTTCATCAATCCCAATCACAAAATCAAATCCTTTTTCCAGCATCTTTTTTTCCAGTTCAAAATCCGAATTTTTCATATGCTATAAATCTAGCATCTTTTTGGATAAATTAAAAAAGGCATCTGATAATTATCACCAGATGCCTTTTTTGCTTTACTTGAAATAAATCAAAAAAACTTTTTATTTTTTTCTATCAGCAAAGAAAAACTATTTTTATAAGTCAGCATTTTTAATTAGATTCAGTTCTCTATTGACCACTTCTCTCCATAATTTTTCATCTTTTTTTGTAATCGCTTCTTCTTTTAATTTATATATTTCCAGCAATTGTTTGATTAGATCTGGATTTTCTTCAAACAAACTAGTAATATCACTTAGATGATCGTCTTCGGCTTTAGAAAATAAATTTAAAAGATATGTTTTATCATTTTCAGACAAGGAAGATTGGCCTATTAGATTTTTTAACTTATTTAAGCTCATTGCTCTATTCTATTAAATAAATTATTAGTTTTAATTTGAATGGTATGATCTTTTCCATCAGAAGTACCGAAACCAGAAGGTGTCGGTTCTCCTTTATCAAAATCTATAGTAGCTGCTGGGTGAGCAATAAAAATATTTCCTTTATCAGTCGTAAATAAATGACTACCTCCATCACTAAATATATCTATTTTTAATATTTTTGCTTCTTTTCCGTCAATAATAATCTTATACATCTTTTTAGTTGCTTCTTCTCTTAACTTAGCAAATTTATCCATATCTTCTATCGAGGTTTTTTCGTTTGCCTCAAAACTTTCGCTCTCATTAGGCACATAACCTGTTGCATCTATTTCAAATTCTATTTTTTTATCAATAGTGCCTAAAACTAGCACGCGCAACTGCTCTTTTTTTTCATTTTTGAAAGATTCTTCTGTTTTGCTAGATAATTTATCGAGTGGTCCAGATTTTGTTTCAAAAGCAATACAATTTGTAGAAAGACCTACTAAAAAAGTACCCGCCAAAAGAACACGCATTATTTTAGTCGCTTTAGTATTTTTAGGTTTTTCATCTTCAAAAAACTTTCTTTCATATTCAGAAAATTTATTGAAGCTTTCATTAATATTTTCTGTACTGCCTTCATTTTTTATAGCAGGTATTTTTTCTTTAAACATTTGTAAAATATTAAAATTTTATTCGATTAGCAACTGCTTATACTCTTTTTCTATATTAACACCGGGATTGCTTTTTTGTCTATTTTTAGGAAAAAAATAAAGAGAGAATTAATCCACATCCCCCATTTCTTGCAAACTCAAAAGCTTGGCGTAAAGTCCGCCTTTATTGGACGCCAATTGATAATGATTGCCTTCTTCCACCACTTTCCCTTTTTCCAAAACCACAATTTTGTCAGCGCGCCGGATAGTGCTCAACCGATGCGCGATAATCACCACGGTGCGACCTTGGCTCACTTTCTGCATCGCTTCTTGAATGAGCCGTTCAGAATATGAATCCAAACTGCTGGTCGCTTCGTCAAAAATCAAAATTCTTGGATTAGCCAAAATTGCCCGAGCAATCCCCACTCTTTGTCTTTGCCCGCCAGACAACCTAATTCCCCGTTCGCCCACAATCGTGTCATATCCTTCGCTCAATTTTTCAATAAATTCTTCCGCATTGGCAATTTTCGCTGCCGCTTTCACTTCCTGAAAACTGGCATTTGGTTTGGCATAGGCAATATTTTCCTTGACACTGGAATTGAAAATTTCCACTTCTTGCGGAACGATAGAAATAAATTTTCGAAAAGCATAGAGGTCATAGTCCTTCAAGTCCTTTCCATCCAAAAGCACTTTGCCTTTTTGCGGATCGTAATGACGATAAATCATTCTGGCTAATGTAGTTTTTCCTCCACCCGAAGGCCCAACCAAGGCAGTCACACATCCGGCGTTTATTTTTGCATTGATATTTGCCAAGGCATTGTTTTTGTTTTCATTATAGTGAAAACTGACATCTTGAAATTCAATTTGCCCGACAATATTTTTCGGTTTCAATCCATTTTTGGGATTTTTTATTTCGCTTTTTTCTTTTTGAAGATCATTGAGGCGCTTGATAGCTTCACTACTGTCCATAATCCGATCATAGAGCCGTGAGATTCTATATAGCGAAAGCAAAGCTTTTTCCGAAATGGTAATGACAAAAACCAAACTGCCAACCGTGATGCCACCTTTCCATGCCAGATAAATTCCCATCACTACCATTGCAATCCTTCCCAAATCAATCACAAAGTTTCTTCCCAAATTATATTGAAGCATCTTGAAGGATTCAGAAATAAAATTTCTTTTTATTTTCCCGGTAATTCCTTTGAATTCGCGCGCTTCCCTCATTTCCTGGACAAAAGATTTCACCGTGTTGATGTTGATAATCGCCTGAGCCATTTTTCCTGAAGATCGTTCATAATCATCATGGCGCTTTTTGCGAAGCGGTGAAATTTCCTCATTCAATTTTCTTGTGATGACAACGAAAAGCGGAACGCACAAAAGAAAGATCGTTCCGAATCTCCAGTCCACAAAAAACAAAATCAGGGCCGTAAGGATGATTTGCACCACGGTCGGTCCAACTTGCCAAAACATGTCCCCGAGAAGATCCAAAACTTTGTCCACTCCGCGCTGAATTTTGAAAATCTTGCCTCCGGTATTTTCTTTTTCATGATAATTCAAATCCAAAAAAACCATTTTATTCTGCGCGTCCACAAAAAGATATTCTTCGGCTTCTGAAATTATTCTGAAACACTGCTTATCAAAAAAATATCCCATCAAAGAAACGCCCTGATTGACCGCAAACATAGCCAGGGCTAATTCCAAAATTCTCACAATGGATTCGCGAGTAAAATTAAATCCAATGATGCCATCAATGATTAATTTCAAAATATATGGCCCGGCCAACTGAATAAATTCAAAAAAGAAAACCGAAATCGCCAGATAGATTATCTGTTTTTGCGATGGAGCCAAAAGCTTCCAAAGCTTTGACCAAAAACCTTTGACGATTATTCTTTTGTCCTCAGGAATATTTTTCATAAAACTATTCAATTTTACCCTATTTAAGGCATTTTTGCAACTCTAAGAAATCGCTCTTTTTTTATTTTCCAAAAGTGCTATAATCATTTTAGAGTTAGAATTAATTCTTTCTTGCAAAACCCAAGGAGCAATCCGGGAAATGGGGGAAGAACAAAATGTATGAAAAGGTTTGTATTATTTTTTTACGCTTGACCCTATTTTATTATAGAGGTCTTTTGTTTTACAAATTCAAATTTAAAATCTCAAAAATAAAAATTACAATGCAAAACTTAAAAATAAAAAAATTTAAACTATTTTCACAACTTATTAAGATTTTATTTTTTAATTATAGCTTTGAGATTTGACTTTTAATTTTTGATTTTTTATGAAGTTTACTCATCTTCATGTCCATTCTCACTATTCTCTACTGGATGGTCTCGCCAAAATCGACGAGCTTCTTGATCGTGCCAAAAAACTGGGAATGGATTCCATTGCTCTTACTGACCACGGCGTGATGTATGGTTCCGTGGAATTTTATGTGAAAGCCAAAGAACGCGGCATCAAACCAATTATCGGCTGCGAAATGTATGTTGCTCCTCACGGAATGTTGAGCAAAAACGCCACGGGAGACGACCGCAAACGCCATCATCTGATTCTTTTGGTGAAAAATGAAAAAGGATATAAAAATTTGATGAAGTTGGTTTCCCTCGCCCACTTGGAAGGATTTTATTACAAACCCCGAATTGATCGCGAAACGCTCAAAAAATATTCCGAAGGGCTCATTGGCCTTAGCGCTTGCGCCGAAGGAGAAATTCCCGCCAATATTATTATGGGAAAAATTGACCGAGCCAAAGAATTGGCGCAAGAATATGAATCTATTTTTGGCAAAGGCAATTTTTTTCTGGAAGTTCAAGACCACGCCAATTTTGAAAATCAAAAAGTTGCTAATATTGGAATTTTTGCATTGGCCAAAGAATTAGATATTCCCGTCGTCGCCACTTGCGACACGCATTATATTAAGAAAGAAGACGCTGAGGCGCAAGATATTTTGCTTTGCATCCAGACTGTCAAAAAAGTTCAGGACACCGAGCGCATGAATTTGATGGCTTTTGATTTATCTTTGCGTGCTCCGGAAGAAATTGCCGAGTCTTTCAAAGACAATCCTGAAGTGCTGGAAAATACGCAAAAAGTGGTGGATCTTTGCGATTTCAAACTGCGAACCGGAGAAACTTTGCTCCCCCATTTTGATGTGCCCGAGGGTTTTACTCCGGAAACATATTTGCGCCATTTGTCAGAAATTGGTTTGAAAAAAAGATTTGGTGAAAATATTATCACTGAGCATAGAGAACGAATGGACTACGAATTGTCCGTCATTGAAAAAACCGGCTATGCTTCCTACTTTTTGATCGTCCAAGATTTCGTCAATTGGGCCAAGAACCAAGGCATCGTCGTTGGTCCGGGAAGAGGCAGCGCCGCCGGCAGTTTTGTTTCATATCTTACTGGGATAACTAACATAGATCCAATAAAATATAATTTGCTTTTCGAGAGATTTTTGAATCCGGAAAGAATCTCCATGCCTGATGTCGATATGGATTTTGCTGACGACCGGCGCGATGAAGTTTTGGATTATGTGAGAAAAAAATACGGCAACGATCACGTGGCGCAGATTATTACTTTTGGAACCATGGCTGCGCGCGCCGCGATTCGCGATACCGGCCGCGCATTGGGACTGCCATATGATTTTTGCGACAAAACCGCCAAGCTGATCCCGATGTTTTCCAATATCAAAGACGCGATGGAAGAAGTGAAGGAATTGAAAGACTTGTATAATTCCGGAGCCGACGCGAAAAAACTGCTGGACTCGGCTCAAAAATTGGAAGGCGTGGCGCGCCATGCATCTATGCACGCTTGCGGAGTAGTTATCACGAAAGAACCTGTCACGGAATACACGCCGCTCCAAAAAATTATTGGGAAAGAAGAGGGCACTGTTACCCAATACTCATCTTCCACTAAATATAGTGTGGTAGAAAAAATCGGACTATTGAAAATGGACTTTTTGGGTTTGAAAAATTTGACCATTATTCAAAATACTTTGCGCATTGTCAAAAAAATCCGCGGCTTGGAAGTGAAAATTGATGATATTCCCTTGGAAGATAAAGAAACTTTCCAGCTTCTTCAAGAAGGAAAAACTACCGGCGTGTTCCAATTGGAAAGTTCGGGAATGAAAAGATATTTGAAACAACTGCGCCCGACAATTTTGGAAGATATCATCGCTATGGTCGCTCTTTATCGCCCGGGGCCGATGGACTGGATTCCGGATTTTATCGCCGGCAAACACGGGCGCAAAAAAATCATGTATGCCCATCCGAAACTGGAACCGATTCTGCAAAATACTTATGGCGTGGCGGTTTATCAAGAACAAATTATGCAGATTGCCCGAGATTTGGCTGGGTTTACTTTGGGCGAAGCCGATGTTTTACGCAAAGCCATGGGGAAGAAAATTCCTGAGTTGATTAAAGAGCAAAGAATAAAATTCGTGGACGGATGCGTGTCGAACGGAATCAAAAAAAATGTCGCGGAAAAAATATTTTCTTTCATTGAACCTTTTGCCGGTTATGGTTTCAATCGATCGCATGCCGCCTGTTATGCCCTTGTTGGGTATCAAACAGCCTATCTTAAAGCGCACTTTCCAGCTGAATTTATGGCCGCATTACTCACATCGGATCAAAATGACATTGACCGCGTGGCTATTGAAATTTCCGAATGCCAAGAAATGGGCATTGAAATTTTAGCTCCCAACATCAATGAAAGTTTTGAAGATTTTGCCGTCATCAAAGGCGAAGACGGAATTGAAAGAATCCGCTTCGGTTTGAATGCCATCAAGAATGTCGGCAAAAATGTGGCCGCGAAAATAGTGGAAGAAAGAAAGAAAGCCGGAAAATTTTCAACCCTCACTGATTTTCTGCAAAGAGTGACCGACAAAGACGTGAACAAAAAATCTTTGGAAGCTTTGACGAAAGTCGGCGCTATGGAAGAACTGGGTGAGCGAAATTTATTCCTTTCCAACATTGAATCCATTCTGATTTTTTCCAAAAATATCCAGCGCGGCAAAAATTCCAGCCAAAATAGTTTGTTCGGAGAAGCAATTCTGTCCGCGCCGACTCTGCCTTTGCTTCCCGCACCGGAAGCCAAAAAAAACCAAAAATTATCCTGGGAAAAAGAATTGCTGGGGCTCTATGTGAGCGACCATCCGGTTTCGGAATATCAAGATTATTTGAATAAAATCGCCGTTTCAATGGATCAAATCACCAAAGAACACGTTGGAAAAAAAGTGACTCTGGGAGGCGTGATTACCAAAATTCAAAAAATATTTTTGAAAAGCCAAAAAACTATGGTGTTTGCGACCTTGGAAGATATGAAAGGCAGAGTAGAACTTTTGATTTTTCCAAAAATTTTGGAAAGCCTGGGCGATCTTTTTCAAGAAGAAAAAATTATTGTTGCCACTGGAACAATTTCCGACAAAGACGGCGTTTTCAAACTGCTGGTTGATACTGCCAAAGCTATCACCCCTCAAGAAGTGGATAATTTCAAAAGAATAGAACTCACTCATCAAAAAAACGGCGCGCCTAAAAGAGATTTTGATTTCAATAAAATTCCGGAAAATAGTCAGGAAAAGAAAAAATTATTAATTTTCCTTCCTGAAAATACGAATCAAGAAATAATCAAAAAACTGTCGCAATTTTTCGACAAATGCGAAGCTGGGCCATTGAAAGTTTTTCTAAACATCAACGGTTCCCGTCTTGAAACTCCCTATTGTGTGAAAAATAATGAGCACTTGAGCGCCTCCATTGCTGAGATTGTCCCGGGAAGCAAAATCAGTATTTTTTAAAAATTGACTAATCGCCCTTTTTGTTATTCAATTAGAATATAAGTTCTCTTATGAATAAAGAAAACCAAATTGAAATTCTCCGCCATTCCACCGCCCATGTTTTGGCCGCGGCGGTTTTGGAAATGTTTCCCGAAGCCAAATTCGGAATGGGTCCGGCCACTGACGATGGCTTTTTCTATGATTTTGAACTCCCCCGAACTTTGATTCCCGAGGATCTGCCTCTTCTTGAAGAAAAAATGAAAAAAATAATCCAAGCGGATTACAAATTCGAACGCGCGGAAATTTCGGTCAAAGATGCTCTGGAACACTTCCAAAAATTGGGACAAACTTTGAAAATGGAAATTATTAATGATCTGGAAAAAGATGGTGTCCGCGAAGTTTCAATATATAAAGCAGACTCTTTCGTGGATCTATGTTCCGGTCCGCATTTGGAATCCACCGGAAAAATTAATCCCAAAGCAATCAAACTGACGAGAATTTCCGGCGCCTATTGGAAAAGTGATGAAAAAAATCAACAATTGCAAAGAATTTATGGCGTGGCGTTTGAAACTGAAAAAGGGTTGAAAGAATATTTGGCGCAAAAAGAAGAAGCCCTCAAGCGTGATCATAGGAAGTTGGGAAAAGAATTAGATTTATTTATTTTCTCCGATCTTGTCGGACCCGGATTACCTATATATACGTCAAAAGGTGCAACGATAAGAAGAGAAATTATCAAATACTCCAACGAACTGCAATGCGGTATTGGATATCAGGAAGTGCACACCCCAAATATCAACAAAGCAGAACTTTTCAAAGTTTCAGGACACTACGAAAAATTCAAGGATGATATGTTGAAAGTTATTTCCAATTATACTAATGAGGAATATTTCTTGAAACCGATGAATTGTCCTCAGCATACACAGATTTTCGCTTCCAAAATGCGCAGTTACAAAGATTTGCCGATCAGAATTGCTGATTTTGCCAACCTTTACCGTGATGAAAAACCAGGAGAACTTTTGGGTCTTACTCGCCTTCGCTGTTTTTGCCAAGACGACGGACATTGTTTTTGCCGCGAAGACCAAATAAAAACCGAATTTGCCTCCATTCTCGGAATTATTAAGCAAGCAATGAAAACATATAATATGGACTATACAATTCGTCTCTCGCTTTGGGATCCGGAAACTCCTGAAAAATATCTGGGAGAGCCATCCGTTTGGGAAAATTCGCAAAAATTATTGGAAGAAATATTAGTTGAAAATAAAATAGAATATACTCGAGGTGTTGGTGAAGCCGCGATGTATGGACCAAAAATGGATCTGATATCCAGAGATTCCCTCGGCCGAGAATGGCAAATATCTACCATTCAACTGGATTTAATTATGCCAAGTCGTTTCGATTTAAGCTATATTGATGCGGAAGGAAAAAAACGCACCCCAATAATGATTCATCGCGCTATTACAGGCTCTCCTGAAAGATTCTTGGGAATTCTGATTGAGCACTATGCCGGCGCTTTTCCAGTTTGGCTCGCTCCTGTTCAGGCGATGATTATTCCCGTTGGAGAAAAATTTGAAAAATACGCCCAAAAAGTAAACGCGCTTTTGCAAGAAAAAAATATTCGCTCGGAAATCAGCAGTGATTCGGAAAGTTTAGGCAAAAGAATTCGCGAAGCGGAAAAACAAAAAATTCCGTATATGCTGATTGTCGGAGAAAAAGAAGAGTCCTCTGAAGAGGTCTCCATTCGCCACCGAGACGACAAGAATCAAGAAACACTTTCTCTTCAATCTTTCGCGGAAAAAATTTCCAAAGAAATTCAGGATAAAAAATAATAACTTATTTCTTCTTCACTCTCATGCTCTGGAGTATGGGAGTATAAAAGCATATTTTATTTTTATATACACCACTTCTTGCCTAGGCAGAAAATGGTGTATATTGGTTAAATAAACTTTGTGTCCTTATGTGGTTATATAGACACACAAAAACATGTGGCTTATTTCTTCCTTATAACCTTATTAGGTTATAAGGAAGAAAATGTTTTGAGAAAATGAAAAAGGAGCACGCGCAATTCTGCGGGCTCCTTTTAAAATTCGAATGTTCATTCGAGAAATTCAACTCTTTCGCTTTTGAAAATTTTTCCATTTGCATGCAACTGGCCGCACTTAATGCATTTATGTAATTTCATAGTAAATCTTGAGATTATCAATGCATTCTTCCCGATAGGATTTATTTTCCCGTCACACCCAGACGCTTTGCAATCCCACTTGCCCTTTCTTTTCTTTTTTATTATTTCTTCTTTTTTCATTAAAATCCCCTCAGTTAAATTTATCCTTTTGAATCAAACTTCACTAACCTGATGTAAAATCTTCGGTGCGATGGATTGTTCCATCGCTATAATGCAACTGATTGCATTTGTTGCATTTTTTTGTTATCGCCATGGATTTACTCGCCATGATAAACTTTGGGCTGCAATCGACTATTTTGCCCTTGCATCCGGATTTCTTGCAATCCCACATGCCTTTCTTTTTATTTTTTGCTCTACGAATTGTTTCCCGCATTGCTTCATTGTTTTTAGAAAACATCAGACGCCTCCCTTGCTTTAAGGTTAAATTTCCTATATTTTAAATAACAGCTTAAACCGATTTTATATCATAATACACTTATTATTCCATGTCAAAGCGATATTTTATATTCATATTGGGCTGCCAAACCCCATACCAAACTTTCCTAGCAGGAAAGTTGCTACGGGGCAAGTGAATTTTATGAGATATTATCTGTTTATATTAGGATGTCAGATGAATGTTTCGGACGCAGAAAGATTGCGGACTGTGCTTAACAGCGCCAAATATCAAGA
>Ga0172379_10003054_pt1 | contig 27626 bp, 6 predicted proteins | sample GrowelOW334metaG_FD_119756 | JGI IMG/M metagenome (GOLD analysis project Ga0172379, IMG submission 119756) | Groundwater microbial communities from an aquifer near a municipal landfill in Southern Ontario, Canada - Groundwater well OW334 metaG | ecosystem: Environmental > Aquatic > Deep...
CGGCCGATTTCTTTGAGAATATACTGGCGTTCGTAACGCGAAAATTTCCGGATCATGGGATTGCCCTATCCATCGGCATTCTCCGAAGCAACTGAATATGCGCTGTCGACCAGGCAAGGTTCGTAACCGGCGCTGCGGATCAGCCGCTCCATCCCGCCGCGGTCAAGCTCCGCGCGAGGCGTTTCACCCGTTTCGCGGAAGATTTTTTCCCCCAGGTGGACGCCCCCCAGGTCATCGACCCCGAAAGAGAGCGAGACCTGGGCCATTTTGAGCCCCAGGCCGACCCAATGCGCCTTCAAATGCGGTACGTTGTCGAGAAGCAGGCGCGAGACGGCAAAAACCTTCAGGTCCGTAAAACCCCCGCAAGTGCCAAGACTTTCGAGGGCGTTGCGCCGGGCCTGGTAACAGAGAGGAATGAACGCTTGGAAGCCCCCCGTTTCGTCCTGAAGCGCACGCAGGCGAAGGACGTGTTCGACGCGGTCCTCTCCGTTTTCGATGTGCCCGTAGAGCATCGTGGCGTTCGTCCGAAGCCCGAGGCCGTGGGCAAGCCGATGAATTTCGAGCCACTCCCCGGCGGAGATTTTGTTCGGGCAAATTTTTTTCCGCACTTCCTCCGAAAAAATTTCGGCCCCGCCGCCGGGCAAACCGTTTAGGCCCTCGGCTTGAAAGCGCCGGAGTAATTCGGCGGGCGCCAGGCCTGAGAGCCGCGCGATATGGGCGATCTCCGGCGCCGCAAACGCCTTGATGTAAACCGAAGGGCCGGCCGACCGGATCGCCCTCAGGATCGCCAAATAATCTTCCAGCCCCCAGGTCGGGTGATGCCCCCCGACCAGGTGCACCTCGTTGATTTGCCACTCCATCACGGCTTCCCGCACCGCCGACGCGATTTCGCCCGGGTTCAGGACATAGCCGCCTTCTTCGCCCGGTTTTTTCGCAAAAGAGCAAAACCGGCAGTTGTCGGCGCAAAGATTGGTGTAATTAAGATGAAGGTTGAGCGAGTAGACGACGCGGCGGCCGTTCAAGCGGCGGCGCACTTCCTGCGCCAAAGCCCCCAAAACCGGAAGGTCCTCAGATTGATAAAGCCGGACGCCGTCTTCAAACGAGAGTCTTTGGCCGGCGGAAATTTTCTCTGCAATGTCTTCGAAGGGATGAAAATCGAAATCCATTTCAGCGCTGCTTCTTCTCGATTTCGGAAAAAAGTTCGTCGACCAGCTTGGCCTCGTCGACCACACGCAGAGGCTTGCCGTCGACGTAAATCGCGCCCTTGTCCTTGCCGCCCGTGACGCCGAAATCCGATTCGTGGGCTTCTCCGGGACCGTTGACGGCGCACCCCAACACCGAAATGGTCACAGGCCGCTTCAGGCTCATAGCCCGCTTTTCCACTTCCTCGGCAAGTTTCAGAACGTTGACTTCCGCGCGGCCGCAGCTCGGGCAGGAAATCACTCGCACGCCTTTGCGGAGCCCGAGAGCCTCGAGGATCATTTTTGCAACGCGGATCTCTTCGCGCGAATCCGCCGTCAACGACACCCTCAAGGTATCGCCGATCCCTTCGCCAAGCAGGGTGCCGATGCCGATTGCGCTGTAGACACTCCCGCGCAAAAGCGTACCCGCTTCGGTGACGCCCAAGTGAAGGGGATAATCGAACCTGGCGCTTGCCAAGCGATAAGCGCGAATCATGGTCGGAACGTCGGAAGCCTTGAGGGAGATCACGAGATCGCGGAAATCGAGTTCTTCCAGGATCGCAACGTGGCGGGCCGCGCTTTCCACAAGGGCTTCGGCGGTGGGGCCGAATTTCTCCATCAAGTCTTTTTCGAGCGATCCCGAGTTCACCCCGATCCGGATCGGGACTTTTCTCTCGGCTGCCTTTTTGACGATCCGCTCCACACGGTCCCTAGAGCCGATATTGCCGGGATTCAACCGCAGTTTGTCGACTCCCTCGTCGAGGGCCATCAGCGCGAACTGATCGTTGAAATGGATGTCGGCAACGAGCGGCAGAGGGATACGGGCCTTGATTTTTCCGAGAGCCCTGACGTCGGCCTCGGTGGGACAAGCGACGCGCACGAGTTCACAGCCGGCCTCGGCAAGAGCGAGAATCTGGTCGACCGTGCGCTCAACGTCGCGGGTGGGCGTCGTCGTCATCGACTGAATAGAGACCGGAGCGCCGGCTCCGATCGGGACCGAACCGACCCGAACTTGCCGGGTGACCCTTCGCGCGTTCATGCGACGGCCATCATTCTTTCGATCGGAACCCGGGCCCGCGCCGCGAGTTCGGCGGGCACCTTGACTTCGAAGCGCAGATGCTCGAGGGTAGCCGCCACTTTCTCGAGGGTGTGGAGCTTCATGTACTGGCAGATCGAGTCATCGCTGGCCGGGTAGAAGGTCTTTTGAGGATTGTTTTTGCGCATCCGGTGGAGAACCCCGATTTCGGTCGCAACGATGAATTCCTTCGCCGCGGACTCCCCCACATACCGGGTCATTCCCTCCGTCGACATGATCTGATCCGCCAAATGCATGGACTTGGTGAGGCATCCGCACTCGGGGTGCATGATGAATTCCGCCGCCGGATGAGCCGCCTTGAGGCGGTCGATGTCGGCCGACTGGATCATGATGTGCGACGGGCAGTAGCCGCTCCACAAATGGATCTTGCGGCCGGTCTTCTGCTTCACGTAGGACCCGAGGAAAAAATCCGGGACAAACAGGATTTCTTTGTCGGCCGGAATGCTCAGGACAACCTTCTCGGCGTTCGACGACGTACAACAATAATCGCTTTCGGCTTTGACGGCCGCCGACGTATTGACGTAGCAGACGACCACGCCGCCGGGGTGGGCCTGTTTCCAGCGGCGGATGTCCTCCGGGAGCGACATGTCAGCCAGCGAACAACCGGCTTCCAGGTCCGGGATCAGGACCGTTTTGTCCGGACAGAGAATGCTCGCGGTTTCCGCCATGAAATGAACGCCGCAAAAAACGATGACCTTCGCATCCGAGCGGGCCGCTTCCTGCGCGAGGCGCAGGGAATCGCCGACCACGTCGGCGAGGTCCTGGATTTCGCCGATCTGATAATTGTGCGCCAGCAGGATCGCCCCCCGCTCCTTCTTCAGCGCAAGAATTTCTTCGGTGACTGAATTATAGATTTTTTTCGCCATGGGAGATTCGCTCTTTTCCTAGATCCGTCAGTTCCTGGGATAATTTCATCGAACAGAATTTGGGCCCGCACATTGAGCAATAGTCAGCGTCCGGGGCGCAGCCGGTGGGCAGCATTTCGTTGCGAAGCCGGCGCGCATTGGCGGGGTCCATCGAAAGCGCATATTGTTTTTCCCAATCGAAGGCAAAGCGGGCCCGCGACAGAGCGTCGTCGCGCTCGCGCGCGCCGGGGCGGTGCCGTGCAATATCGGCGGCGTGGGCGGCGATCCTGGCCGCGATCACGCCTTGCTTCACATCCTCGAGATTCGGGAGCCCGAGATGTTCGCGCGGCGTCACGTAACAAATCATGGCCGCCCCGTAAAGGCCCGCCACGGCCCCGCCGATGGCCGACGTGATGTGGTCATACCCGGGCGCAATGTCGGTCACCAGGGGTCCGAGCACGTAAAAGGGCGCCCCGTGGCAAAGCTCGATTTGCTTTTCGACGTTCATTTGAATCTGATCGAGCGGCACGTGCCCCGGGCCTTCGACCATCACCTGCACGTCCTGCTCCCAGGAGCGCAAAGTCAATTTCCCGAGCGTCTTGAGCTCCGAAAATTGCGCCGCATCACTCGCGTCCGCGAGACAACCCGGGCGCATGCCGTCACCGAGACTGATCGCCACATCATATTTTTTGCAAATTTCCAGCAGGCGGTCGAACTCCGTATAAAGAAAATTTTGTTTTCCATGCCGCAGGCACCACTGGGCGAGGATCGCCCCTCCCCGGCTCACGACCCCCACGAGCCTTCCAGCTAAATGCGGCAGGTTTTCGATCAAAACCCCCGCGTGGATCGTCATGTAATCAACGCCCTGAGCGGCCTGCTTCTCGATGACGTCGAACATCAGGTCCGGGGTCAAATCTTCGGGAACACCTCCCGCCTGCTCGAGCGCTTGGTAGATCGGCACCGTTCCCACCGGGACCGTACTCGCGCCCAAAATCGACAAGCGCGTTTCATCCAGCAAGCTCCCGGTCGAAAGGTCCATGACCGTATCAGCGCCGAACTCAATCGCCGTGCGCAACTTTTCGATCTCACGGCCGGGGTCAGAAGCCGCCGAAGAATTGCCGATATTCGCGTTGATCTTGCAGGAACAGTGGATGCCGATGCCGATAGGCTCGAGGTTCCGGTGGACAATATTGGCCGGAATGATCATTCGGCCGGAGGCCACTTCGCGGCGGACGAATTCCGGCTCCAGTTTTTCGCGCTCCGCCACAAAAGCCATTTCCTCGGTGACTTTTCCCTGCCGGGCATAATGGAGCTGCGTCCGGTTACGGTCTTTCATCCTGGGCTCCACCCAAGCGTCTCTAAAATTCATGACCTGCACACCTCCGCCCGGCTCACTTCCTCAGGAGCCATTGGGCTCTGCCACCGCTCAAACGCTTCGCTGAAATAAACAACCCGTTTTCTCGGGAACGTCCGCAAAACCCTCAGAACGGCCCGGGGCCAGGAGCCGATCCTGTCTTCGATCTCGCGCGTCATCACGGCCGCTTCTTCAGCCCCACCGCAGTCCAACGTCAGATAAAGGCTGTAAGGAAAATCGGAATACGCGCGGCGCGCCGAACAGTGTTTCACAAACGACGATTGGGCCGCCCTCTCTCCCGAGCGCAAAAGCTTTTCCTCGGGAATATTCCAAACCACCATGAGCGATTGCGGCTCGTGGGCCCGGAGCTGCTCGGCCACTGCACGGATCGCGCGTAACGCCCCTTTGGAAATCAAGGACCTCACGGTGCTCATTACTTCTTCGGCCGGCATGTCCAAATCTGACGCGAGGGCATGAAACGGCTCATCGGTCAGAGGGAAAGGCTCCTGCAGCTTCCGGATAATCCTGATTTCTTCCGCACGCCACCGGAAGTCCTCGCAATAACCCTGGGGCCCGCCGTCTTGAGCCGGCTTGAAAACCCGGACGGCCGGAAGCAGAAGCACGCGAGGACACTGGAATTGCTCCTGGAGCCGCGCCACATGGCCCGCCAAATCCTCTTCGCCGGGGACCGACAGCGTGAACCAGAGATTGTAATCATGCTCGCGCATATGCAGCCCGTGGACGCCTGGATGCCGTTCGAGAAAAGCGCTGCGGGTCTCGATATCCTCCCCGTCCGTTTTCATGGCGACAAGCGTGCTTTGGTAACCGAGCTTTTTGCCATCAAAGATCGCGCGAAGCCCGGACAATTTGCCGAGGCCCTTTAACCGGCCGATCCGCAGCAAAATCTCCGCGGCATCCATGCCGAAGCGCCCGGCCATAGCCTCAAAGGGCCGCTTTTCGACCGGAATGCCATGCTGTAGAAACACCAAAAGCTGTTTTTCGATATCATCCATGGGGGGATGGACCGGAATTAAGTGCTATTCATCTTGCGTTAATGTAGAGCGGTCATGATACATCCGTGGGGTCTTTTTGTCGAAATCTATTTATGTCTAAAAACACCTACGGACCTCATCTTGAGGTCCGTAGGTGCGGGCACTTGCACTTGCTCCTGTCGAGCAAGTACTCCATTATGACGGTCCAAGGAAGACCGTCTATAATGGTTGTCACCAAAAACACCTACGGACCTCATCTTGAGGTCCGTAGGTGCGGGCACTTGAGCGGGAAGCTCTTGGGAGGTTTTGTAGGTTTTTGCGTCCGCTATAGTAGAACCACCTCCTTAATCGTTGCATCTTTATGATGCCGTCAGGACGTCCTGCCTTATCGTTATCTCCGTCCTTACTATGAACCCTACATGGAGTCCTGGGGGTTGTCAAAAATAAAACGACAGGCGGTCAAGAAGTCCAAATGAGCGGTCGAAAACACGCGGAAAGTCCCGTCAAATAAGGAAAAAAAGGGACAGGCGAACTTGCTTGCCTGTCCCTTTTTCCCGTGAAATCTTGTTTAAAACAGCTTGATACAGCTGGTCGTGTTCCAGTTAGACGGACAGCTGTCGACCATCCTCGCACCGCCTGAGAAGTCGAACGCCACGAGGCCCTGGGCTGACGGTTTTCCGACCATCCTGACTTCGGCTTCAATCGCCTTCATTAGCCCGGAATCCCCCGTTTGGAATATGGCATTCGGGGAGGTCACAATCCCGTTCACCCGCTTCGTCCCGCTGCGTGCGGCAAAACTGTAACGGCCCCAACCCCGGCGTGAATAGCTTCGGGTCATCGTCACATAATCTCCGTTATCCGAACGCCTCTGTACGGTCTCCATCATCGGAAGACCGGCCCCGCTGAACAGCCACTTCCGGTTTTGCAAAACAACGTTCGAATCCGGCCGGCGCATCGTCTCGGAAATCAGCTCGAACTTGCCGCCGATCAGCTTGTAAGTGGATTCTTTGACAAGCTGCACATTCTCATAGACCTCGGTTTCGAGAACGTTTTCGGAAACCAGATAAGTCAGGCTCCGGGTGTTCAAGGTAACCGTCTTGCCGTCGGTCGTGGTCAGCACGAGCTTGCCCCTAGCTCCGTCATAAACGGGCTGTTCCGCGCTAACGAATGGGGGAACAACCAGGTCCAAATCGCCGGCCTTGACGCTCGTGGTGTATGTTTCGGCGCCGCCTTCACCTGTTCTTTCGACGACAACCATGGCTGCACCGAAAACATACGACTTGCCTATGTTCACTTCAATTCGGTCCTGATGGATCACGATCTCAATATCCTCTCCTTCGGTCGTCTTACCCTTGAGCGAAAGCAGGATCTGATACCAATCCGAGGAGGCCTCGGAAAACGCCACCTCGCGAAGGTCGCCATCGAAATACACCTTGGGCTCCGGCAGCGGCCAGAATTGCTTGACGGACGCGTGGTACGAGACGGCCCCATCAGCACCATACGCTGTGTTCAATTCAAGCACGTAGTCGCCACCCGCATTAGCAAAGCGGTAAAGCCTTTCGCCCTGCAAATGGCCTTCGCCGTCATAATCCCAGTACCGGTGACTGACGCTTCGTCCTCCGCCGTCTGCCGGGTTGTAGGCATGCAAATGCTCGAAGGTCTTCACAAACGTCGGTTGATTCCCAAATGTCAAAATCTGATACCGGGAATGCTTCGTCAAACTCCCGAAGGGCTCCAGCGTTTCACCGTCACGATACTCTCGGATCGAAAACATCAAGGGCTCGTTTTCGCTTTGCCTCACCTGAAACTCCCCGTCACTTTCGGGAGAGAAGACAAAACGCAGGATGGTCCTGCCGTCCTCAAAAGGCTGGACCTCATAGCTGAGAAAATCCAGCGCCTGGACATCTTCATATTGTCCATCCTTCAGGGCCTGAATTTTCAGAGCCTTCTTTCCCGTTTTCGAATTGTCCACGACAAGGGCTCGCCCGTCGGCAAACACCATTCGATAGACCACCCCTTCGTTTTCTTTTTCGAACGCACGGACAAAATCCAGGAGTTCTTCCGAGATCCGGAATTCCGTTTTGGCCGCCATGCCATTTGCCAAAATGACCTCGGCAGTCCGGCCCGCAATTTTGATTTCGGAAAGCGGACGGCCTTCAGCATCTACCCTGGAGATTCCAATCAGGATTTTTGCCGCATTGTTTCCGTCGGTGATTTCGCTGTTTTCATAGCGGAATGTGTTTTTAACGGTCAGGACATCGTTGCCGCCGGAATCTTTCACGTATTCGGACACCGACTGGATTGTCCCCAGAGACGGGCCCTGCTCCCACAAGTTATAGTCGACGTCTCTGCGCACGATGTCCTGCGATTGAGGATACCGCACCACCACCGACAGGGACGGCATCACCATGGTGCAGACCATCATGCCACCATTCACGTCGCAGAACGATTCCACGCGATGGACTTCGATTTGCTTCAAAATCTTGTTGGGGATCGGGCACTCGCCTCCCGCAAAGTCTTCGCACGCACCCGGCTTTTGATACAAAACCGCCGTGAGGAACTGCCCCCGACCATCATACCCGACATCCAGGTAGTAATTATCCGGACGCATCTGAGGAACCTCCGGATTTCCCAAAGACGGATCGAAGACGGATCCGAATTCGCCGCCGTCATATTTGACATGAACGGCCCGCACGCTATAACTGACGGGCAGGAATCTCTCGACGGGCCATTTCCGAAAGATGGGCTCGTCTGAAGGGACTTCCGGCAACGCCGAGTCCAATTCCGCCAGAGCGATGCCGCCATCATCCTTCTGGATCGCCTGGTCCCGCAGAATGTACCATGGGAAGTAAGGAGTGCTCTGTCCCACTTCAAAAGTCATTTCTGCGGGAATCACGAACATGCCCAGAGGATCCACTTCCCTAACGTCGTAGCGGCCTTTTTGGATACGCGGTGCAAAAACCGCCTTGACGGTAATCACTTTGGCTGCGACGGGTCCCACCTCGAGAGTTAAATCCCCGCTTTCAATCCAGGCCAGAACCTTTTCCACGCCGATTCCATACGTCGTGGCAAGATCGTTGATGACAGTTTTGCGGACCTTTTGAACGAGCAAATATTCTTTTTCGATCTCTCGGATTTGCGCGATCAGATTCTCGAGGCTCGCAAATTCAAGGTTGTGCTCCGCGCCGTCAACATTTACGAGGGCTTTATGCCCCATCGCGTTGATCGACGTTACCGACAGCACCTGATCCCCGGTTTTGCGCACAATGCCCGAGAGGATGACCATCGCCCCAGGGCAATTCGGAACGTCGACGTCACAGGTCGGCTGCATCACCTGGTATTCGAACTGCGTCGTCACCTGAGGATACTCATACCAGGCCATCTTGTTCGCCGGGTATTCCTCCATGGACACCGGATGGTATTTACCGTCCGGAAACTGCTGTAATTTCAAAACCGTGTTGAAATTGGCTGTGACAGTACCGAAGTCAAAGTACTCGGCCTTCCCGATTTCGTCGTAGGGGACCGGCTTGCTGATCATCAAAGTCCCTCGTGAAATCGTGATCGCACCCTCTCCGTTATACGCGTACACATCCTGATAAAGGAACACGCGTCCTTCCCAAAAACACTCGTAGAGCACCCCGCACCTCGGATCGGGTCCGGACCATTCGACCGAAACGATTTTTCCTGCCTCATAAGCCACGAGAGCGTCCTTGCCGGCAAAGAGTAACTGAGCCGCTTGGATCGCCGTCTTGCCCTGAGCATCCGGAGTTGCGAAGGACACCACCGCCGATCGAGGCATGCTTCCCTCGCCTAGCACATCGATCAAACGGCCGTTTGCCATGCGCCCTGCCAAAAACTGTACCGTGACGGCAGGTTTATCCAAATCGATTTCCAGGGATTCGATCAACGCCGAGAGCTCTTCGGCCGAAAGCCCGAAGGTTTCCCCCAGATGAGCAAGCACGGCCTGTCTCAGAAGTTCGGGATTCGGAGATTGCTCGAGCCTGAGCACCTGCGCGAACAAATCCTCGAAATCCTTGTAGAAAATCTGGACTTCCCGGCCATCCGCCAGCGTCACGGTTGCCGGATGTCCCAAAAAGATGCGCTCAACACCATCAAAGTTCGCATCCAACTCCGCCGGGACCTCTAAGGGCGGTCGATTCGGATCGGGCAAAGGGTGAGGACCTCCAAAGATATCCGGCGGCAGCCTCATCCCCATCACAACCGTCGAAAGCAAATTCCCGTTCGCATCCGTGCGACGGATACTCTCCAACACCGACGGAACCGGCCAGGGGCGGACACACCCCCCCTTTTCGCCGGCAACACAAGAGGCGAGCTCTTCCTCTCCCAGCAAACGCAAAGGCGAATACTGAAATTCGTTATTCACAAGCAAAACCTCGTTCCCATCGGCATCCTTTCCGAATTCCTGGACCGATACAATGTCACCGGCGGGAATCGTGATCGTCATGAACCCTCCGCTGTTGAAGGTCACGATCCGGCGCGTGATTTTATCCGAAAGAGGATAAATCACTTCCGCACTGTCACTGAAAAATCCCATTGTGCACATTTCACCGCGGCAACTCGGCCAGTAACGGTAGTTGATCTCCTTGACCACACGGCCAGGCGCAGCACATCCGGGACCATGGCAAACGGCCGTCGGCCCGTCATAAAGCTGGACATTTTCAAGCCGTCCCTGCTCATCGTATTTCATCGTAACTTCCTGGATCCCGGAGACGGCCCCATCCTCATAGCGTAAGTGGCCATCCTGCAGATTGCCTTTCAGGTCAAAAGCGAACTCCGTCTGGTTCGGCAAAGTCAGCGTTCCCAGCAGATTCAACCGGCTCCGGTTATAGGCGGACGAGCGAATCGAGGCGTCGAATTCCACATACGAGAAAACTCCGAAATAGGTCTTCAGAACGGAGATTTGCACCCATTTCGCATCCAGCCAAACGGTCAGCTGTTTTTCCGGAATGCCGAAATTCGAATTCAACTCGCGAACTGTAGCCAGGTAAGCCCGCACAACGGGGTTGTACTTATTTTCAAGCTCGCCGACCTGCTCCAGAAGATTTTTCAGGTTGGCGAACTGAAGGACATGCTCCTCCCCGTCATAGACATCCACGCGCGCCTCGCTGCCCTGAATGGCGGACATGGACAAATACGCTCCGTTGGTAGCAACACGCTGCATCCCAGCCAAAACGGCCTGCCGCGTGTTACAACCCGGGTTCTCCGCGGGACAAACGAGCGCCGTCTGAAGAACTTCGTATTGAAAGAAAGTACGGATCACCGGGGTCATACCGCCATTCGTAAATTCCTGGAGTTCCATGATGTGGTACTGATTGTCCATGGAGTTCTCCAATGTCATGATCCACTGGTGGTCCGTCAATTTCGCCCAGGCCAGTTCGTCGGCCAGTTCATAGGTCTTCACGGCAAACCCCGGACTGCGAGTTATCGTGATTTTGCCAGTCACATAATCGTACTTGTCCTGACAGAGAAACGTTTCAACGGGATACATCGATTGAGGGCACGCGCCGAACTCGTTGCAAGGCGTATGCATCCAAACTGTCCGGCTCCAATCTATTTCCCGAATCTCGCCGGCAGGGCCATAGGACACAGCGGCCTTCAACCCCGTCGACTGCCACTCCATCCGTGCCGCGGCAATCAACAAGCCCCCGTCATAACCGGCCACAGGTTGAGAATCAAACCGCACCGTTGACGGCAGAAAACCGTCCCCCAGCACATCGATCAGGCGCACCTCGCCCATTTTGGAGCCTTCCTTGAACGTCACGTCAAAGTGATACACCTTGAACGCTCCCGCTTCATTCTTGACGATCTCGGAAGTGATGACCACCTCTTGAATGGCTTCCTTCAGCGCCTCAAGTGTCAGCCCCGTGACATCCACCAAATGCTTGAGAACTGCCTCACGGTATTTTTCTGAAAGGTCGGTCTCCGGAATCTCATACTTCCATTCCCCGTTCACCAAGCGCCTGACACCCGTCACCTGAACGACGAGCGTTTTGGCCATGCAATCTTCAGCGCCTTTCGGACAAGTCTCCACTGAATATTCAAGATCGAAATTCTGGACCTCGGAGGCCGTCACATCCCCCCATGGCGTGACCGTCACTTGGATGTTTTCAAACGGATACTGCTCGCTGAAAAGCGAGTGGTAGCCTTCGGCCAGGAACGCGTCTTCCACGGAGGCGTCCTGGACCTGGAGAATTTTCTTGCCTTGCCAGGCATAATGCGGCACTTGATCTCCCTGAAGCCATGCCCAAAACGCGAAGTCGGCTGTCTTGTAATGCCGGAGACCTTCTCCGTCCTGATAAGAATAGAGAACCCTTTCCGTACATTTCCCGGGAATCGACATCTGGCAATAGCCCGGATCCGTTCGATAGGCCCGAAGGCTTTCAACGGAAACCCCATGATACAAAGCAAGGGTCTCGACTTCGTTGGCCGGAAACTGCTCGAGGCCGGCGCGGAGGTGGTCGAGGTTTACCCGCCCTTCGGTCAACATAAAGTCTTCGCCCATAATATCGGTGAGCGCCTTGATGACTTCCGGCAAGAATTCGAAGGAACGAAAACGGGCCGAAGTAAAGGGAAGCCCTCCCAGTTTGTAGAGGATCGGCCGCTCGTCGATGACCCCGCAATTGCCGAATTTATAACAGCGGAGGACGTCAAGGTCCACCTTCACGTCGACAAAGGACCGCTCCGCCATGATGCTATCGGCGGACGCCATCTGAGAGACTGTCATCAAGCCGCCGCCAGAGACGCCGCTGCCCGGAGCAAGAGAACGCATGTCCAGGAGTCCCATAAGCGTCATCGGATCGACCGGCGTTAGCTTCAACGCCCCCGCCATTTCTGCGGCTTCGAGGTCCGAAAGATCACGACGGTTGATTCCGGGAATGGTCGCGAGTGCTCCGAAAGTGATCATCTCATCGACCGCATAAGCCAGACCTCCGGCCCCTTCCTTTCCGGCGAGGTCTCCGATCGAATAGATCTTCCCTCCCACAATATCGTACTGAATCAAACCTTGCAGCCATTTGAAGCTGCTGTACTGCTTGGTCGTCTCGCCGGCCCGAATCAATGCGTCAAAACGCGCGGTCAAGTCCGGATCGAGCTTACCTTCTTTGTAAAGACTCATAAGCAGCTTATCCAAAACCGCGGCTTCAAACGTGATCTTGCTGCCGCGATAGTCAAAACTAAGCAGAGTGTTCTCGCTCAGAAGCGTTCCCTCATAAAGCTGCATAAAAGCCGCCCAAACCTCGGTGGCTTTTACGGAGCTGTCTTGATAAAGCTTCTCGATCCTGCTCTTGACTTCCGAGAAGCTGAGGTTGATCGCGCGAAGCGCCGACACGGAAATCGCGCCGTTCTCATCTTTCAAAGACTCGAGATAGTCCCGAAGCGCGGGCAGGTCTTGAGCCAGAATTTGATCAAGCCGCCGGTTCGCACGGTCAGAGTCCGGGAGCAAAAGTTCCGCAAGGAATTTGTCCCCATCAAACTGCAAAACTCCGTTTTCATCGGGGGTGAGTACAAAATCCCCGTATTTGACGGCCAGACGGCAGAACAGTTCCGTCATGGCCAGTTCGGTCGGATGGTACGCGGGATTGTAGGAACCCGGCCTTGGGACCGGAATCCAGATCGGATCGATCGGCCAAATAATGGGCCGAATCGGCATGATCCGGTCGAAATCGCTCGCCAGCATGGGTTCTTCCGCCAATACCATGTCTGTCTTATAAAGCACCGGAACAAGCGGCATTTCATCCACCGGAAAAGCCGGCATGTCCGCGGGATGCGCAAGAAGATATTGACGGATCGTTTCCACAAACCGGCCCATCACTTCTTCGGTGAGCTGGATCTGAATCTTCTGACCGTTGACTTCATATCCAAAGGTCCGGTTGGTCCAGAGTTTGCGGGCATTCTCATAGAGCCCGGTGATAAAGTCTTCGAGCTCCCGCTGCAGGGCTTCGTCGGCATTCCCGCTCAGAAAATCATTCATCGAGGAGACAAGCCCGACGCGGATATCGCTGAGGATATTCGCCAGAGTCGAAAAATCTTTCAGCGTGACAGAACGGCCATTCAAGGCTTCGATCTCGGCCGCCTTTCCGGCGACAAAGGCTTCCGCCGATTTCTTGGCGTAAGCGACCGCAGAATCCTTGTTCGTGATTAAATCGATGAGTTTCGCAACATCCACCTGCCCGTCCGCCACCACTTCCGCGGCATACTTTTTCACAAGGGCCGCGGCGAGCTGCATGTAGCCGAGCTCGGAGAGCTGGGAAATGATCTGTACGTATTCGGAGTTGCGCGGCAAGACCACCATTTGTTCGCCCAGGTAATTCTCGAGCTTGTGGGCCGAGCGAACCATATCTACGTCGATTCCGAAAAGTTTTGCGAAATCATGCGCCGCAGGATTTGCGGTAATATTCGCTCTCACATAGTCCACCAAGGCCGCCGTGATGGTTTTCGCCGGAATCGCGACGGACACACCCTGGATGTCGATCACGAGATCAGCCTTGCCGACCATTGCGACAAACGCCTCGAAGGCATCCTGGAAAATCAGGCTCACTTCATCCTCGGTCTCGATCACGTCCCGGCGTTCATGCTGACCGGCCATCTTTTCGAGGTATTCGATGAGGCCCTGACGAAGCACCAGCAGTTCTGCATGCATGGCATTGATTTCATCGATAGTGTACGAACCCTTCTCCAGCGCTTTAAATTTCTCAATCAGCGCATCGGTACGCAACCTGGCTTCATCGTAAATGGCCTGCTGCATTGCCCTCACGCCCTTGAGGTACAAGCGGAACGCTTCGGGATCCAACTCGGTGACACCGTCCTTGTCAAAGGTAATAGCCGGCGCAGGTTCCATCGACATCAAGCGGTCGACCATATTGACAACAAGCTGCATGCGCCCCAGGGCGCTCAGTTCGGGCGACATCATATAGTCAATCATTTCATCGCTTAAGCGGATATAAGCGTATCGATTGACGTCCCCCCCCTGTTCCGCATCCGTAAAATCTCCGGCGGCGATACCGGTGAAGAGTTTTTCATCATAAACCGGACTGTACGGAAATTTTTCGATGTTGAGAATCTGCCGGATGGGCACGCGCACACCCCGGACTTCCAGCCACACGGGCTCCCAAACCTTGGCTTGAAACCTGGATACGACATAGTTCCAGTTCTCCTGATAGCTGCCGTTCCAGTAGCCGTTGTCATTGGCCCAACTCTCAATCGAGGAGATTTCTTCTCCGGAAAGATTGGCCGTATAGACACGCAGAGCATTCCTGAGCGCCTGGCTTTGTGAGACCATCAAATCCCTCAAGGCAAGCAAATCCTGGATGTTGTTGATGCTTGAACTGTCGATCGCCGCGCCGGTTCGTTGGCAAAAATCGGCAATGATATTGCGGACCGTCACTTCAAGCGACTGCCCGATTTCGACGGGGAAAGGCAAATTCTCGGTCAATTTTTGAATCAAAGTCTCGGTGTCGGACGTCCCAAATTTCTGGACAAGCTGGGGAATCAGCTTGAAGAGAACTTCCTGCGGCGCAAGATAAGCATCCTGCCCGTATCCCCATTCGTTAAAATCGAACCTCGTCAACGCCGTGACTTGATTCGGAGAAAGCAGGTCCTGGAGCATCTCCGGCGTGATGCCGCTCATCCGTTGATAAACGGCACGGGAAAAACCCAGGTAACCGTTCGTACGAATCGAGACGGCATCCAGGATTTTTTCGAGCACTTCGCTGTTGATCTGGGCCGGCCTGAATGTGCCCGGCGTTTGGGGGGTCTGGATCGTCACCACGACGTTTTCAAGAACCTGATTGAACGAATTCACCAGGTTTTGATAACGTTGAGACACGCGGATCGTCACTTCATTGAACGTGTCATAAATCACGTCTTGCAAGAGCGGGTTGAAACGCGCCCGCAGTTCCTTTTGCGTCTCGGCCAGAAGCGCCTTCATTTCGTCATAAATCGCGGCGCAGTTTTCCAATTCGAATTTCCGGTTTGAAAAATCCAGCATCTTCTGACTCTGGTTCGCGAGATATTCCTCCGCCCGGCCCAGCGCCATTTCAAGGTCATAGCTGATGAGCATGCGGAAGCGGAGCTTGTCGAAATCGACCGTCCCGTCGGGGCGAACGACCTCGCCCGCCCATGTCCTGAGCATTTCTTCCAGCACCTGGTACTGCGAAGCATAGGCGATTTGGTAATGCCGCAACCGGGGGTCGGCCGGTTCGGCCGGTAATTGACCGGCATATTGGAAAGCAAGATTCACGTTCGAAAGGCTGTTGAAATAGCCCGCGCTGATGAGACCGGTCATGAAGGCAGGGTCGACATTCGCCTTCACCCCAGGATAACGGTACAGGTCATAGGTGTCCTGCGGCAGGTGGTTGATGAAGTCCGAAAGCTCCTGGCGGCTCACCGCAACCGTGATGCCGTTGATTTCAAATTCCGCCGGCCGGCCATTCAAACCTTGATTTAAAAGCTCCCAGGCCTGCATGTACGGCGACTGGTATTGATTCAGGATACCGGTGATCTCCCCGGTCACGAGACCCTTAAACACAGCTTCGCCGCGGTAGGCTTCTAAAACCGGAAGGACCGCATTCACCAAAGCGAGATTGAGCTCTTTGAGGTCTGAGATCCCTTTCAGGATGTCTTGAACCGTCAAAGGATTCGCGTCAAAGGCATACGGATTTTCCGTAAAAACCTTTTCAATCGCGGCCTTGGCAGCCTCATACACTTGTGCCGTGCCGTCCACGTGCCGAAGAAACGCGGGCACGTCCAGAACCTGGACGGGGCCTTCGATGATCATGACCGGAAACTTACGAACAAGGCGCTCGACAAGCTCAAGGTGCCCGAGCGGCGAAAACAAATCAAACGACGGAAGGTCAAACGACGTGCCGATCTGGCGAGCACTAAAATATTCCTTCACCGTTTCAAGCCCGGCCAAGTCTTCGGGATCAATCCCGGCCAAGCGGTCGAGAGTCACTTCCCCGTTTGGGTCCATCATCTTGAAGCGGCGGATGATCTGCGCCATCACATCGGGAGAATTCCGGACAATCACTTCGCGATTGTCCGCGAGCTTAACCAGCAAGGGCTTCGCGGAAATGATTCTGTCGGAAGCGATCAAATACTCGTTGAACTTTTTGATCCATTCAGCACGGTCTCCTTCCGGCAGTGTTTCGATCGCTGATTTGAATTCCTCCTGCACTGACCGTAAGCGCATCGCCCCATCCAAAGTCAGATAATCTTCAGCGTTCAGGGAATCGACTGTCGCAAAGGCTTTCGCGAGCGCCCGCCCGATTTCGCGGCGCGCGTGCCAGGCCTCCTGAAGCTTTTTGGGTTTCAACTGGCCATAGGCATAGACCTGCCGGTAGGATTGAAGGACGGCATCTATCTCGGCTTCGTCGGTCGTCGCAATCTCATCTAAAATCGTCCCGTCTTCAGCGTAGATCGTGCGGTACAGCACGCTTGCGCGGCCGTCTTGAAAAACCAGTTGGAAAGTTTCGAGGAGTATCCCAGAATCCGAATCATCGCTATGGATAGTCCCGTTGACGATCCAATCGATCGCATTCCCGTTTTCATCGGCCACCAGGCCCGAGACGAACATTTCGACATGGCGGACAACTCCGACGCCGAACTCATCGTATTCGGTTAACGTGATGGCTGCCGGTTGGCCGTTCAGATACGTCACAGAAGTCTGATTATTCTGGCTTCCATCCGCACGCAAAACAGCAATCTCGATCTTGCCGTCGACGACTGCCCAGGTTTCAGGATCGAGAACCGCGTTTGCAAAACTGATCACCACCGTTTCGCCGAAAGGGTTCTCTTCTGAATCAAAATTGACTTCTTGAATAATCATAGTATCCGGGAGGCTATTCGACAGCGTGATATCAAAAATCGAAGTCGTCACCGGCTCCCCATTCCCGTCCAGGGTATAGGTATACCCACCGACCGAATCGGCCGTAACCTCCGTCACTTCGACTTCGCCGTAAGAAGCCAGATATTCTTCCAGAAGAGCCCCTTCCTTCGGAGCCGACGGATCTTTAGCCGTTTGCGCCTCGGGAACATCTCCCTGGCCGATCGTCCCGGTTTCGGGAGGATTCGGGCCTACCGGCTGAAGAGGATTGTCCCCCGTCAAAAACTCGGTCGTGGTCGGCGTCCAGTCCTCGTCCGCCGCTTCGGCCGGCTGCGGCTCGCCGGTCACTTCCGTTCCCGGTTGCAGCGCCTCGCGCAGCCTCTCCTCTTGGGCAGGGTCGACCTGCGCCAAGCCGGAAGGCAGCGCTTGTGTCAGCGCCATGCTGACCACTAAAAAAACTGAAAAAAACTTCCTGATCACTTCGTGATAGATGGGATACATGTTTTGTTTCTCCTTTGGGGTGGTATTGAATTTTTGCTGCTTGTAAACTTGAGTATGCCTGGTCTGCTTTGAGGTCTTGCGGGTCTCTCTATTTCCTTCTCCAATAATGTCTTTCATGTTTCTTTTCTCCTTTAGGATCGTCATATTAAAACACTATATGATGTAAGGGGTTACGTCAAAAAAATACCGATAAACGGTCCTGTTTTGGGGGCGAAGGGCTGAAAAGGGGGGGTGAGCGGCCTGCAAGACACATCGAGAGCACGAGATGTGCTTGCAGGTCCCGAGTCGAACGGACGAGGGACCACGAACACATCGAGAGCACGCGATGTGCTTGCAGGTCCCGAGTCGAACGGACGAGGGACCACGAACACATCGAGAGCACGCGATGTGCTTGCAGGTCCCGAGTCGAACGGACGAGGGAACGAGGTCATACAATCAGACAGGAAGGGTCTGAAAAACAATAAGGGACAGGCATTACTGCCTGTCCCTTATTCTTAAAACAAGTCCGTGACTAACTAAAAAACGAATTGCATATGGCGACCGAACCCTCCCACGATTTCGGGCACGTATTCACCGCACTGGAACGGTTCGAAAAATCGAAGATCACCCGGCCGCTCTTGTACGAAGATCCGTAGCCGAAGCTGATATTCGCGTCAATCGTTGCGAGAATGCTCGAATTGGTGGGCCCGACTGAGTGAATCGTCGAACTTCTCACCGCCAGACTCCTTCCCGCACGGCGGATTGAACTCACGCCATAAGGATTCCAGCCTCCGCGGCCATAAGTCCGGGTCAGTGTGACGTAGTCCTGAGTTGTTTTCCCGGAGCTCAGCGTATAGGGCTCCGAAAAACGGGACAGGGTTTCCATCAACGGAACTCCGCTTTGGCTGTAGCGGCGCTGCAGATTCTGGAGCGTGACGTCGCCCTTCTTCATCGCTTCCGACCATAGCTTGAATTCGCCGGCAATCAATTTATACACGATGTTTTGCTCAAGCAGCTCCTCCGGATAGACGACGGTTTCAACGTTCGCAGAAACCGTATAGGTCTGGTTCTTCGTGTTGAACACCACCCGTTTTCCGTCATTCGTTTCGGTGATCGTCAACAGGCCGTTCGCCTCGTTGAAGGAGTAAAACTCCGGCCCCTTCGCCTGGAACTCCGCCAGCACGTTCCCGGCGCCATTGACGACCTTCACCGTCAGCACGCCCATCGCTATGATCACCTTGATTTTGGCGGCAGTTCCAAACGACGCGCTCACCAACTCACGGGGACCGATGTAATCGCTGACCGTGTTGAGAAGATCCTGAGCACTGGATTTTTTCACGTCCAATTCGAGCGCAGGATCATGAAGCACAATCAGATCAATCAATCCCGTGCGATAAAATCGGGGGAAACGCTCCGAAAGTTCGATCAGCTCCTCATAAGACAACTCGGGAGCGTTAACCTCGATCAGATACGCTTCCAAAGCTGACCGGTATCTTTCATAGTCTCCGCGAACTCCCGTGGGCCCGGCCACCGCATTCGCCAGATAGCCGCTCGCATAGGCCTCGATCAGACCCGGAAGATCATTCGCAACAAATGCGCCGATCGCGGCAAGCATCGCTTCCGCCTCCTGCCTGAGAGGCAAGTCCTCCGGAAGCTGGGACATTGCGGCCCCTAAACTCGCGGCCAAATTCTCCAAATCCAGGCGTTTGGACTGAATCTCAGACTGTTTGAGCGCAAGATCGGCTTGAGCCGCCGCAGTCTTCTGATCAATGTCAGCGGTGAGCAGGCCGATTTCACGGTTGGCAAACGCGAGATTGCCGTTCACCATGCCGATGAGCCCTTCACGCAAGATATGCGCGTTGATCCGCGAAGTCAGAAGGACCTGATCCGCAAATTCAACGCTGCCGTTCTCGTCGAGATCCAACGCCTGACGCACATCGGGTGTCAGCAGCTTTGCCACGGCGACTGCTGCCGCGTAGCCGACCTCGGCCATCTCCACATCCTTGGCATCAATCACCGGGTCACGATTCAAATTGAGGTTGCCCTCTGCGAGCGCATCCGCAAGCTCGCTCGCCAAGCGGATATTTTCAAGCTGTGCTTTCGTGATTTCACGGACGCCGTCGATATAGGTATTGCCGTCGGGCATCAGACGGAACGCCTGGCCGGCATGGATCTGGATCGGCCCAACGGGAAAATCTCCGTTTTGAAGCGGAATATCCAGCACCACGTCCGCCCCCGGCTGATTCACGATTTCCAACACGACTTGCATGATCACGCCTTCCGCGAGACACTGAACTTCACCGCCCCGCGACGGCCGGCACGGATCATGGGCCACCGTCAAAATCACTTGCCCCTCTTCGTTTGGATCCAAAGCATGCAGCATGTAATTCCGGCTGCCGTCAGGAAGATATTCAGCCTCCATGAAGGTCACCAGCTTGCCCAGACTACGAAGCAGAGGTTCCTCACTTTCGTACCGCTTCATGATCACCCGCAGCAAAGCCTCCTGATGCACCTGCTCCATCTGTGAACGGATGGACTCCAGGGCGTTCAAAATGGCCTGGGGATCCAATGGCGGCGGCATCACAACCGGCGGGAACTGGACCGGTAAACCGGCTGCCATATCCCTCAGTTGTTGGAGCAGCGATGCCATCAAAAGGGGGTCTTCGGAAGAAAAAATCTGCTCCCGCAATCCCTGCATGTCCCTTTGGGCATTTTGATTCGCGCCGATCTCCCCCTGCATCATGCTGAGGAGCATGTCCAGTTCAGCCAACCGGGCGGGCCAATCCTCCACCAACGCCGAAGCTTGCCCTAAAAGGTTCGCGGCTTGCTGCACAAGATCCCTCAGCTCAACGGCCGGATGACCATCGGCTAAATCCAGCAGCTGCAAATTCAAATTCGAAATCGCGGCGATGACGGATTGGCTTGGGCCCTCGCTGTCGCGCAACATGACAATCTGGCTTTGAATATCTGCCAGCTGCGGCATCAATTCGGCAAGGCGCTGATCCACCCGCAAACGCGCATCGGCTTCAAGCATGCTCGCCTCAGCCCGCATGGCCTCCATCCACATCGTTTTCACGGCATCCAGCTGTCCGATCAGTTGTTCGAGGTTCCAAAATTGAACATTGGTCGAAAAGACAGGAAGCACCTGAAACCCGTAATACGTCACCTTCGCGCCGAACAGGGACGGCGCCACATAGGTCGGGATTCTGTCGAATTCCGTGACCTCCGTGAGACCGTCGACGCCGTTGCGAACAATACGGTTCAAAGCCTGCCCATATTCGGGGAGACAAAATCCGCCTCTGCTGGGAACGCAGCCGTTGATGGAGTAGCTGTCGTATTCGAAGACGTCCGTACTCAACGATTGATTGGCTGCATCGGTCGTCACCACCTGCGTGATGACCTCCCCGCCGCGCATCAAAATCCCTTCAGGACGGCCGATGGTGACACGACGCGTGAAGGGGTCGCCTGTCCGTTCGATATCGATTCCGGGCAATCCTCTGAAATCAACGTATCCGTTGCTCATCGGATATCGATAATTCAGCGTTTCCACGATCGAACCGACCGCATTAGAAATCGTCACGTTTTGGAGAGGAAGATGGCCCAACATTTGGAGGTCCGAGGAGGGACTGTAACTCATGTTATAAACCTCACCCCCATAAGCTGAAGCCGTCGAAAACCTTCCTGTTTCCAAAGTATATTCCGGCCACATAGGACAAGAGAGGCCCGAAGGGCAAATGATTCCGTTGCCCATATGGTTTCCATCGAGGCCATAGACAATGACCTTCGGATATTGTGCCAATCGTCTCAAGGGAGATATCCTTAAGACTTCTCCCGTAAGAAGATCCGGCACGTTGTTCAGGACACTATCCTCCAGTGTCACCTTGGCCGTTGCTTTGCCCTGGTCGCCGAACGTCACCGTGATCACATAGAGATTCTTCCACTGATCGTAACGGGCCGGAGTCGCGGTCGACAGGTCCATGGCAAAGTTCTGGTTAAGATCGCCAACCACGGTACGGATCACCTGCCTCACCGGCGACATGACACTAATTAAACGCACCGCCTCCTCAATCAATGGAGCGGCAAGGGTCAACGGATTGTCTGGTACGGGAACAGGATCGAAACCCGGGATACTGGCCTCCGCTGCGCCAAACTCAGGCCGTGCAATCGCATGGAATTCGTCAAGCGTTCCGGCTTGCTCGATCCTGCGAATATAATCTTCGAGCATCGTCTTATAGGCTTGCTGGACCGCGATTTGACGGCTCTCGGTCAACGCTGTATTCCCACGCAAAGCCGCGAAGTAGGCAGCCGCCCGAGCCTCGAGATTGTCAGAGTTCTCGGGATCAAAAAGTGCCGCGATCTGATCCACGACGGTCTGTGCCTGCGCCAGGTCCTCATCGGAAATTCCGTCATACCGGAAATCAAGAAAATCCCGAAGGTCATTCATCCTTCCCTGGAGAATCGCCCTGTAGCCGGGCATCATCGGTGCCCCATACAGTTTGCTCTGTATGACCGAAATGATGGCCTCGGTTTCGGCCATTAATTGCGCCCGCGTTGCTTCCAATGCGTTCATGGCATTGAGCGCAGCGGTGATTTCGCCGTTCGCCCATGCGACCTCGGGCACACGCAGCGGCTCGACGGCATCCTGCAGAGTCACCATGCCTTCGGCATCAATCACCACGACATATTCCCGCTTCGGTAAGTTGGGCAGAGCAAGAATGACCCGTATCTGGCCCTCTGACGTGACCGTCGTCGAAAATCCGCGACTGGTCCACGACGTCGGCGTAGGATGCTGCCGGACATCGATGACGATCTTATCCGCAAAAACTCCGTTGACGGATATCTGGTCGATCATAAACGAAGGATCGATGTTGGAGGGTATAGCGATCACCTGGTTGTTGCGCACAAGCTTGTCATCCGACAACAGGCCCTTGAGCGCGTCATGGGTCCTGGCGGAAGCCATGAGATCGGTGGCCGTAAAATCCGGCGCACCGATTTGCATGACTCCGTTAAACAGAAAGGTGCCCCCGGGGCTCTGCCACGTCCATTCCTTGATTTCAGTGACAACTCCGTCGACAGATTTCACCTCGACAAACTCCTTCGAGCCCGGATAGTCGGGGTAGTACCAAATCAACGGCTCGCCGCCGAATGAAAAAACAAAGTTTGCGTTGCGCTTGCCGAGCACCTTCGTAAGCGTCGTATGGACCGCCTGCCCTGCGGCGGTGTAGCCCACCGTCGATTCGGTCAGAACACCGTCGGCATAATTGAAATCAACCGTCGTCGCGAGTCCCGCGGAGGAGGCTTCGCGCTCAATATGGCCGATCAATGATTGCCCGCCCCGCTTGATGAACGTCGCGGTATTCTTAGGGCCGACCATCGTATCGGTGATGGAATTCCAGTTTTGAAGGGTCATTCCGGTGAGGGCATATCCGGCGGAAGCATCAAAATCAAGATGCAGGACCGGCTTAATGGCCCCAACCGGGTAGATAATGAGCGTAATATTCCCTTCCGCATCACTGGTGTACGTCCGGTATTCAAGGGTCAGGGTATAATGCCCATCTTCATACACTTGGACCGGCATCGTCTGCCCCCATCCGAGATCAATCGTATGCGTTGCCGCCACGGTGTGGGCCGCAATATACGCTTTGATCGCGTCCCTCACAGCGCTCAGGTCATCAGGAGTCAACCTTCCGTCACTGTTGTAATCAAACGGACTAAGGGCCTCCGGAGACATAAACTCTTTAACCTGCGGGACCACATCGTAGACCAATTCCGCAAGCTCCAAATCAACCAGGTCGACCCGGGTATCCTGATTCAGATCCAACCCCTGGCTCAAGGCCCCGGCAAATGCGGAAATACTGATGGGCTCCTGATTCGGAGGAAGAATCGTTTCGGCATAGCCCTCAGGACTGAAGGAAATCCCGGTGATTTCCCAATAGGTCTCGAGTTCCGGATTAGCCTTATACAGGAATATCGAGGACGGGTGATCAAGCGTAAGGTCGTAGCGCACGATCCGGTACGAAAGCGTCACGCCGGTGCCTTCCTCATAGACAAAACGGTCACTCACGACGCGGTACACAAGCTCACCCTCGGGGCCGTAAGCCGTTTCGACCTTGAGAGTCGTCAGATACACCCCTTGGGCTTGCGCCGCCGGATCATAGGTCACCTCGGTGACAATCCGCTGCTCGAGATTGCCGGAAGCATCAAAATGGCGCTCTTCAGAATTCAAAAAGGGCGTCCCGTCATAGACGACATGGGTCGCAATTTCCAAGTGCCTGTCGGCGCCAAAACGGACGGTATACATTTCCACGCCGGCTTTCATGAATTGGACTTCGTTCGTGGCGGCGATCTCGGTGATTTGCACGCCGGAAGCCAGCCAGGCGTCTCTTTCTTCGGGCGTCGGGAAAAACACGAGCAGGGCCCTTTTCCAACGAGACTCGAGCGTTTCGTCCAGCAAGAGATAACCCTGATCGTCAAGCGTCACATCGTATTCGATCCCATTGAGCGCAATACGATGGCTGGCCGGAAAGTTTGGAATGAGCACCCACTCACCGGTAGCGACATCCATCAATCCCAGACCATATCCCACATATTCCAGGGACATCATGTAATCGAAGTCGGTGTAGATTTCCCCGAAATCAACCCGGTAATCGGCTACGCCCGCTTGGACATGCTGTCCCCTTACGATCAATCGATCATCGGACTCGCCCGTCGACAAGACATCCGCATTCCCGTTCACGACATACGTCGCGCCGCCGCTAATATCGACCTTCCGGGGGATGAATCCCAAGGCGGCATCTCGGACGTACTGAACATTGAAGAGGTACTCGGCATTCGGAAGGGAGACGCCCGAGAAATACTCTTCATTCTTCAGGTTCGCTTTTTCTTCGATCTTCACCCAATGATCCGGAGAACTCACCTCCGCAATCAAATTCACGTCTCTGACATTCGCCGAGGTGATCTTGATTCGATTCTCTTGCGAATCATAATCCGTCAGGCGATAAGAGGCATAAGAGTAACCGGAGCCCTGAGCCGTGACATAAACGCTTTTGATTTGGCGATCGGATCCGTCATAGGCCCAATACTCCCTCGTGTAATCCGTATGATCATTTTCGAACACGGAGTCGAGGAAAGCCGCCGTCTTCAGAGGTTGTCCCTCAGAACCTTTTTGATATTGGTAGGTGCGGGTGTGAATTTGCTTTGAACCCGGCGACCAAGGGCCTTCACTGACCTGCATTTTTACAAGCCCGTCAGAGTCTGAAAAATAGCCATAGAACGTGGTCCATTTCGACCCGATGCCGTTTTCTTCCGGATACGAATATTCCGAAGTGATCAGATAATGTTGATCCGCGCCTTCGGGCAAAGCCACTTTCCCGAGCTGAAAATCCCATTGGTACGGGCCATACGGATTGGGAACATCGATGTGAATGCTCATGGTCGCAGGATCGTACGTTCCCTGAACGGTTTGAGTCCTCCATGTGACAGTCGCCTGCCCGTCCTCCGCCACCTGAATCCTCAAATCACTCGGCCGGCCATTGGGCCAATCCGACACCGAGATCTCAAACGGAACCACATGCAATTGCAGCTGAAGCTCTCCGTCCAGAACCGCGGTCTGATATTCCACGCCGTTGATGACAACCCTCGGCAGAGAAAGCCGGGGATTGGACGGATTGGGAGTCGTCGGGTCAACAACGCCGAACGGAAACACGAAAGTAGCTTCCAGAGCAAGTTCCTGATTGGCCACATCCCAAAGGATCAGCCTCGCGTGTTCGGTATTGAAATGATAATTGTACTCGCGCCCCGCAACCGTGATCGTTCCGGGAGTAAAGAGGAAATCATCCGCGAGCATTCCGGCTTGTCCGGGAGTCCCCTTGATAGCCTCCACCGTTCTTGCGCTTTGCGGCAGGTCCAAAAGGCCTGCGATATCGATCATGCCGTTGGTGACATACTCTTCATAGGAGCCTTCGCCGAGCCGGAGCCTCCAACCGGTCGTGATGGGCCAATCCGCGTAGCTGTTCGAGACATCGCTGAGGAAGTAAACAACCGCAAGCGCCTTCTGCTCGAGCGCCCACTGGGCATCCGTTCCGCCGAAAACGGGAACAAGATCAAAATCGACCCCCGCGCCGAAAATTTGAGCCGCCATATTGCGTTTATTGTAGGCGCCCAACGGACCGAACGGGTCGCTAAGCAGAAGTTGAAAGCCTTCGAGACCTTCCTGCGGATCGAATTCATAGGTCACGGAAAACTTAACGGCGCTCGCAAAATCTTTGACGATGGCCATGCCGTCCCTGTGAACTTCCGCGGTCAGCTTGTTCGTTTCCGTATAATAGAGACGGTTCAAAAGAAGATCGCTTCCGTCCGTTTGCCTTTGGTAAATCTTGAACTCGGCGAGGGAACCGTCCTCACGGGTAAAAAACTGCAAGACGCCGAGGCCTTCCTTCTGTATCTTGGAACCGATCGCGCCGCGGACCGGCCCCCACTGGGGCCCCGAAACTTCGATCGTTTGATCTTCCAAAACTTTGACCTCAAACTGCCGGCCGTCCCCGAACAAGTTGGCCGTATAGCGCGCGACGACCGCGTTCAGGCGCAGATGACCCTGCTCGTCAATCGTCATCTCGTATTCCTTGCCATCCAGCGTCACATTCCCCGGAAAATCAGCGGCCGCCACGGGATCTCCCATCGGCCCAAACCAACTAGGGTCAAACCAATTCACTTCGGTGAAAATCATGCCGTATCCCAAATACTCATCAGTATTGGCCACCCATCCGTCCTGATAAGCCACATGATAAGTCTTCCCCGCCACATTCATCTCTTGCCCGTTGATGAACCGGATGTCATCAGGATCGTTTCCCGGGTTCCCTTCCGGCCTCAAGACATCCGGATCACCCGCCACAATCAAGGTAGTCCCGTCCGGCATATCGACCCGGCAAGCTTTCCACTGGTTTGACTCTTTGGAAAACTGGACTAAAAATCGGAGCGCTTCCCACGAGAAATTCGTGTCCGAGTTGTAATAGTAAACGGTCTTCACCTGCGCGGCGGCGTCAATCAGATCATAATTCTGGGCCGAAAGGACCGCATCATACAAGTTGACCCCGCGAGCATAAGAGTAGACTTTCTGCATCGCCTCCTTGTCCGTCAGCTCGTAGGACGCGTAATACCTGTCTCCGATAGAATCAAAGTTATGGTTCACATTGACGGAGAGGTAACGATTTCCATCGGCATCATAAGCGTAGAGATTCTTCTGGCGATTCGAGGTATGGTAGCCTTCCCGGCTATTCCAGTCATAACTTTGCAATACCGCCGCCGGCTTAACCTGGCCTCCGATATCGACGTACTCGTAAGAATAGCTGCGGAGTTCAGACACGAAGCCATCCAGTCTCGAAAAATGCCGGCTCTCATAGTTCAGGAGTAAGCCGTCAGGACGGAACAGGTAGGTATTCGTCGTCTGCTGGTTCCCATCCGAGAACTTCCAAACCGTCTCGAAAGATGTGAGCACACGGCTATTGTCCGAATTCGTCCCGACATTCAAAATCCAATCGATGGATGCAACGCTGCTGTACACAGGCGGTATGCCGATGCGGATCTGGCCGGTAGCCGAATCGTAAACTCCCGTATGAGTTTCGCCAAGCGCCGACACGACCGCATTCCCTTCGGCATCTACCGTCACGCTCATATTCTGCACACCGTTTCCTTCAATGTCGGTGGATACGCTTAACTCAAACGGGACAACATGCACGACGGGCTCCAGACTGAGAACGCCGTACTCGTCGAGGGTCATCTCGTATTCGGTCCCATTGAGCGTGACGCTCCCGGGGAAATCGGCAACCACCACCCCGCCG
>Ga0172379_10003055_pt1 | contig 27626 bp, 17 predicted proteins | sample GrowelOW334metaG_FD_119756 | JGI IMG/M metagenome (GOLD analysis project Ga0172379, IMG submission 119756) | Groundwater microbial communities from an aquifer near a municipal landfill in Southern Ontario, Canada - Groundwater well OW334 metaG | ecosystem: Environmental > Aquatic > Deep...
AGATTTTCAAATAAAAGTGAACTGTCCCCTAAGCGTAGAGAAGATAATGAAACTTTTGTTTGTCAAATTATTAATAAGGATTTAAAAGCAATAGGTGAAGGAATTATTCCATCAGAATATGGTTATCCGATACCATACTCTAAAGGTAAAGTATTATTCTTTAATAAGATTCAATCAAAATTAAGGGGTAAGCTTGTATTTGATATTTGCCAAATAGATTTAATAAAAGCAGACACATTGAGTTACCTTAATCAACTAAGAGGCGTTCTTGAATCAAATAAGGTTGCAACAGCATCAAATTATGCTGCATTTGTAAAAAGGGTAACCCCTCCGGGTTATAAATTTTATTTTATTATTAACATGGATAACACTTGTTCTTCTTGTAAAGAGGCATTTGTAAGTTACTACCTTGCACATCAGAAGGTCCTTGAGAAGCAGTCAAGTATTGCCATTGTAGTTTTAACATCCAATTTTAAAAAGGAGAGGTCTATTTTTGGTTTTAAGGATATACCGAATAACTTTTTTGTTGATGACAAGGGAATTCATAAGGAATTTGTAGGAGCTTCTGAACACATTACCTGGCTAACATATAATGAAAGAAGTACAAAAGTAAAATTTTACCAGGCAGGAGAAATGCATGAATTATATGGAGCATTAAGTGAATTAATAAAATAGGTGTAAAGGAGTTTCACGGTTAGTTCGCTATGAAAGTTCCCATTTCCGGGCAATTCCCGGACAAGTTATGCAATTTTGAAGTTGCTTATTATCTTTGAATAACCAACATATCCTTCGAATATTTATATCTATTGTTGGCTAGAGTTCTTAATTTATTTTAGTCATTTTAATATCTCCGGTTTCTTTGTCTATCAGAAAAGTAACCATTCGCTCATCATATTTATTTGTAAAACGTTTATTTGTTCTGAACTTATATTTCAATATGATTTCATTTCCAATAATACTTTGTATAAAAGTCTCGGCACAACAATTATTTATCAGTGATTTTATACATTGTGCTTTCCACAAACTGTCCTTTTCAATAAACTTATTGTCAATATCAAATATTCTCGTTGAATCGGTTAGGATATTTTTAATAATTAATCTGTCAGAACCATACCATGCTCCGGTTTTTAAAATTAAAAATTTGCCAAATCTTAATACCCGTTCATCTTTTTCCCATCCTCGACCATGGTAAGAACCACTTTTAAAATCAAAGGTATCTCCGATTAAATCAATGTATTTATAGTTGATATCATATTGCCATGATTGAATATCTGCGTTATATTCAGAATAACACAATAATTTCCCTCCAATTTTTTGGTCTATCAAAACAGAATCATATTCAGGGCCAAATCCACTTGGGCCGAAAATTACTTTTAAGCCTATAACTATCATTCCAAGTGTTGTCACAAGGAAGAGTGCTAATCCAATATTTTTTGAGACATTACCTTTCTTTCTCAAATGCCTATAGAGTGTATAAGTCAGCATCGGAAGAATTGAAAACAGGGATATGCCAATCACTACTATTAGTGCAACAACAATTAGTACCAGTATATCCATATTTAATCTAAACGTTTGGTTTTTTTACTACCAATAATTATAAGACTTGTTACAAATCCTGCGATTGTAATTATTTCAAGAAATGTGATGGTTTCGCTAAATGCCTCTTCATGTATTTCTTCATAGCTTTCATGCATAGGCGTGAGTATAATGTTTTTATTATGCCTGCTCCATTCAAATAAATCTATCGCAGATTGAAACTTATCTGCGTCACTATTTAGTCTTTCTCTTTTGAATAATCTTGTTCCGTAGAGTTTTTTTGCCTTTTCTGTTTTTCCGGTCGCAATCGCAAATTCTTGTATTAATTTTTCTTTGTCAGGGTCTAAAGGAGCAATGTCTGTCTGAAATTTGAGACCATACCAAACGTATGGTGTTTGTTTGTCAGAAGAATCTTTAAAAATTGGATAGACGTAGTGATGATATAGGTTTATACGCTTAATTGTTTCTATAGAACTAAAAAGTCCTTTGATTTTTTTATCAATGTAAAAACTATCAACGCTATAATATGTTTCTGTATCATTAAAAGATATTTGACGGACATTGTTAACACTCTTTTTTGTGGCATTATAGTCTCTGAGTCCACTTTGGGCTAGCATGGTTGGTAAGACAATAGTAACCGGAATATATAACCAAAGAAGAAATTCACGGGTTTTCTCTGATATCCTTGTTGCTTTTAGTATTTTTCTAATGACAAAGAAAACTAATGGAATTGTTAGTAAAACAGGACCCCAAAAGTCTATCCAAAATTCTTTAATCCGAATCCCAAAAAGATATACTGTAATATAATGTAATGCCGTATAGAGCAGTAAAATAATTAAGACGGATAATAAAAGTGTGAGGAACAGCTTATAAAATTTCTTGTACCTCATTTTTCAAAAAATCACTGCTAAAAACAATATTATGGGCTTCTCTCCAAATGAGGAGGACAAGAGAGTGAGACTAACCATAGGTAGTTTCATTATGGTTCAGGTTGATTACTTTAAGAGTAATGTATTTCCTTCACAAAGAATATAAGAGCCTTGAGGAAACGATTTTATTTCTCCATCTAATGTTTCTACTTCGATCTTTGTGAATTGAGCCAATGTTTGCGGAGCATGTCTTGCGGCGTACAATTCTTCCTTTTTGATTCCTGATGGAACAGCTCTCAAATGTATAGTCGAATTTACCCGATCGTCATCGGTTTGCTCCTCTTGTTCTTTAATGCTGTCCTTATTTTTGGGAATTGTTTTTTTGAAACGAACTCCCGTATTGTCTTTTTCAGAACAAAAAAACTCAGCCGGTCCTCCTGTTAATTTTTCCGATTTCAATACTATTCTTTTAATCGTGTCAAATTCTCCGACCAAACCTGCGCCATCTAAACTGATCAGGTAGTAAGTTTTTCTGCATTTTTCAAAGGTGATAACCAGATTTTCTTCTACTCTGGTTAAACTACCTGTACATCCGACAATAATAAAGTTGTCCTGCCGGGGTCCGTCTGATGACGTAATATCGTTTATAATAATATTATTGGCTGTATCGATCCTGCATTCAAAACCACTTCCATCGTAGCTTCCCATTTTCAAGGACATGGAAGTTTTTATAATTTTTGAGCTCAGTTTATTTGAGAATTCAATTGTTTCCCCTTCTTTGATCAAACATTCGTCTAATTTATTATCAAAAATTTTGAACGAAAGAGAGCTTAGAATAAGCAAGAATGCAATGACGATTTTTATTGTTTTCATGGTTATGTTGAGCTTTACTTTTTTCATACGCAACTTTTCTTCTTGTATTTTCAGCACTTCCCTCATTCCACCATCACCGCCCTTTTCACCACACCTTCATCCGATCTTAACACAACCCAATACATCCCCGGTTTCCAACTTTGAATATTCATTGTTGCAACGAATGGTTGTGTAGTGATTTCTTTTCCATCGGATCCATACACCGTGATGGTTTTAAATGCATGGGGCGATTGGATATCGAAATGTAAATAATCGGATGCGGGATTTGGATAAATTTTGAAGGTTTCAGATGAAAGGTTTTGTATGGCATTGGGCAGGTATATGCTGGCAATACGGGATGCAGATATTCCGTTCATGGTTGTAAAATCGCCACCGGCATGCAGAAATCCCGATGCTGCCAATGAACGCACCATCCCATTGGCATCGCCGGCGGATTGCCATTGTTGCTCGTTCCAGGAAGCCAGATTGGAACAAGTGTTTCCGCCGGCCTTGGTAAATAGTCCTCCGGCAACTAATTTTCCTGCATAGGATTGGAGTGCATAAACCGGTCCGTTTATGCCTGTACTCACCGGTTGCCATGCGGTGCCATCCCAGCGGGCAATATTCAATATTTCATCGGTTCCAGATTTGGTGAATACACCACCGGCATATAAAATATCGTTATGTACTTCGAGGCAGATTACTTCATAGTTTAAGCCCGCACCGGCTGCCCGCCATGTAGTGCCATCCCAGCGGGCAATATTGAATGCCGTAGATGCACCGGCTGTAGTAAATCCTCCGGCTACAAAAAGCGTATCGTGATATACCAGCATGGCATTCACTCCCGAGTTGCCGGTAATTCCACCGCTCACGTCTTCCCACTTGCTGCCGTTCCAACGGGCTACGTTTTTCATGTAATCCACTTTGTTGTTGGCATAATCAAAAATGCCCCCTACAATCAATTGATCTTTGAATTTGACAATTGCATTTACCGTAGCAGATACTGAATGTTGTCCGCTCTTAAAAAAACCGCGATTGTATCCGGTGAAACCTGTTCCATCCCAAACACCAAAACAATTCAGCAACGAATCTTTATAATACGCAAATTCTCCTCCCACATACATCTTGCCATCGATTTGCGCAATGCCGCGTACTACATTGTCGAGGCCACTACCGGGCTGCTTCCATTGGTTGCCTGTCCATATAGCTATATTGCTCATGCCTACTCCGCCTGAATTATTGAACCGGCCGCCAACAAATACGCTGTCGCCATTGAGGTTTGGACAAATAGTCAGCACAGTGGTATTGAAACCCGAACCCATGTTTGCCCAAGTTTGTGCAGAAACGGTCCATGTTTGGAAGAGGCAGTATACAATTAGAAATTTTCCCAGCATATACAAGGTTAACATTTTCCGGAGAATTATTGTATGATGTGGAGCATGTCCCCCATTAACCAATAACCATAAACAAAACCGGAGATGCGCTGGAACTTTCGTGGAATAAAAAACTCCCAACACAATAACCATAAACTTATTTCTTCCCGCGAAGGCCTGAAGACACATCGCGATGGATGTACAAGAAAATTGAGTCTTAATGCTAATGCTTGTACGTACCCAACACAATTACATATTTACAGAATTACGAAGTACAAATTACGAAGTAGCTGACCCGATTAACCAATAACCAATATCCATTAACCATTAACTAAACCTGAGATGCGCTGTATCATACTTTGAAGGAGAAGTTCCCAAACGAATAACGAATAACGAATAACGAATAACGAATAACCAATAACTATTAACCATTAACCAATAACCAATAACTATTAACCATTAACTAAATGCATCCTCAATATCCCCCATTGTGGTGATTACAGATATTGAATTAATGCAGTAAGTTTGATTTGAAAGTATTTAATATTTTAAAATTAATCCTTGCCATATGACTCAACGTAACAACAACCCCGATTTTCCCAATCAAACTGTCAGTTTGTTTTGCATGTATCTGACCGATCCGAATGGAAATACATATTCGTATTATTCCGGATTTGTAGATCTGCCGGAAGATATCAACGGATCATTTACTGCATATGCACTGATGAATCCTATTCAGCCCATCACCTTTTCCAACAACAAATTTCTGGTTCAATATGGTATCCCGATGGGTCTCGTGAATCCGAATCCTACGAACTATCAAACGTTCATGCTTCCATTCTACACCGACCCGGGTGCACCTGAACCCAGTGATGCCTTGTATGCGGATGTAATTATAAATGCGTTGGACAGCAATGGTGTTACGGTTTCGTCGGAAACCAAACAAGGTACAGTTTCTACCATTAAAGTTATTCAGCCGGATGGGGGCGAAGGTCTTGAACTGGATAAATTCACTCCAGTACAGGATGCGGCCTGGAATACCTGTTATAAACTCGTATTGAAAAGTTGCACGCAAAATTCACAATTCTTTATTGTTACCTGGGCATCTATACAGCAATCCAATGGAATGTGCTTGTGGCCCCTGATGTACTCACCGAATGCTGCAACTCTGAATACAGGCAATTCCGAAGGGGCTGCAATGATATGCAATTGGTGGAACTGGAATGATTCGCCGGCTGTGCAGCGTGGCATTCCACAACCCGATCCTATTCCCGGATCCATATCTATTATTGGAAGCATTTGTGCCATAGCAGGACAATATACTACCGTCAATATAGATTCGGAAACATATCCGGTAACCACTATTTCTTCTTCAGATTATACCAATGCCAGAGGTTTGTGATACGATGGTTTAAATATGTTTTTTTATTCACCGGATGGATTGCCGGGCCGATTGCTTTTGCTAATGAAAAAGATACAACGCATGTTGACCAACTGGTAAAACAAGCGATTGAAGCAGAAATGAACGGTGACTTTCAGGAAGTATTGCGACTAGCCCGAATTGCATATGATGAAGCCACGGGAATGAGCTATGCACGTGGAACCGGATCGTCTTGTATGCGTTTGGGAAGTGCATATCAAAACATGGGCAAGTCGGATTCTGCGCTTTATTTTTACCGGCAGGCGTATCAGATACGTAAATCGTTGAAGCAATTGCAAAGTCTTTGTTCTACCTGCATATCCATGAGTTATGTGTATACGGGAACTGCAAAGTACGATTCTGCTTTCGCGCTGTTGTTTGAGGCATTAACGCTGAATCAATCAACCGGAAATGAAGTGGGTATTGCATCGGTTTATATAGAGCTGGGCAACCTCAGCATTGAATATAAGGATCTGGATAAAGCGCGTGATTATTTGTTGCTGGCCGATCAAACAGCCGCTGTATCTGACGATAAAGATATCAAGGTGTCATCGGCCGGTGCATTGGGGAATTATTATTTCACGATCCGGCAACATGCAAAAGCCCTTACTTATTTTTTTCGCGTAGACAGTTTGTTACAGTCAGAACAACCAGCAGTAAACCATGCTTCCAATCTCAACAATATTGGTTTGTGTTATTCTGAACTTGAGCAATACGATCGTGCTTCGCATTATTTTCATCGCGGGTTAAGTGCATACCGGGAGTTGGGTATGCGATACGATGAAGGCAATACCTGTTTCAATTTGGGTACCATGTACAACAACCGTAAAATGCCCGATAGCGCGATTGTGTATTTGAAACAGGCTCTACAAATTGCAGTGGAAATAGGAGATTTGCGGCATCAATGTTTGGGCTACGAATACATGGCAGATGCGTATGTATTAAAGCACGATTACCAACAAGCTTATGAGTATCATGTGTTGTCGGCTCAGTTGAATGATTCTCTCATGAATGCCGAAAAAATTTCGAGTATCAGCGAAATGCAAACGAAATATGAAACAGGCTTGAAAGAAGAGCAAATTCTCAGGCTCCATGAACAAAGTACTTTTCAGGTAAAGCAGCGCAACGGATTGATGCTGGCTTCTTTGTTACTGCTCGGGTTTTCTGCATTTGTGTTCTGGCAGCGTCAGCGAATCAAGCTGGCTAAACTTGAAAGCGATAAATTATTATTGAACATTTTACCCGCCGAAATTGCGGATGAACTGAAACGAACCGGAGGTGCCATTGCCAAGCAATACAACCATGTGACGGTGCTTTTTACAGATTTTGTAAACTTTACCGGAATCAGCGAACAAATGACGCCAACTGAACTGGTTAAAGAAATTGACCGGAATTTTAAAGCGTTTGATGCGATCATTGAAAGGCATGGTCTGGAGAAGATTAAAACCATAGGTGATGCTTATCTTGCCGTATGCGGATTACCCAAAGAAAATGAGCATCATGCTTTGCAGGTAGCAAAAGCTGCAATGGATATCCGTCAGTATATGTTGCAAAGCAGAGGAAAATTTCAGGTACGCATTGGTCTGCATTCGGGACCGGTGGTGGCCGGCATTGTAGGAGTAAAAAAATACGCTTACGATATCTGGGGAGATACGGTAAATACAGCGGCCCGTATGGAACAACACAGCGAACCCGGAAAAATAAACATCAGCGGTGCAACATACGAACTCATTCACAACGAAGTGAAATGCATGCACCGTGGAAAGATTGCTGCCAAGAACAAGGGTGAAGTGAATATGTATTTTGTGGAGGAACTGCAAGACATTTGATTTGCAATACGCATATTAAAAAGCTTGTGTTTTAAATAGCCTTTGTCCGTCGAAATGCATTGGTATTACAGATTTGTTGCACCTTCCTCATAAATTTTAGTCCATTAAAGTTTCAGTCAATTTTACTTGAAGCACTGGTCAATATGCTTATATTTACAGTCTTCTATGAACCAAACTGTACCCTTTTTTAATTGGTCACTCAAAAGAGTTTTGGACACCGAAACCGGGGCGTTTAACCTGGCGCGGATTCGTATTCTTTATGTGATCATGCTGTTTGCCTTGTTTAAAGTGGTGATCGTATTGTTTACTGCGATCTATTACGAGCAAGGGTTTCAACTGATGCGGGGATTGATTTCTCTGGTAGTGTATCTGGTACTGTTCAAATTGTTGTTGAGCGGGAAGCAACATGTTCCCATGCTCACCCACCTGATTATTCTAACAGGAGCAATGGTTACGTGGTCTATCGTATTCATTTCTGCACAAAAACTGAATATTGTGGCGCTGCAATTTGTATTCATGATTATCCTGAGCAGTTTTTATTTACTGAATCGGTTTTGGGGGTTTCTTTATACCATAGTAGCGGTGGTTCCAATCATGTTGTTTTTGCTGATTACGCGAAACGGTGGACTAGAATTGGCAAACGGACCGGATGAGCTGGCTTTTCCCGGACAATTCATGGTTACCCTGTTGAATTTTGTAACCTTTACCCTGGCACATTATTTATACCGCGATGCTTTTAACAGTGTGATTGATGAAAAGGCTTCGCTGAACGAACGTTTAAAAACCGCATTGGTGGAAGCCGAAAGGCTGGCCAAATCCAAATCGGATTTTTTATCAACGATGTCGCACGAATTACGTACGCCGTTGAACATGGTTATCGGCATGACAGAATTGTTGCGCGATTCGCCGCACGATGATGATCAGGAAGAAAACCTGCGCTTGTTGCATTTTTCGGCTGCCAACCTGCATTCACTCATCAACGATATTCTGGATTTTAACAAAATTGATTCAGGTATGCTGGAGTTGGAACGCACCAATGTAAATCTGCAGAATCTGATGCAATCGATTTGTTCGGGGATGGAATTGCAGGGCAATGAAAAGGGATTGAAGATTAACCTGGAGGTGGATGAGTTGTTGAAGCATCAATCGGTGATTACGGATCCCACACGGCTTTCGCAGATCATCTACAATATTGTGGGCAATGGTGTGAAATTCACATCCAAGGGAGCAGTATCCCTTGCATTGCGTGCCGACAAGCTTCCGGATGGAAAAATAAAAGTACATTTTTCGGTGAGGGATACGGGCATTGGTATCAGCATTGAGAAACAACAAATGATTTTTGAGCCCTTTGTGCAGGCATCCACCAATACAACCCGCAATTACGGTGGAACAGGTTTGGGGTTGTCGATTGTTAAAAAGTTATTGGAATTGTTTAATAGCAAAATTGAGCTTGAAAGTATTCCCGGAGAGGGATCGCATTTTTACTTTGATATAATTTTTGATGAAGGAAAACCGGAGCCGGTTAGTAAAAAGCGGCATGTTCACGAACATGGAGAGCTGGAAGGCTTCAGGTTGCTTGTTGCTGAAGACAATCCGCTCAATGCTTTTTTGATCCGGAAGTTGTGTGCTAAATGGAAAGTAGATCCGGTGATGGTAGCGAACGGACGGGAAGCATTGGCTGAAGTAGAAAAGGCGGAATTTGATTTGTTGCTGATGGACTTACATATGCCCGAAATGGATGGGTATGAATCAGCGAAAGCTATTCGAAAAATAGCCAACGGGCAGCGCGATAAATTAGCCATTATTGCCTTAACAGCTTCGGTTTCGCATAACCTCGAAATGAAAATTCTGGAAGCGGGAATTGATGATTTTATCCGCAAACCTTTTAGTCCGAATGATCTTTATTTACGGTTGAAGCAGGTTGCGATTGCGTTGGAGAAGTAGGAAGCATGACGGCTTGAACAGTAAAATTAAGAATTAACCATTTGCTTATCAGCCGAAATTCAATAATTTCGTAATCACCACATTATGCCGTTTTTGGCCGGTATGTATTCATGTAAATGCATATGTTCTGGCCTTTAATCGATGATGTGACATTCTCGAAATCCTGTATCAAAGTTTTAAGTATGATGAAGAAATACGTTTACCTATTGCTATGTATATTTCTTGTTGCCGGAATCAATTCCTGCAAGAAGGATGAAGAAGATATTCCTGAACCGGTTGTAAAAATGGTGAATACCATTCCTGAATTTTACAAAGAATCCCGAGAAGGAGAATACGCAACAAAGGCTCCTCAAATCAGGCAAATTGCAAACAGCCAGTTTGAGTTGGATAATCCACAGGATTTTGATTTTCATCCAATGCGTCCAAACGAGATCTGGATCATCAACAAAGGAACTGAGGGAACTGGTGGTAACACCATTATTCTGCAAAAAGCAGGGGAAGTGGATCAATCGTACCTGTCAAGAAAGGATGGAAATGCCTGGCATTTTATGTCGTTGCCTTCGGGAATGGCATTCAGCGAAAATGGAAATTGGGCCAACTCGGCCAATGTGCTTGATGCCAATCATTCAGGAGGAAGTTATACCGGTCCTGCTTTGTGGTCGGGCGACCTGAATATTTTCGCCAAACCCAGCGGAGGTAATGGTAGTCATCTGGATATGGTACACCAAAGTCCGTACACCATGGGAATTGCAGCTGAGAAAGACAATGTGTTTTGGGTCTTTGACGGCTATTATGGAAATATCATCCGGTACGATTTTGTTGAAGATCATGGTCCCGGTAATGATTATCACGGAGATGCACGGCTTCGAAGATATACTGAGGTGAGTGTAAAAAGGAATCCGGATGTGCCAAGTCACCTGATCCTCGATGAGCAGAAAAAATGGTTATATATTGTTGATGGCGGAAACAAACGCATTCTGCGGATGGATATAACTACCGGTATGGTAAGCATGAGTCTTCCTCCGATAGATGAAGATCTGGCAGAATATTCAAGAATGAAAGATGTAGTTTGGGAATCAGTGATCGATAAAAATCTGGAAAACCCTTGCGGCATTGAAGTGAGCGCAAACCGACTCTTTGTATCGGATTATGCCAATGGCGATATAATTTGTTACGACCTCAACACGCGCCAGGAATTGGGTCGCTTAAAAACCGGCAAACCAGGGATTACCGGCATAAAATTATACAATGGAAAACTATGGTATCTCAATGCACTGGAGAATACCTGCAATGTGGTGGAGCCGCAATGAGCATTAAACGTTCGCTGACATTTTTAGCTTTAGTAGTTTTTATAAACCAATCGTTTGCGCAGCAAATCACCTGGGCCAACGATATTGCCTGCATTATTTATAGTCATTGTGGTTCTTGTCATGGTAGTGAAAAGAATATTACCGGCTTGCAGTTGAACAGTTATCAGGATGTATTCAATAACCGGCTAGCCGTTGAATTGTATACGCATGTGAAAACAATGCCTCCTGTTTTGCCCGATGATGCGTATAGTCATTTGGCCGGAAACAAACGGCTTACCGATTTGGAAATTGCCCTGATCAAGGAATGGGCCATAGGTGATGCATTACGTGGAGATTCTACACAAGAACCTTCGCCTCCTGTTTACACAAAACCTACTGCAACACTTCCTAATCCGGATCTTTCGGTCAAGTTGCCTGATTTTATAGTACCCGATTCGGCCGGACATTACCGCAGATGTTTTGTGCTGACAACTCCGTTTGCATCCGGACAAAAAATTAAATCCGTAGAAGTCATTCCCGGAAATACTGCAGCTGTGCATGGAGTATTTTTATATACTGATACTTCTTCTATTCCGGCCGAATTGGATGATGCCGACACAGAACCCGGTTACGAATGGTATTACGGAATTGGCAGTGCAACGGCAACACCATTTTACGGATGGGTTCCAGGCAAAGGGGCTTTCACATTTCCTTCAACACTTGGTTTAAAAATCGATAGCGGAGCGCGCATCATTGTGCAATTGGAATATGGAGAGGAAGCCGGTGGAGAGCTGGATTCGACCCGTATAAATTTGCATTGGGATACTGACAGTTCAGGAAGGAATGCACAGGTTGAAACATGGCTTTCGCATGAATTGAATTTGCTGAACGGACCATTTGAAATCCCGGTTGATTCCGTAAAAACCTTTCACGAACGTTTTGACATCAATGAAAAGAAAACCGTATTGGGCATTGCGCCAAACCTGCACGGGATTTGCGATCATCTGAAAGTATATGCAGTATTGTCCAATCAGGATACCCTGCCTTTGCTGGCAGTAAAGGATTGGAACCCTGTTTGGAATGAAAGCGTATATTATTTTAAACAAGTACAAATTTTACCTGCAGGATCTGTGATATATGCAACGGCAACATTCGGTAATACTATTATTAACCAGCATGGTTCTGATGATACACTGCACGATGTGCATGCCGGTATGGGACACGACGATGAGGAAATGATTTTTCAGTTTATCACAGCTGATTATGAGAACGGAGACGAAGGAATTGTAATGGACTCCAATCAGCACGCCGTGCATTATTTGAATTGTGAGCCTTTGCATACAGTCGGAATGGAGTATCGGATGAAAGCAGACGATGCGGGAATCAATATTTATCCAAATCCTGCATCTGACCGGATGATTTTTGAATTTAACAAGCAAGCAAGTTTTAAACCATATCAATTAATTATCTGCAATTTGATGGGCATGGAAGTGTTCAATGACAGGATTGATGATATCCGGTTTGAATGGAATGTTTCCGACCTTGCTCCGGGTTTATATATAGCGCAGGTTAAAAACAACCAGGAGAGAAAATCATATAAATGCTTTATTGAACGATGAGCTTCTCCAAAATTTAACCAGAAAACAATTCGGTTAAACTTAAGCAGAAATTTAAAATGAAATTTTTATAGTCTGTTTCCGATCAGCCCATTCAATCTCAATAAAATATATTCCACTTCCTATCTCAGGTATTCTTACCTGAGATTTCTTGTTCTCTATGGAAATCATTTCCTGACGAATTATTTTCCCCAACAGATCCCGAATTGAAATCTTAGCTTTTGATTCACTCACCCCATCCGGATAGTGCAGGGTAAAGAAATGATCAGTAACCGGATTCGGGTAAAGTTTTATTCCGGTCAGGGGTTTGATGTTGTGAATACCATTATAGAGATCACAGGGTAATCCCAGTATTTCAATAGCCCATTCAGTATACGACTTGTCCAGGTTTGAATTTCTATAACAAGTAACCATGGGTTTGCTGTCCATGCCCATATTTATAAACGGGTCGAATAAAACTGTCATTTGCATGGTGCTGTAACTTGAAAGTCGAATGCGGATCATTTTTTCGAGCATAGGCTCGGCAACAGGATATGGCAAGGGAAAAGGGGCTCCAGGACCATAGGCATCTTTTATATTTTGAGAAAGCAGAGAATAGGAAAAGGTACGAAAGGTATCTTTATACGTATCGCCAACCGTGGTCCATATGGAATCAATACGTACCCATACATCTTTAACGATGGTATCGCGATGGTTCACATTGATGCAGTTTAAATCTATTTGAAAGCTGTCATCTTGATACTTACTGAAATCAAAAAGGCGAAGTATTTCACCCTGCTTCCAGTAATATACCATTCCATTCTCCTGGTACAGATAATCCTGATGGATTGAATCGGTTTTTAAGATGCTAAACAGTTTGGAATCAATAAGGGTATCACCGGTTGTTTTAGTTGTACCCAAATGGATATACTCGTATTTGAAAGGAACTATGACATCGCGCCGGGTATGAAAATTCCATTCGGCACCGGCAAACCAATTTTGGCTGAAACCTGTGAATGCAATCAGTAACAGGCTAATTAGAAGAATGTATTTTTTTAACCTGTTCATTAAAAGTGATTGCAGTATGCATAACAAATATAGGAATCTGTTTACACTTCGATGTTTTTCGAATAATTGATTGATGCGGGTCATTGTATCCAGAAGAACGGAAGACCAGGCCGGAGGAATGGTGTAGACTGAATGAAAGCAGGAGGTTGCAGGGATCAGTAAATGGAAGAATGTGAGATTGAATTGACGATTGATTCTTTAAATTGCATACTGTATGAAGAAAGTGATAAATCTGTTTTGTGTATTGACAGGATTGATTCTGCTGAGCAGTTGTACTTTGTTTTTAGATAACAAGCACGATTGTCAGCCCAGGGAAACTACAACTGAAAAATTCTCTGATAATGACAGGACTAAAATACCTTATAAAACCGGAACAGATACGCTGACTTTTATGCATTATCCATCCAACATAGCGCATGATTTTTACGGGCTGGGAATGCTGAATGGTTTTTCTCCGGTTTCATACAGCAGAGATATTGAATGTCCGAATGATATAGCCAATTGTGAGTATCAGACTTACAAATATGAAAGTCAAACTATAAGTGATGCTATTTATATTGCTTATTATGTACCAAATCGGGATAAAGCAACCCATGCAAATTTTAAGTTTAAGACCAAAATATTTGATTGCGTAATGGGTGAGTTTGGTGCAACTGTAAACTACAACGCATTAGAAATTCAAGGAAAAATATTTAATAATGTATACAGACTTGCCGGTTCAGAAGATGTATATGATACTACATCTTACTTGCTTTACTCGAATTCCGACGGCATTATAAAAATTAAATTTTCCAATCAGGACTACTGGGAGATTGTGAAGTAGCGTGGAAGAAAAATTGAGTTTTAGAAGCCGGGGAATTACAGATCTATTGGACTGAGTTTAGATTAGCGGAGGATTTTTTCCCTTCCTGTTTACCAGAAATCCAAAGGCCGCAGCTGTAAAGAACATGATCAGGCTGTATATGGCCGGTGGGATGCTCATGGTACTGTTTCCCAAAACAGTTAATGCAATATAAATGGCCAGGGTGCCATTGTGAATGCCTATTTCCATACCGATGGCAATGGCCTGCTTTTTCCCCAGACGAAACAGAATCGGTATATAATAGCCGAGCATCATACTCAGGATATTAAAGACAAGGGCAGCAGTCCCTACTTTTTCGAAATAGGTAGCCACATTTTGTTTTTCCTTGATTACAGCAGCCGCAATAATTAAGGCCAGAAAAATGGCAGAGAGAATCCTCACGGGTTTATCCAGCTTCACCGATAAAGCTGCATTTTTCGATTTGATCAACATGCCGATAGTTACCGGAACCAGCACGATAATAAATACTTCCATCACTTTTTGGAATTGCATGGGAATTGCCTGACCCGATTCCAGAAAGTAACGGATGGAAAAGTTGACGATGAATGGAAGCGTAAAAAGGGTGAGCAAACTGTTTACGGCAGTAAGCGTAATATTGAGTGCAACGTCGCCTTTGGCAAGATGGCTATAGAGATTTGCGGTTGGTCCACCCGGAGATGCCGAAAGCAACATCAACCCAACCGCCAGTTCAGGAGGTAAGCCGAAATTGATAGCGATTACAAAACACAGAACCGGAAGAATCATCATCTGACAAACCAGTCCGATTAATACAGCCTTTGGGTAAACAACAACTCTTTTAAAATCGGCAAGGGTTAGTGATAGCCCCAGACCGAGCATAATTATTCCCAGTGCAACAGGGAGCATTACCGAAAGGATTGAATTGGATTCCATAAGTGGTGGTGTTTGTGTACAAACAAAAATAGCAGAAAACCTGAAATAGGGAAGGAGATGCTTGGTTTAGAGAATCCATATCGGATCTAAACAAGAGAACAGTAGAGGATGTCGGCAATCAATATACGGTTGGCATCCTTTACTACCATAATCTGATGAAGGCGGTAACCCCTACCAAAAATAAGCTATCAGGATTTCCACTTATGCAATACTTGCTCCCAACGGTTACTGTTTTAATCCCACTTATGCCTTTGCGCAAAATACAATCCGGAGATCGCCCGAGCTTTACATCATAAATTTCAAACAAGGGTGGATGCCGAAAAACCGTAAACAGAGTAGGCAGAATTTAATCGTATGAAACAATGAGAAAATTTACTTTTAAACGAGTGTGTCTGGTGTTCCTGATATTGGCAGCATCGCACCTTCAGCTATCGGCTCAGCAATTGAATTGGGCGCAGAAGATTGCCCCACAAAACGGCAGTTCACGGGTAGAAGTGCTTGCCATCGATGAGAGCAGCGACAATTATTATCTGACCGGACGCTTTATCGGAACTGTTCAGTATATGAATACATTTGGCAACACTTGTACTACCACGAGTTCTTCTACCACCACTACTGATCTTTTTGTAGCGCGAGCCGACAATACCGGTAGAATTTATTGGTTTGTAAAAGGCGGGCAAAGCGATGGCGATGATCAGGGAAACGATATCGCAGCGTTAGCGTCAGGACGAGTTGTGGTGACCGGTTATATTGGTAAAGGTGGAAGCGCAAGCACAGCTACTTTTTACAATCCACCCATACCGGCATGTTCGAGCAGTGCAACTACCGTTACAACCAATGTTTACGGAAACGGAAATAAAAAAGCATTTATTGCCTGCTACAATACATCAACCGGTTCTATACTTTGGGTAAGTGGATTGGAAGATCCAACTTCCAGTTCAACGATAGAATCTGAGGGCCGGGGTATTGCAGAAGATCCAACCAGCAGCAGTCGCTTTTTTGTAACCGGATCTTTCAGAGGAGATATTGAATTTGGAAAATATACAACCAGCGCCGGTGTACAATCCTGCACCACGCAATGTTCTGCACCTTTTTATCCATATCAGGAATCATCCGAACCAACAGATGCCTTGAATACTTTTGTGATGCAATATTATACCACTGGTTGTTCGAATTGGTTTAGCCGATTTTATGGTGATCCTTCGGGTGACCAGTCGGATAATTGGAATACCGGTGAAGACATTGTTGCCTACCAGGACGGAAACGAAAGCAGTTTGTTTGTGGTAGGAAACTTCAAAGGAAATATGCGGCAGCCTACTCCGTTTAACACAATGGTAGTAGCTGGAAACCTGGGGTATTTTGATATTATGTCAACCAGTGATCTGCAGGCCGGATATATCATTAAGCTCGAATATAACGGCGGTAGCTGGAGCGGTTATAACAGTACTCCGTGTCAATATATTTATCCCATTGGCGGTTTTGTAAGCTGGAACAATAATAATTTAGCTCCGGTGTATAGTGCACAGAAACTTGAAACCCAGTTACCGGATGGTATTGTAACCGTAAAAGGGGTTACGGCAAGAGGGGGAGTGAGCGGAGAACCTGCACCTGTGGTGGTTGGCGAATGGACAGATTTTAGCGGGCTATCAAGTGCGATCCTGTATGCCAATCATCAGGGTACTACAAAGAGCATACAAAATGTTAATATCGGGAATATTGCTGATGTATTTATCGCACAGTATCCGGGCGATGTTTTATCCTGCAATTGGGTGACCAGCTTATCCAGCGGAGAGCCTAAAATGGTTGGTGGTGTCAGCGAGTTTTTCTCGTCGCCCATCTCGGTTCGCGGAACCGACGGGGCATGCGGTGTGGCTTATGGATCGAGTGGAATCATTTACCTCACCGGCAGCTTTATAGGAGATTGCAATGCCAATTCAGTGAATACTTTTTCCAAAACCATGCCATCATCGGCATCCGATCCGACCGATATCGAAATATATACTGTAGCATACGATATGAATGGAGATAATATTTTTGCTGAAGGCATGATGGGTGCATGCAATGCACCTCGTGATGATTATGGAACTGCAGTAGCCGGAAAGGCATCAGGTTATACCGGTGCATTTTTTGCCGGATATACCAATGGTGATTTAGGCATCAACCGGAATATACCTTCTCATGAAACCATGCTCAGTTTAGGGACATCGGGTTCAACCATGTCGTATTATGGAAGCCATGCACCCGATGAGTGCATGAGCCCTGCTATCTTACCCAGCATTTCACCACCGTTGCTCAATCAATTTCGTGTAACACGGTCGCCGGCTTCTGCTCCCAGTGCTACTGTAGATTACGACCTTGCAGCAGGGTTGTACAATATTGCAATTCGCGATCCGCTGAATTCAAATCCTCACAATTGTGTAAATGGATCGACACCGGGTTGGATTAATATACCGCTTACGGTTACAATTTCAGGTTTAGGCTCAGTGGTGGTTGGTGCAGGAGGTGTTGGTCCGGCTTTAAGTGCTGGTATTACGTATGAGTGGTTTATACAAGGTCAATGTGGAGGAGCTGGTCGTTTTGGTGTAATTGATCCCGGAAATAATGTAATGGCCAAGAAAGGAACCACTGCAGTTTCTGATGCTGTACAAAACAGTAATTACATTAAGATTGCGCCAAATCCGGCGAAAAATATAGCTACCATATTCTTCACTGAAGCCATGTATAAAGGATTCAAAACGGAAGTATTTGATTTGAATGGAAGGAGTGTGTTGAATCTTGATTTTGCCGGCAATTATGCGTTGCAGCACGATATTGACCTTTCCGGTTTGAGCCATGGAATATACTGTATCAAAGTAACGTCAAATGGAAATGGCCAGGTACATATTCGTAAGATGATTAAGGAGTAGTGAGTTGTAGTTATAGTTAAAGTTAAATTTTCATCTACTTAGTCTTATGGCAAAGAATGCTGCCTTAAATTCAATTTAAGGCAGCTTTTTTGTTTTCTTCAAAAATTTAAAACAGGTAAGGAAAACCCTTGAATACAATAAGATAGATTTAAATGCAATCCTTAAAAATTAAACCGCTCCAGAAATTCCTTTTTATTTCTTTTTGAAATAGCAATGGAAGTCATATCGCTCATTACCACATAACCGCCTTCTCCTTTGTGGTATTTGCGAATATGGGAAAGGTTTAAAATGAATGAATGATGAGATCTGAAGAATACGGTATCAGGCAGAATATCTTCGTACTCTTTGAGGTTGCGTGTACTCACCACACTTTTGCCTCCGGCCAGTTTGATGGTGGTATATCCTCCATCGGCTTCCAGTGCGATAATATCTTTCATTTCGAGAAATTCGAATCCAAATCCGGTTGGAATGGCCAGTTTTCCATGTTCCAGTGATTGGGGTTGATTTAGGTTTTGTTGCAGGGTGTTGTATTGCATGGCTGAAGTTTTATCTGCTATTCGAATTTTTGCACGCTCTACCGCTTGCTTCAGGTCATTAATGCTCAATGGTTTTAACAGATAATCCAGCGCACAGATACGGATTGCACGTATCGCATATTGATTGTAAGCCGTAATAAAAATGATTTCGAATGGAATGTTGTCAAAGCGTTTCAAAAAATCAAATCCGTCTTCGTAGGGCATTTCAATATCGAGAAAAATAAGATCCGGCTTTGTGGTTTTTATCGCATTCCACGCTTCTTCCGCAGATGAAGCTTCGCCGATCACTTCTATTTCTGTACAATATTTACGCAAGAGTTCCCTTGTTGTTTGTCGGCTCTTTGTTTCATCATCAATGAGTATGGCTTTTATCATATATTGGCTAATAAGTGTAAATCATTATGTCAACACGGGTTCCTGCAGAAACCCCTGAATCATGCTTCTTATCGGTTGTAGAGACGGTACATAAGGAAGTTTCATACAGTTCATTGTACGACCGGATGCGGTCGTTAATCAATTCCATGCCTCGGGAGCGATGCTTTGAGGATTTAAGTTTCAAACTTTCTTCCCGTCCTATGCCATTATCATCAATGGTGCATAGCAAGCCATCCGGCTGTTTGCTGAAGGCAATGAGCAGATGTCCTTTTTCTTTCCGGTAAATAAGTCCGTGGATAATGGCATTTTCTACAAAAGGCTGCAACAGCATCGATGGGATGTCAATTTTATGTGTATCCAGCGTTGCATCAACGGTGATTTCTACATCAAACCGTTCTTCGAATCGCAAGATTTCCAGATCGGTATACAATCGGAGTATTTCAATTTCTTCGGATAGCGGAATAGTTTTCTTTTTTGAAGATTCCAGAAACAAACGCATCAGGTTGGCAAACTTGGTCAGGTATTCATTGGCATTGAGCTGATCGTTGTGCACAATAAAATGCTGAATGGAATGAATGGCATTAAAAATAAAATGCGGATTCATTTGCGCTTGCAATGCACTTAGCTCCAGTTCGGTGATTTTTTGTTTAATCCCGTGTTTTTCGCGCTCGGTTTTTACCACCTTTCTGATACGCAGGTAAACGGCCAGTACAACCATTCCGATTACCAGCAAGATCGAGAGTAAAATAAACCAGGATGTTTGCCAGAAAGCCGGTTGAACAACGATGGTCAGTTTTTTCACTTCAAGCAACCATTGATTCAGTGTGGTGGCACCATTGATCTGCAGTTGATAAGTGCCCGGAGGCAGATTGGTATACGATGCTACCGGATTCCTTTCGTCAGCATAATTCCATGTATCACTAAATCCTGTTAATTGATAACGGTAATAATGCTTGTGATGTGTGTGCTCCAGCAAGGCAAATTTTATGGTGATCATGTTTTCGGCATAAGAAACCGAAATGGAATCGGCAAGCTGCACCGGTTTTCCCATAACACTGATTTGGTTGATGAGCAATGGCCAGGTAACCACATAAGGTTTAACGCTGTCGGGGTAAAAACTCATGATGCCGTTTTTGGTTCCCCAAAACATTTCGCCACGCTCTGTAACGGCACACGCCTTAAAATTGAAATCATTGCTGATGAGTCCATCCTCTTCGGTATACGTGGTAAACTTTTTGGTCCTGAGGTTCAGCATGGCCAGTCCGTTCATGGTCCCTATCCATAAGTTATTGGTGTCAGTGTGTAAAATTCCCGAAACGGAATTGCTGGTTAATCCGTTTGCTTCGGTGTAAGCCGTAAAGAGACGGGTATGTGTATTGTAATACAAGAGACCGTTGTCGGTGGTTCCAATCCAGAGATTGGCAAATGCATCTTCCGAAATACTCCAGATTCTTCTGCCTGCCGGAGAATTTCTTGCAAAAACAGATTGATGCACGAAACCAACTGAATCGGTTATTGGATCCAGAGTGACCCGTTCTAATCCGTTCTCGGTTCCAAACCAAAGTTGCCCTGACTTGTCTTCATAAATATTCCAGACGATAGCCGGTCGGGGCCAAACCCGCATCGTTTGTTTTTTATCATCAATCATCGTGATCCAGCCTTGGTAATTAACGCGTGAACTGATCCACAACCGGCCTTTGCGGTCTTCGAGAATCGACCAGATCTCGCCGTTCAGCGTAATTGATTGTTTCGATCGGGCAAAGCGGTACCGTTCAAATTGTTTTCCTTCCAGTTTGAACAAGCCCTCGGATGCGCCAGCCAGCAAAGCTCCATTCCGCAGGCGTGCCAGGGTGTTTACGGTTCCGGTTTTTGTAGGAGTGGCCAGTGCAAAACGTGAAATGGAATAACGTTGTGTTGCGGTTGAAAAGTCAATTTTATTAACCATGCCATGCCATGTCCCTGCCCACACGATATTTTTTTCGGCATACAATGCGCGGATATAGTTGTGCGATATTTTTTTGAAACGGCTTTCGCTTCTGAATTTCTTAAACCGGTAATTGCGGGTGATAGTTCTGACCAGTCCGTGGTCTATGCCGATCCAGATATTGCCCTCCCGGTCTTCGGTCAGATCGTTGATCAATTCCCACTTGTCGCGCGATTCATTTTCATCAATCTGAAACTGGCTTAACCTGCGACCGTGTTTATCATAAGCAAGAATCACATTGCCGTTGGTGGCAATAAAATGATCACTGCTAGACTTTATAGTATGCGCAGGAAAAGAAGCAAAACAGGTATCTCGTACAATCCTTTGTTTTTGACTCTGCAAATCATAAAAACCAAGAGTATGTTCGTCGAGTTCTGTTAAAACCGTGCTGCCGTTGATGGCAGACGTAGGCCATAAAGGCAAGCGTATAGAAAGTTTTAGTTTACGTATTTTATCGGTTCCGGGATGAAGGAGGTAAAACTGATCGGCATACACCAGGATGGAATCTCGGAGGAGGCCAATATGCCGAACCGGAAATTCAACCAACTTTACAGCCTTGACCAAACCTGTATGGCGGTTTATCACCAGCACGGTACCATCGATGCAACCGGCATAAACGTTATCGCCAGAAGTTACCAAAATAGTTTTAATGCCGTAGTAAGGAACATTCGTTGTAACGGGCAAATGGAATTTTTGCCATACACCGGTTTTTGCATTCAACCGTGCAAGTAATCCACCCCGGGTACCAATCCATATTTCATCCCGATAACAGGAAATGGCTTCTACCGCATTTCCCCAGGCATTGCCAAATTCTCCGAAAGCATCGGCATACGAAATAAATTCTTGCCCGTCGTACCGGCACAATCCATTACGGGTTCCAACCCAAAGGTATCCGTTGTGATCCTGGGCAATGGCCAGTACTGAATTGTGGGTAAGTCCGGATCGGGTAGTAAACAGATCGTAATCGTTAATTCCTGTTTGAGCATAAGCAGAACATAAAGTCGTGATGGTTAAAATCAGACTCAGCAAGCAATGCATGCTTATTCGCTTAGCTTTTAGTTTAACAGTGGCAGTTTCAAACACAGGCTAAGGCGAATATACTAATTGGTGGAATTAAATCATGGATTCATCTAATAAGGTTCTTTAAATCTGAAAATTAGATCAAATTAAAAAAGCAAAATATTGCGAAGTAATGGTGCTGCTTCAATCTGTATGACAAATGGAGAGGAGGTAACTATACTTATTACCGCTGTTATTTAATTAAGGTCACCTTTACTGTGGTTATAGAATCTCCAAAATATATGGTTCCATAATACACGCCAGGCGAAAGTTGAACTCTGTTAAATGTAACTATGTTTAGCCCGCTGCTACAGTTCTGAGTCATTCTCATTACATTTTCGCCTAGGTTATTATACAAGTGAATTGTAACCGGATTGGTTTGTGCAAGTTGTATTTCAAAGTTTAATTGATCTGAAAATGGATTTGGAAATACTTTGACAGTATTGCCTGAAGTGATCGACTCGTCAGAAACTTGAGTGGTATAACTTGTCGCTTTATTGGAAATGTCAGCCGGATCGGAAGGTCTTTGCGAACTTTGATCAAACGGCTTATTTACAGGCCGGATCTTCTGATCTCCCGGAATAGCATTATAACAGGTTCTGGCAACGATTCCTTCTACAAATTCATCCACGGTCGAAGGACATTGATTGTAATGCATGGTGGCCATTACCATATTTCCTGTTCCGGCACTCAAATCATAAGGCCGTGCGAAAAACTGACTGAGATCAAACGGCCTGTTAACAAAAACAGGAAACCATATTGGTGGGGGAAGTGAAGGGGGCAAAACAGCTGCAGAACGTAAGTTTTTTAGTATCAAATGGTCATCGCTGGGATCCAGCCAACCATCATGTGCATTTCCAAGGCTACCTGAAGGCATCGAATAATTGGATACCACCCCCAACGGATATATAAAGGATGCCGAATTTAAATTATACGTAGTAATCCCGGAACTATTTGGGGCGTAACTTCTGTTTACTGAAACTAAATATTCAGCCCCACCGCCATCAAGATCTGCCAGGAAGAACTCATCATTAATGTCCAATTTGTCCATATTCGGTCCTACAAGTTCTGACCCGGGTCCTCCAAACTTGTTGTTTAGAATGTCGTGCCAGCGTATCATGTATTGTCCCGTTGCGCCTGAATTATCGGTATTTACGAAAACAATTTCATTAACGTCTCCGCCAAGATTTTGAATAGTCTTATCTGCATTGCCAAGTAATGCCCTGTCACAATAGTCCATCCACCCGGAAAAGTTACCACCGGTAGAGCCATGTGTTAACGTTGCAATTTGTTTTGTGCCACCGTAACGGTAATCTTCCAGCCCAAAAATAGCTATCGCATCAACATTGGGAGCAGCATTATAATTTAAAAGATATACATAATCTTTTTCAGTGCTGATTTGAAGTTTCCCCATAAGTACCCTGTCGTTGGGATTATCCAAAAAAACAGGATTTATAGAGGGTATCTCGGTTTCAAATGTTTTACTTTCAATTTCTATAAAGCTGATCTTTTTATGATAAGGGAGCACTAATGCGAGTTCAGTAAATGCATCAATGTCAAAATTACCGGCACCCACTGTTATATCCGAAATTGAGCTTACGCCATAGTGCGAAAGTATTTCACTGTTTGACATGTATTTAACTATATGGCCATTATCAGGATTGACTACTACATAGAAGTTCCCATCGCTTGAGCCGAGATCTCTGTTTACAAGCAGTATTTCCTTTCCAGGCCTGTCCAGAATTAAATCATGAAAGAATATTTTATCATTTGGCCCTGTAAAGTCAACGAATTTATCATACTCGTGCGCAACACTTCCTTCCATGTTCTGATTGTTAAGGTCGTAGAATTGCATAAAGTCGGAGTTGTATTTTATACAATTATTCACCACGATGAGTTCATCAATTCCGTCGCCATCAATATCCGCTGCAAATGTCCTGTCGATGTTGTTTGAGCAGGCTACCGCATCATTAACGGCATGCACTTCATATACAAAATCGCCATACTTGTTGCTAAAGGCGGGCAATTCAAAGTAAGCATAACCGGGATTCATTCCTGATACCGTAGGCTCTTCCTGAATTACAACAGATGTAGTTGTAGTACCTAATGTATGGAGGATTAACTCATAGCTAATGCCTGTGCCTGACCTTGGTGCAGCAAGCAACAAGATTGGGCTTAACGGTGGGTTTGAAAGCGTTGTAAAGTATGAGCATTGTGTCCCAAAACTGGTAAACATGCTGTAATCAAGGTTTTTGATCCATCCTTTCTGCAAGGTTTTTGATGCATTGGTTAAATGGGATACCAATATTTTATCCTGGATGGTACCCGGAGCTGATTTAAGTACACAAAATGATTTATCAGGTAAAAGATCAAAAAGTGAAGATCGTGCAATCATCTTTTGATCCATGTTACTAAAAAGGACATCCAAAACTTGTTTGGTTTCAGTGAAACTTTTCATGGAGCCATCGAACCAGCCTATGTTTCCATAGTCATACCCGAGAGAATTTTGGGGGGTACATTTCACATCACTGGTTGCCTTCATATGGTTGGGATGAAGATGAGCACTGTAATAATAATTACCCGCAATCATAGAGTTGCCAAACAAGGTTGCATAAAACGCATCATGCAGGATGAAGTTATTGTTATCAAGTACTTCAGGGGTTTCTAAACCATCTCTCCCCGGCATATTATTACACAAAATCGTATAGCTGGCAAAAGCCAACCAGTAACTGTTGTACACAAAAGGTTTTTCCCAGTATTTCAATTCATCTTGAGAATACTTTAAGAACCATTTAAAGTTGATCTTAAAGGCGTCAGGTGTTCCATTCTTATCAAAATTTTGTGGATTACACACGTTTGCATAATCCCAACGGTGGTTAATATCATACATGGGTATTCCATCCGGGGTGGGCTCGCGATTGTTTTCTACAAAGTCAATACTTTCCAGGTTATACAAATTATCGAAAACATTATCATTAATTGATGGAAAGAAGAGACTCGCAAGCCGGGTTTGCCAGGTATTGGATTTTTTATAACTTTCAGGATAGTCGAGAGCTGTTCCTCCTGCAGTCACTAGGTGCCTGTTAAAATCCTGTCCCTTTATCAGATTTGCCTGCTCCTCCATCCACTTAAAGACAGTATTTCGCGATCCCCCTGCTTCTATACAGGGATCTCCGGTAGCCCGGTCGAGCACCATGTCGAATTCGTCCATGAGCTCCCAAGCAACAATGTTTGAAGCATATCCCCAACGCGCAATTACATAACGCAAATAATTTTTGGTTTTTTCATTGTGAGTATGATTAATACTAAATATGTCCCCCGGCGAGGCCCCCGGATAGCTGGAGTAATAGGGATTTGTGGGTAGAAAGTTGGGGTTTGTATTGGGGGGTTCCCAGCACTGCCAACCACCTTCGGTGAAAAACCCGGCTGAAAACAAAACAGGTCTTACAAATACATTATTTTCACTCGCATAATCCAATACTCTGTCATACCTATAAGCGTTTTTAATATCAAAACCCAAATTGTCCCAATAATTCATATCATAATAAATCAGATTCCCCATCCTCTTAATTTCATTCTCTCTCGCTGAAATAGAATTCTGAGGAGATTTATCCCTTTGAGAAAGTGCAGTATTGAAGCCCATTCTGAAATAGTTCCCGCCAGCTGTTGTCAGTTCATCGATCAAACCCTTGTACATGCAAACGCCACCTACAAATGGTGCACTGGCGCTGGACAAATTATTGTCATTATTAGAGTTTGGCACCTGTATCCGCAAATCGTTTTCTATATGCTCACCGAGTAAAGGCAATACACTACCATCTCTTTTAATGGTCCTTTGATTTGGCCCTATGGTTATAAATCCTCTGTCTGATAAAGGCCCCGGGGTGCATTCAAAATACCGTGATGGGGCTTGAAGTATTACATTCGGCGCACCGTTAAAGTTTGAACCTACATATGATAACTGAACAAAAGCTTCTACCCTCCACAAGCCCAATTCATTAGGAGCAAAGCGAAATCTCCAGTCACCACTTACCACTGGTTTATTGTCAATACTCGGATTTTCATGAGCCGTATGGCCTATTTGAGGTACACCTTGCAAATGGGAACATTCGTTAGCTAATGAGAACCCATAATCCTCATAATAGAACCCGAAGACCTGATACACTTTATTGGATGGGGAATAAAAGTAGGCATACAAACTAATTCTCAATGGGTCGTAATAATAGTAACCTTTAGGCTTGGTGGGAAATTCAGTATGCTCTGGTAAGTCAGTTATCTCATCAATTATAAGTTCATATTTTTCAAACTGGCCACATACCGGCGGACCAGCAATACCTTCTAAACTTGAAGAGGGGTGGCCTTGTGCAAAAATGTCAAAGATGCAAACTGTGCAACAGGCCAGCATGAATAATTTTTTCATAAGAAGGAAATTTAAGTGAAGGAAATTCTGTTAAGCGACAGTATCAAAGTTCTGGTACCACTACTATTTGGATATCCAGAAAGTAACAACTGGTTAATTTGCGACCATAAGTGGTCGGTATGACTTTGTAACCGGGAGAAGATTATTTGTGAAAGTGGTTATCTGAATACTTATTGATAATGCTTTGTAGAAGATTACTTATAATGGAAGTACTTAGTATAAATTATTGCAGAGGTTTCAGATATATTAAAGCAGTTTTTTCGCCAGCTGAGTGTGGAGTAAAACGTTTATTGTTAGCTTTTGTCATTTCAATTGGAGGTGAGATTCCTTATTACACTACTAAGCCTTCTTATACTCAATGCTACACTGTAGAGGAAACAAGAAAATCGGCGAACTTTTTAATGATTTGACGATTGAAACTTATGCTATGAAATTAGAAAATGAAAGAGGTTACTTCTCTGCTTCAGCCTTTCGTTAAGCAGCGAATAATTTAAAATGATGCAACAGAATTAATAGCCGCGAAGCAGAGACTCGCTTCGCTCGTCACGCTTCCCGGCAACAGTGAAGCGTAAAGGCCGGTAGAAAAACAAAAAAGCCGCAACTTTCGTTACGGCCTTCTCTGCTTCAGTATATCGTTAAGCAGCGAAAATTTTAAAATAACACAACAGAATTAATAGCCGCGAAGCAGAGACTCGCTATGCTCGTCACGCTTCCAGGCAACAGTGAAGCGTGAAGGCCGGAAGAGGCACAAAAAAAGTCGCAACTTTCGTTACGGCCTTCTCTGCTTCAACCTATCGTTAAGCAGCGAATAATTTAAA
>Ga0172379_10003056_pt1 | contig 27624 bp, 28 predicted proteins | sample GrowelOW334metaG_FD_119756 | JGI IMG/M metagenome (GOLD analysis project Ga0172379, IMG submission 119756) | Groundwater microbial communities from an aquifer near a municipal landfill in Southern Ontario, Canada - Groundwater well OW334 metaG | ecosystem: Environmental > Aquatic > Deep...
CATATTAAGCATGAAATTACATAGATTTATCGGCGAATATGACCTTTCCCAAAAAGAGATAAAAATTATAGATCCCGAAACGGTCAAGCAAATAAAGGTTGTTTTGAGATTTAAAATTGGTGATAAAATTATTCTCTCTGACGGGAAAGGGGGTGAGGCGGAAGTTATAATAATTTTGATATCAAAAAATGAAATTTCGGGTAAAATTGAGAGGAAAATAGAAAATAATGTGGGTGGTAAAACTGTAAACTTATATTTAGCAATATTAAAGAAAGAAAACTTTGAATTGGCGGTACAAAAAGCGGTAGAGGTAGGGGTCTCAAAGATAATTCCGGTCATCACGGAACGGACGGTTAAGACGGGATTAAATGAGGCAAGGTTGAAAAAAATTATTCTTGAAGCAAGCGAACAATGTGGCAGGAGCACCGTCCCGACCCTATCCCCTATTTTAAATTTTAAGGACGCGTTACTTGACGGCGCAAAAGCACGAGAAAAAATTATTTTTCACCTCGGGGAGAAAGAATATCAGCCAAATGACTCTGGCGACTCAAGTATTTTTATAGGACCGGAGGGTGGCTTTACGAAAAATGAAATTGAACTTGCAAAGAATATGGGATATACTGCTGCTTCCCTGGGACCTCTTACCCTCCGTGGTGAAACCGCTGCTATTGTCGCTACCTATAGAGTCGTAAATAATATTTACTTATTCCAAAATTTTTCTTAAAACGTCTTCCGGGACTTCTTTCGTGGGCGTCGAAAGATTCGGTGTTGGAATTGGGGTCGGGTTTGGGGCTGGAGTTGGAGTTGGAGTTGGAGTTGGAGTTGGAGTTGCCTGCGTATTAGAAATTAAATTTTTTAATTTATCCATTTCCTCGGCACTGGCAGCGCGGTCTTTAGAGGCCAAAGCTTCCTTCATCGCCCCTTCTGTCTGTTTTTTAAGAATATCAAGCGAGACTGGCTTGGGCGCTGGTCCTGAAATTGACTCTTCCTTGGGTGTTTTTTCTGCGACTTTATTTAATGCCTCCCTCAAGGCAAAATTCTCCTTTGGCTTCACATTTTTTGTGAAAACTTTTTTTATTGCTCCGAATACCCCAGGTTTGCCCGATGGAGTAATGGGTTTTGCGGGAGCAGAAAACGGCTTACGAACTGGTTTGTTTGCGGTAGAAAAATTCTTCTCTCCCCTTTCCTGATATCTGTTTTCTTCTTCAATTTTTCCTCCCTCTTTTTGCTTGAACTCTATGCCCAAATCCGCTAATGGTTTTAAAAAATTGGAATCATCATACTTCATCTGATTTAGAGAACCCTTTTGCACCTTCACCTCTCCGGACTTTATTTTTGCCATACATTCCTTGCAATAGACAGGTCTTCCCGGTTCGGGCTTGAATGGTACCGTCTTTTTTAATCCACAAAGAGAACAAATAATCTCGAACTTTTCCATTCCGCCAAAAGAAACAATGTTGTCACCCCCTAGAGACATACCACTCCACTCATTGATTTCTCTTTCGACGACTTCCTTGGGCCTGCAATACAAATCACGGGAAGATTTTATAACGATATCCTCAACCTTTTTATCACCTGATTTCACCATTGGTGGCAAAGTTTTTGCAGAGAAAGGACGCGAGGTTACGCCATCTATCATTAATTTCAGATAAATTTTATAGTTCGGCAAATTCACAATGTCCGAAGGAGTAAACTCTGGGTCAAATTCCTTTTCCAGAAAATCAGCATCATCCGAACCGACTCGAAAAACAATCATGGTACCGACGTTGCCGAAAACCGCATCCCGTACTGCAGAACTTTTATCAGAAATCAGCTGAGCAGTATACTGGTGCGCCACAGTGAGATTCAGTCGATATTTTCTCGCCTCAGACAAAATACCAGCAAAGGCATCGGTGGCAAAGTTTTGGAATTCGTCGACATATAAGTAAAAATCTTTTCGATGATCTTCCGGAATGCGGACACGCTCCATGGCCGCTAGCTGAATTTTCGTAATAATCATCCCCCCTAAGAGCCCGGAATTATCTTCTCCGATGCGTCCCTTGGAAACGTTCACCAGAAAAATCTTCCCTTCATTCATAATATCGAAAATGTTTATCGTGCTTTTCGTCTGTCCAACAACGTTTCTGATGATGGAGGTAGAGAGAAATTGCCCAACTTTGTTTTGAATCGGAGCAATAGCTTCGTTACGAAATTTTTCTTGCCATGCTTCATACTCATGTATCCAGAAAGCTTTGATCACTGGATCTTTTAAATTAGCAATTATTTTTTGACGATAATCTTTATCTACAAGCATTCTCGGAATGCCAAGAAGCGTAGTACCCGGAGTATCAAGTAAGGCCAAAATACAATTATTCAAAATATATTCCATGCGGGCACTCCAGGCATTAGCCCAAATTTTCGTAAAAATACCCATGAGACCGGAAGCTACCAGGTGCTTGTATTGTGGGTCAATAAGTTCGAGGACGTTAAAGCCAATATGGTAATCCGTATCAGCCGGGTTAAAATAAACCACATCTTTTAAACGATGCTCCGGAATGGCGGAAAGCACTCCTTCAACAAGTTCACCGTGCGGATCAACCACACAAACACCTTCTCCGTTCTGAATGTTCTGAATAATCATGTTGAACATGAGGGCAGATTTACCGGTACCGGATTTACCTAAAATATATACATGCTGTCGCCTATCTTTGCGCTTTATACCAAAAAGCTGATTCTTGTCGCGAAAAGTAGTAAGCCCGAGATAAGTGATATCTTTATTTATTGGTATTTCCGGAAGTTCCATATAGTATTATTTTACAATAGAATAATCTTTTTTGCTAACTCGTTTTGTAATTGGCTCTTTATTCTTCAATAAATTTGACAAAACATCTAAAATATGTCAAATTATTATCGAACTAGTCCCCTGACAAACTTAAAGGAGAAAGGAGGTGCTCGGTGAAAGATCTTTGTGTGTGGCTTGTTGGTTTTGTGATGATGTCAGCTGCCATTCGGTGTGCGTACCAAATCAAGAAACAAGACGGAACAAAACCCACTCTATCGACCTGGATAATATTCTGCACTGGTACAATTTTGAGTCTCACAACCTACCTCGTTGCGGAAAAACACGACTTGCGGTCAGGTATTTTAAACACTGCAGACGTCCTGGCAACGGCCACCATTTTTCTCTCGGTTCTCCTCTGGGGAGAAAGAGGAGTACGTTTCAAGTCATTTGAAAAGTGGTATCTCGGAGGCGCGGGGTGCATCGTAACTTATGGCATTTTTTCAGGCGATGCTTGGGGATCCAACCTCTTTACTCAGGGACTTATCACCTTTGGATACCTCCCGACCGTACAGAAACTCCTTACGGAAAAAAGAAACACTGAATCTTTTTCCGTTTGGGGGCTCATCGTCCTTGCTGGACTTTTTGCTCTATATCCAGCAATGGTGAACGGCAACCTTCTTGCCGTCGTTTATGTCCTCCGATCTACAATTTCTGTTTTGATCGTTATCGCGATGATGTACTTCTTTGAACTACGCTCAAAAAGACTTCCGTCGCAAACTTAACCCCGCCATGTCGCAAGACCTCTGGCGGTTTTTGTTTTTGATATCCCAAGAATATTAAACTTTTTATCACTAAAGTATATCGTCTTTTGTCTCAGGATCTTTTTCCTTTTTAGGACGAAGGCGGCCTTTATCAAAAAATCCTTCAAGGAACTTGTTTTCTGTATCTTCTGTATCGTATTTATCGAACATCGTGAGAAGTATATGCTTAACCGCCTCCTCTTCTCCTGCATGATAAGCTAATCTTAAGCGCCCTTGAACTTTATGCGTCAAAAGTGTTCCATACATAAATTCAATAAATTCTTTTTTTTCTTTAAATATTTCAAATAAATTAATATTTTTTTCTCTTTTTATTTGTCTTGCGATTTGAATAGCCCTAAACCACGCGTTCCTTTCTTTCTCTGAGTAATTTGATATCTTCTGTGAGATTTCACTGGTGTCTTTTTTGCCATTATTCTTTTTTTCTTCTTCTTGAGGTAATGATTCTGGCGAATTTATTTCTTGGTACGTATGCCCCATCTCGTGCAAGAGAGCGAAAACACTACTCGGTGCCTGCATGTCTCCTATTATAATTATTTTGTCTGGTGGATACGTAAGCCAACCATTTAAAACGGCATCACCCAACATGTTTCCACTAATACTTGATAAAAGTTCTGGACGTCGTATTAAATAGGAAGGGGTAACAAATTTATATCCTGGGGGTAATAATTTAGAGAAGTTAACAACGGTCTCGTCCCGATTTTTAATAAAAATGTGTGCAATCCCTTTTTCATCTTCACTCGCCTTCAAAACTTCACCAGAAGAAAACTCATATTTAAAATCTAGTTTAAGTATGCCAAGCTTATAATCTGGCCGTGATTTTAATAGTTTTTGAATTTTTTCTTTTGCTTCTATCTCGTGCTTAGTTAATAAACACGTTTCTCCTGGCTGCGTTGACCTTGGTATTTCAAATTTCATAACAACTAAATTTTACCAAATATTGCCCAAACTAAAAAGCCCCCCCCCATCGGGGCTTTTTAGTAATGTTCAACATTTGGTGTTTAACATTTACGCTTTTGGTGTTTCTTCTTCTCCTTCCTTCTTTTCATCAGATTCAGCATCAGGAACTTCTGAAGGTTGCTCTTCCGGAGCCGAAGCCGGAGGAGTTTCCTCGCCAGCCTTTGCTATGGCCTCTCCAATTTTAGACATTTCAGCAGAAAGTTCTTCTGTTGCTTTTTTGATAGCTTCACCGTCCGTGCCATCTTTCACCCCACGAAGAGCGGCTATTTTTGCATTTACGCTATCTTTTAATTCTGCGGGAATTTTCGCCTCATTGTCCTTCAACGCTTTTTCGGCAGTATAAATAATCATCTCCGCGGTATTTTTAATTTCCGCATTTTCTTTTTTCTTTTTATCTTCATCGGCATGCGCCTCAGCATCTGCTTGCATTTTCTTGATATCTTCATCCTTCAAGCCAGAACTTGCTTCAATTTTAATGGACTGAGTCTTCCCAGAGGCTTTGTCTTTCGCTGTCACGTTCAAAATTCCATTTACATCCACATCAAAGGAAACTTCAATTTGTGGCATGCCACGAGGAGCTGGTGGAACTCCGTCTAGAATAAACCTGCCGAGAGACTTGTTGTCGGAAGCCATCGGACGCTCTCCTTGCACAATATGGATTTCTACGGAAGTCTGGTTGTCAGCAGCAGTAGAAAATACTTGCGCTTTATTTGATGGAATAGTGGTGTTTCTATCTATTAACTTTGTAGCTACTCCGCCCAACGTCTCAATACCGAGCGAAAGCGGGATAACATCTAAAAGTAAAACATCTCGAACATCTCCTTGCAATACTCCTGCCTGCACCGCAGCTCCAAGGGCGACAACTTCGTCCGGGTTGATAGACATATTCGGTTCCTTGCCAAAAAGATTTTTAACAGCAGAAACTATCGCTGGCATTCTCGTCTGTCCACCCACCATTATGATTTCATTAATTTCATTCATTTTGAATGGTGACGCGGCGAGAGCTCTTTTAGTAATTTCAATAGAGCGGTCTATGTATTCCTTGGCGAGCGACTCTAAGGTAGCTCGAGTCATTTTCATAAGCAAATGCTTCGGCCCCGTCGCGTCAGAAGTGATAAACGGAATGTTTATTTCAGTTTCAATGGTGGTGGAGAGTTCATGTTTAGCTTTTTCCGCCGCCTCCTTCAACCTTTGGTGAGCTAACGGATCCTTGATAATATCAATGCCTGATTCTTTTTTATATTCATCGGCAATATAGCTGATTATTTTTCTATCAATATCCCCTCCACCCATGTGTGAGTCCCCGTCTGTAGATTTTACTTCAATAACATCATCTCCGATTTCAAGCACAGAAACATCGAAGGTTCCTCCGCCGAAATCGTAAACAACTATCTTCTCATTTTTCTTTTTGTTAAATCCATAAGCGAGAGCAGCTGCCGTCGGTTCATTAATGATACGCTTTACATCCAGCCCAGCGATTTGTCCTGCATCCTTAGTGGCCTTTCTTTGCGCATCGTTGAAATATGCCGGCACGGTGATAACAGCTTCAGTAATTTTCTCTCCTAATTTTGCTTCTACGTCCGTTTTTATTTTTTGCAAAATCATCGCGGAAATTTCTTCCGATCGATAATCCTTTTCTGACATTTTAACTTTCACCCCACCTCCGTCACCAGCTTCAATTTTAAATGATGCCGTTTCCCGATCCTTTTGCACTTCTGGATCATCAAAACGATGCCCCATGTAGCGCTTAATTTCTGAAATAGTATTTTCCGGATTAGTTACTGCTTGTCTTTTAGCAAGCAAGCCGACAATGCGGTCACCGTTTTTTGCGGTAGCGACGACGGAAGGTGTCGTTCGATTACCTTCGACATTTTCGATAATTTTCGGAGCGCCCCCTTCAATGATGGCGACAGCCGAATTGGTTGTACCTAAATCTATCCCTATGATTTTTGACATATATTTTATAAGGTTACCCCTCGATTAACTCAGGGTGTTATTAATAATTAACATATATTTTGCGACCACGAATAACTTGTATAATGGTAGTATATATGATACCGTATATATATGTCAAGAAAAACCCCAAAAGATAATCAATATTCTAAAAAAATATTGAAAATCCTAGGCGAAAAGCCCGCTATTTCCATTCCGGAACTCACAAAGCGAGTAAATCCCAACGACTGCTCACAAAACGACAGGTACGCCATTACGCGCTCATTAAAAGGGCTTCGGGACACGGGGCTTGTCGAACAGGTTTCCTCCCCCCAAAACGAATATGCCCGCCTAACAAAGGAGGGTAGAAAAAAAATGCATAGTTTAGAATTGGAGAACGAGACCACCTTGGCCAATACTTCCTGGGACGGTTCGTGGAGAATTATTTTACTTGATCTGCCAGAGAACAGAAAAAGTGAACGCGAGTCATTGCGTTATTTATTGAAAAAGGCCGGTTTCGTGTGTTTGAAAAATTCTGCCTGGATATCCCCTTTTCCGTATGAGCACTTATTTGCGAATATTAAAAAAGATTTAGGATTAAAGACGGAGATGATGATTATCGTCATTGAGCTCGTAGATGAAGAAACCAAAAAGTTCTTGTTCGAGACTTTCGGGAAATAAACAAAAAATCAAACGACCTCTCCCATCATCCACTCCTTGTAGGCTCTATTGATTCTGCGGACGTCCACACCGGCTATCATCGGGGTAGAATAACTGTGGTGCTCGGAGATTAAATCATTCACCTCTTCTAGTTTTGATTCAAAAGTAGTAATAACCATCATCACTTCCTCCACCTCTTTCAACTTCCCTTCCCAATTATATATCGAATGAATCGGCCAATAATGCATACAGGCGCCCATTTTTTTAACAATGATGAGTTTGCCCAAAGTTTCTGCTTCTTCCTTGCTTGCGCAAGTGGTGTGTATAAATACCATAAGTAGAGTGTATCGTCTTATAAATCAAATAAACGACCTTTACTCTTATTATATCACCTTCTAAAAAACAATTTCAATATTTTATACACATTTACGCTATAGCGTAAATGTGTTTTAGGCAATATTTTGCTTATAGCATTCTTCACAGGCAATATTTTGATATCCCCATTCCGGCGGGTAATAAGCGTTTATATCTTTTTTACAATAAACACATTTATATGGATAACTTTTTAGTACTGTTGTTTTGATTATTCTTTTTAGAGTTCTTAGATCGAAGTGCTTTCTCGGTAAAGCAAAATTTTTTCTTTTATGAAATTGGTATTCTGTTTTAGAAATATTAAATTTATAATGAGTTTCAGGGCAAATTAAAGCTTGCAAAACAACATCAGGTTTGGTGTCAATAATGCTGTCTGGTAATTCCAAGGAAGAAATTCCATCTTTTGAGGACAAATCCTCTTCAGACCAGGAACCGCCACGTTTAATTATTTCTTCCTTCGAAACATTTGGGAAATAAATTATACCCACAGATAAATTATAATCACAAGTACTCATGGAGTATGGAAAAAATTCACCGTATTCCTTCTTTTTTTCCATATTTTTAATAATTATATCCTTTAATTTTTCATATTCGTTTTTTGAATATTGTTTGTTCAAAATACAATATTTCTTCTTCCTAAGTCCAACACAACCAAAACAATAATCGCATTTGGCGCACAAATCAAGATATTCAGAATATCTGGCGTTAGACCAGTTTGAGTATTTTATTTGATAGCCACCAGTTGCATTGCTGTTGTTACCCGAAAGCTCTGTATTCCAACTAACCGTTTCGTCAATACAATCTTTTGTATTCAAACCTCTTAATAAATTGCGACAATTTTGAGAGTTTTCCCACGAAAATACATTCACACACTTGTCACAATTAGTAAGATAATTTCCTACCGAATTTGTCGTCTTCAAATTAAAATTTTCACGGTGCACAACTTCGTTTTTTAATAAGTTTTCAAGTTCAGCTTTAAGAAATTCAATATTTTTATAAGAGTCCAGCTTGAGCTTTTTTAGTTCATTTTCATATTCTTCTTTTATGTATTGCTTATTTCTTATACAGTACTTTTTATTACGCAAATTATAACTCATAAAACAATCTTGACAATTCCGACAATCAAAAAGAAAATATGAGTCGATGCAATCTTTACAATTTTCAGAAAAATTTATATTGAAAGAATCATGGCAGGCTAGACAGTCATAGGAATTTTGCAAATTAAATGAATATGTAATATCAAAGGAATCTTTTGTATCTATAGCTCTATATCCATAACTGAGGTTTTCACACTTTAAAAAACTTCGAGTAAGATAGCAGTTTTTTGATTCCCACGCATCATCGCACCAATCACAGTTTATATTATTTTCTCCCATTTGGTGCGGTCTTGGAACTTTTTCTTGAAGATGTTGCAATTGTACAAAAAAAGGTATTGTAGGATCATACTCTTGACCAAAATCCATCGGATCCCATTTGTCGCCATACCATTCGTGAGATTTATAAATAGGATATCTTGGACTAGATGGTAAAACTGTTATCAGGCCTTCTCCCGATAAATCTGATACACCTTTTCTAAACTTTCCAAAAGTAAAAAACGCGAGATGCTGTTTCAGTCTACAGAAAAAACATTGACCAGGAATTTTTAACCCAATTTTTTCATACAAAATTAAATCACCAGAATCTAAAATAAATTCCTCACCGCAATGTTCACAGATCCTATTTTCCGTCTTCTTTGTGTTCATAAACATTCACCCTGGCAGGACGGATTACCCGGTCTCCGAGCTTGTATCCTTTTTGGATAACGTTCGCAACTTTATGTTCAAATTCTTTGTCGTTCGTTTCTACCATATCTATGGATTGATGAATATTTGGGTCAAAAGCCTCCCCCTCTTCTCCGACAGGCTTTACTCCATACTCTTCAAAAATGGCGTTCATTTGGGAGTAAATATATTCCACTCCTTTACGCCAATTTGGATCTACTTTCTCCCAGGCTTCCTTGTTCGCAAAAGCCATATTGAAACTATCGAGAACAGTCAGGAAACGCATTAGGATTCGCTCTCTGATTGCTTCAGAATAAATAGATTTCCTGTCCTCCTCTTGTTTACGATAATTGGAAAATTCTGCACGTTCCTTTTGCCAGCCCGTCAGATATTCTTCTTTTTCTTTTTTTGCCTGCTTCAAATCAGCCCTGAGTTTTTTTAAGGTCTTTTTTAGGTCTTCTTCTCCATCTTCGTTAAACTCAAACTCTAAAACCTCCGATTCGTCAGCTTTCTCGGCTTCTGGGCTATTTTCTTTTTTTTCTTCTTCGTCTGCCATAAAAATATACTAACATAAAAAACCATAAAATTTAAGCGTCGTGGGTTCCCTGTCCTTTTGACTCCGAGGGCGAAGGCGCGAAATTTTATGGTTTTTTATGTTTTATCTCTTAGACCACTGAGGAGCCTTGCGGGCTTTTTTCAATCCGAATTTTCTTCGCTCCTTTGCCCTCGGGTCACGTTTCAAAAATCCAAGACTTTTTAACTCTCCCCGAAAAGTAGCATCTGAAATTACCAGGGCCCTAGAAAGTCCATGGCGGACAGCTTCTGCTTGAGAATGAATTCCTCCCCCGGAGGTATGTACTTCTACGCTCCATTTACTTGAACCTGCCGGCAATCCCTTCACCATAGGATCTAATATTAAACGACGTTGTGATTCTGTTTTAAAATATTCTTTTGCATCTTTGCCGTTCACCGTGAAATGCGCTTTGGCAGACTCAGAAATACGCACTCTGGCAGTCGAGGTCTTTCTTCTCCCGATGGCTTCTATATATTTTCCTTTTGCATTGTCTTTATCCATATTATTTCTAGTCCTCAATTTTTAAATTTTTCATCATCGTTCGGCGCAATTTATTTCCTGGAAGCATTTGAAACGTGGCTAATCTAATCAATTCTTTTAGCCCCTTTTTCTCAGCCGTCTCAGTGCCTTTTAAAATACGAAGCCCTCCTCGCATACCAGAATATCTAGTGTGATAAATTTCTTCGAGTTTTTTTGTAGTAATGCGAAGTTTGGAAGCATTTATTACTTTTACTGGAAAACCAGAATAGACATTGCGCTCAAATGTTGCTTTAGTTTTACCCATTAGAGACATCGCCACTTCACTAGCTACCCTGCCGAGAGTTCTACCCGTCGCGTCTATGGTCTTGATTTCTTTTTTGCTTTCTTTCTTTTTCATCTGTTTTTTCATACTAAATTATTTCAAAAATAAAACAAGTGTTAAACAAACTCTATAATTGCCATTTTCGCGCCATCCGACTTCCTGGCCCCCAATTTCAATACTCGAGTATAACCTCCTTTTTTGTCAGCATATTTAGGAGCAAGCACATCAAAAAGTTTTTTTACCTCCTGACCCTGACTTGAAAGCTTGGCACGGATGAGTCTACGCGTCCCCATATTTCCCCCCTTAGCGGCAGTAACAAGTTTTTCAATAAACGGTCGAAGTTCTTTCGCTTTCGGCTCGGTAGTTTTTATTTTCTCTCGAATGATTAAATTGCGAGCCAAAGAATTGAGCAAGGCCCTCTTTTGTGTTTTGTCTCTACCGAATTTTCTTACGTTATTGTGGTGTCGCATAAAATTATTCCTTCAGATTAAGACCGAATTTATTCAAAACTTTTTTAATCTCCGTAATTCCTTTTTCCCCAATACCCTCAACTTCAAGCAAGTCCTCTCGTTTTTTTCGGGCTAGGCCACCTAGGGTTCGGATATTGGCAGAAGTTAGGGCATTCAGTGTTCTGGTAGAAAGATCCAGGCTATCTGTGCGCGTCTTCAAAACATCAGCAAAATCATTACTTTTTTTCTCGTCTTTTTCTTCAATATCATTTTCTCCTTTTGCTGTTTTCTTGTTTTCCTCCACCTCTTCTTCGATTTCCTTAAAATCAATAATAGCTTTCAGCTGATTTATCATAATTTCAATGGATCTTGAAAGCGCTTCCCTGGCAGTAAGAGTGCCGTCTGTTTCAATCGTAATTCTTAGACGATTGTGGTTTGTTTTGTCACCAACACGCATGTTTTCAACTTCATAAGAAACACGACGAATCGGAGTGAAAATAGCATCCACTGCGATGGTGCCGACATCCACCTTTTCTTTTTGAAAAACTTCTTTTGAAATAAAACCTAAGCCCTTCTCAATCTTCATCTCAATATTCAGATTTATTTTACCGGTCACCTCTACGATGTGCAATTCAGGATTTAAAATTTCTACTTGCCCGCCGGTTTTGATATCTCCAGCCAACACCTCTTTCGGACCCTTCACGGAAAGGGTCACTGTCTGTGTTTCATTTGTAAGCATTTTGAAGCGGATCTTTTTTAAATTTAGAATAAGAACAATCACGTCTTCCTTTATCCCATCCATGGTTTGAAATTCATGCGAAACACCGTCTATCTTTATAGAAGTAACGCTGGCCCCAGGCAAAGAAGAAAGAATAATCCTTCTCAAGCTGTTTCCCAGGGTATGTCCGTACCCGGGAGAGAGACCATCTATTTCAAATACTCCCTTATTTCCTTCCTCGAGAACAACGCGAGGCTTGGAGGGCATGATTATTTTATATTCAGGCATAATTTTTATAAAAAGTTAGCTTTTAATTTTGACGCACTTGTCCTTTTGGACAAAAAAATAATAAATTAACGACTGTAGAATTCGAGCACCGAGTTAAGATCCAGGAACGTTTCAGTGCTTTTTGGTTTATCCTGCATGCGCCCCTCTAGGCTATTTAAGTCGAACACTATCCATGGTGGACTATTATATTCCTTTAATCTTTCTGCTAAATTCAAAAAGATTTTTCTGCTTTTGCTTCCTTCTCGAATTTTAATTATATCTCCTGCCTTAACTTCATAAGATGGAATAGTGACTCTGTGGTTATTCACAATAAAATGACCGTGGGAAACCATTTGCCTGGTGGCGCGACGAGAAGCCCCGAGACCCATACGATAAATCACATTATCTAACCGGGATTCCAAACTTTCAAAAAGCTTAAGGGCAGTACCGGCACCCTTAATGTGGGAAACCTTTTTTACATAATTAGCAAGCTGGCGTTCAGATATACCATATGAATAACGAACCTTCTGCTTTTCTAAAAGTTGTTTGCCATATTCCGTAGGAGCCTTGGGTCTTTTACTACCAGAAAAGGTTTTGGCTGAAGCGGAGGAAAATTTAGAGGTTTGACATTTGTCATAAACTCCAGGACCCAATCTTCGGCAAATTTTAAATTTTGGTTTAGAAATCATATTTTTTAAAAAACTTAATTAATCCTTATACCCTTCTTGGTTTTTTTGCTTTTGGTCCATTGTGTGGCACCGGGGTCGCATCCAGAATAGAAGTAATCTCTATTCCATGTGCCATAAAAGCTCTAATCGCCGGTTCCCGTCCGGAGCCAACTCCCAAAACAACCACATCAGAATCTTTTACTCCGAGGGCCGCTGCTTTGCCTCCGATAATGTCTCCCACTTTTGAAGCGGCAAACGGGGTCCCCTTTTTTGCACCCCTAAAACCCAAACTTCCTGAACTCGACCAAAACAATGTATTTCCTAATTTATCAGAGAAAAGAACCTTCGTGTTGTTAAAGGTAGCCTCGATGTGCAAAACACCGGAAGTTATCTTTTTCTTCGCCGTTTTTGATGGAGCCTTTTTTGCCTCTGCACCCTCCGCTGGCACATCGGCTCCTATCACTTTTTCTTCTTCATTTATAATTTTTGTTTTTCCCATGAAATAATTTTAGAAATTATGTTTTGCTTTCCTTTCTTTTCCCTGAGGCCATTGTCTTTCTGACATTCCCCCTCACGGTTCGTGAGTTTGTCTTCGTGCGTTGCCCACGCACAGGCAATCTTTTTGCATGCCTGACTCCTCGATAACACTTAATATCCTTCAATCTTTTTATGTTCGCTGCTGTTTCTCTTTTTAAATTTCCTTCAATCGGGATTTTTTCTACCACAAGACGAATCTTATTTTCTTCATCTGGGGTTAAGTCTTTGGCCTTTTTCCCGTGGTCAATCCCGACCTGATCTAAAATTTTTCTAGCAGAGGAAATCCCAATCCCATATAGACAGGTAAGTCCTATTTCGAGTCTTTTTTCATTTGGTACTGTAATTCCAAGAATTCTCATAATTATTGCTTTTGTTTATGTTTAGGATTGGAACAAATAATCCGTAAGTGCCTTTGGCGTCTCACCATTTTACAATTATCACAAATTTTTTTTACCGCGGATTTGATTTTCATAATACTTTTTCTCCATTGCACAAAAGAAAAACAAGGAAAAAACCCTTATTTTTCAACGATATAACTTTTTAAAAACTACATTTAGTATAATACACTATTATTAAAAAAATTACAACCTTTTTACAATTCTCCCCTTTCCCCCATAAGAATCAAGCACAACTTCCACTTTGTCTCCGATTAAAACCTTGATTCTATGCATCCGCATTTTTCCTCCCAGATATGCAAGAATTTCCTTATCTCCATTCTCCTGATCTCCCGCCTTACCTTCGACATTAACCCTAAACAAAGTATTAGGCAATGCCTCGGTAACAATCCCTTTTGCTGTTACGACTTTTCCATTATTTGCATTATTCATGTATGATTTGGAATTGTATTAAAATAATAAAATTTTGTCAAACAAAAAATTCCCCGGAAACTACTGCGGATAGCTAACTAAAACCTTAATATTTTTAATCTTGTCGGGGAAAGATCTCCTCCACGGCGGGCTTAGTCTCAGGGTGGCAGAATCAATATTTTTATATTGGGCTAAAGTCTGGTTGAAATCTCCCTTCGATCTACCCAACAAATCGATAATAAATTTGTTTACATCCAGTTTCAAGACAATTTTTGTTTTTCCGGACAAATTAAAATTTATATTCTTTGCCTCCTCGACAGAAATGTTGTCTTTATTTGTTAATAAGAAAGTTAAATCTTTCATCTTTACTATATAAATATCACTGCCATCATAGTCTTCTATATTATCATCGGCAATTTTTTTAGTAAGTTTCTCCTCACTGAAGAGTAAACCATATAATGTTCCTGTTAATGTCAAAGTAGTATTGCCATCTTTTTCGATCGACGAAATATTTGTCTTACCAATATCAAAAAAAGTGGCCCCATTAAATAAAACGAAGCCGGCTGGAACTTGATCCATCGCCCTCTTCAAGAGCTTTGCTTGAAGTGAAGTATTCAAATTGGCCAGGAGGGCTGCCTTATCTTCATCAGAAATAATCGGGGCTTTTCCGCTAAAACCTCCAGAAATATCCCCTTTCGACCGAGCATAAAATTTTTCATATTTAGGTGTTCCCTTAAAACCAATAATACTAAAATCAAGCGGGCCACTGTTATAATCTGGGCCGGGGGCGCTCGCATAAATCTTTACCTCTACGGATCCGGGAGTTCCCTTTGCACTCGCTCCGGGAATAACTGTTTTCGTTTGTGTTTTATAAATCTTTCCGTTTGATCCCTCTAACCTTGTATCAATACTCAAAGTTTGGGGCGAAGTATTAAAAGCATTATATATAATCACCGAGCCTACTGCTTTTTCGGAAACGTCCCCCTCACCCGTCGCTTGAATTGTCCCGCTTTCCTCTCCCGGAATAATGACTAAATTGTAAGACAAACTGTTACCATTTGAATCTCTACTGGCAGATAAATTTTCATTCAAGACAACATCCTCAGTCCGGGGGTTAACGGCAACCTCAGCAGACGAAAATAGAAAAGAAAATGCAAAAAAACAAAATATAGCTGAAACAAAAGCAGCGAACCAAAGCAAATTCCTAGATTTAATTTTCGGGCGGATGGTTGAAGACTTTTTAAAAGAATCCTCCTCTTCTATTTCTTTTATTTCGGGTAATTTTTCAACAAGCACTTTTTTCCCGGGCTTGCTCCTTCGCCTCATGTCATTAAGCAGAAATTTAGACATAATCAAGCTGTAGTTAAGAATCGATTAATATAAATAGCATCAATAATGAGAAATGGCTCACGAATAACTTTCTCCTCAAAAGTGGCGAGGCCGTGGAGCAATTCCAATCCCAAAAAAGTGACCTTGAACTTGGACTCCGTTAAAACATATTGACTAAACTGTTCAGTTTTTATTGTTTCTGAAAAAAAGTCGGCTAAATCCTTATCAATAACGGTGTATATAATAGACGGAATTGAAATATCGCTTGAAAGATTTATCAAAGATTCTTGAAATTTCTTAAGCCATTCTCCTCGCAACTGATTCATAATCAAAGCGAGCTTTTGAGCGGTCGCTTCCTCTGCGTGACCATCCCTAAAAAGTGAAATGAATGCGTCAGCTTCACCAAGACTACACCCGAGCTGCAAAGAAACACCACGAGTTAAAAAATTTCTGCCCAGGGGAAAAGATATTGACTCGAGAAGCATATTTCTTTTTACCATAAAAATATCCGTTATCTCTCCACCAATTTCCACCAAAAGAAAATTCTCCTGCTCTGTGTATAAATCCCGCGCCACCGTAAAAGAGGATAACGCAAAGGATGAAAATTGTATGCGGTCAAGATAAAAATACTTTTTTATTATATTTTCGATTTTTTCCAAAATCTGTCGCTCTCCCATAGACATAAAAATAGTCATTTCCAACTCTTCGGCTTTTTTATCCAGCGGCTTCGGTGTCTCATAGCCATTTAAGGCGATTTTTATATTTTTAATTTCTATTACCCGAACCGAGCTCTTGTCCATACTGTATTTTATTAAATGTTCTTCCTCAAAAAGCTTAATCTCTTTTTGGATTAAACTATTGGCCAGTTTTTCATTAAAAATAAATGGTGTATTCTTCTTATAATTTATCATTCGTGTTTGGGAAATACACCAATGAGAAGCAAGGACACAAAAAGTCCGACTAGGCATACCGATCTTCGCATCATGCACCTTGCTAATCACTCTTTCCAGGGACTGAAGAGCCAATGATAAAAAGCGAGCGGGATTAATTTCTTTTTCAATGGCTATTGATTCCCTGACAGAAAAAACAATCTGAGGAATTCCGGATTCCTGCATAATAAAGAGCGCCCCAGCCACCGAGGAGGAACCAAAATTGATAACCAGAGTTAGTTCATCTTTCTTTTTATGTTTAGAAAATATACTCATACAGTATAATTATAACACAATTACGGCCTTGATACGTCTAATCCCCTTGGCGACAGCCTCTTCTTTTTGAATTTTTATTTGTCCTATTTCCTTCGTATTAGACACATGAGGGCCGCCACAAAATTCTTTAGAAATAACATTGCCGTCTTTGTCTTCAATAATGTAGACAGATACAATTTCTGGATATTTCGCTCCGAATTCCATCTCTGCGCCGATTTTCTCCGCTTCACTAAGCGGCATCTCCTGGCGTCTTACATTTAGCCCTTCTTGGATTTTTTCGTTTACCCAATCTTCCACTTTCTTCTTTTCTTCATCCGTCAATTTGTGATCACAAAGAAAATCCATCCGCAGACGCTCTTCGGTAATATTGCTCCCGCGTTGTTTTATGTTTTTATCTACTATCGCTTGAAGACCGGCAAGTAGTAAATGATGAGCGGTATGCAGTTTAATAGTTTTTTCATTATGGTTTGCAAGTCCGCCCTTAAACATCCCGGCAGAAGAGGTATGCGAAAGCTTTTGGTGCTCCGCCATTTTTCTATTAAACTCTTCCAAGTCGACTATCTGTCCTTTTTCTTTTGCCAATTCAAGGGTCAGCTCAACGGGAAAACCATACGTAGTGGCTAAGACAAACGGGTCCACTCCTTTTTCAAATTCTTTAAGGCCATTCTGCAGGGTTTGTCTAAACTTATTTTCTTCTTTTTCTATTTCGCCTTTGTCATCGAGAGCATATACCCCATCGTAGATTTTTTTTATCTTCTCAATTTCACCTGAAAGCGGATTCTTGGAAAATCTAACCGCTCTCCTAATCAACCTTCTTAAAACATATCCGGCTCCGGTATTTGATGGAATTACTCCATCGGAAATCATAAAAAGAGCCGCCTTGACATGATCTGCAACTATCCTTTCTTCCCTGGTCTTCTCACCGTTAAATAAATCCGTCTCATAAACATTTTTCTTTTTCTGTGACACCATCACAATTCTTTCCAAACCCATTCCGGTGTCTACGTTCCGTTGTTTTAATTTTCCAATTACTTTTCCCCCCTCCTTTTCATATTCCATAAAAACATTATTCCAGATTTCTACCACCTTTCCTTCTTCATCGGCTTTCGCAAATTGTTCGGGTGACAAGTCACCCAAGAAATTTTCGCCTATATCATAAAAAATCTCCGTGTCTGGACCACAAGGACCGTTGTCTCCGGCACTCCACCAATTATTTTTTGCCGGTAAAAAATAAATCCGATTCTCTGGAATATATTTTTTCCAAATTTTGGCTGCCTCCTCATCGCGAGGAGCATTTTCGTCCCCCTCAAAAACCGTGATATACAGCCTATCTTTTTCCAGACCAAGTCCCTCTTCTTTTGAAGTTAAAAATTCAAAACTCCACTTAATCGCATCTTCCTTAAAGTAATCCCCGAGGGACCAATTACCAAGCATTTCAAAAAAAGTAAGATGTCTGTTATCTCCAACTTCGTCAATGTCTACGGTTCTGACACATTTTTGGGCATCCACCAGACGATTCCCCATCGGATGTTTCTGTCCCAACAAATATGGGACAAGGGGTTGCATCCCGGCTGTATTAAAAAGCACCGATGGATCATTTTCAGGAACCAAAGAAGCCGAAGGGATTATTTTATGTCCTCTGGTCTCAAAAAATTTCAGAAATCTTGACCTAATCTCATTTGAATACATATTTTTTAACTACTACTCTTCGGCTGATTCCTTTCTTCGGTAATCTTTTTTATCGGTCGTTCCAACATATTTATCAAAATCAAAATCAAAAGAATAAGAAAAGTAGTGATTACAGCTAAACTATAAAATCCAAACCCAACGGCCATACCTACTCCAGCCATAACCCAAAGCCCCCCCGCAGTAGTAAGACCCTTCAATTGAGAACCATAAACCATGATGGAACCAGCTCCTAAAAAACCGACACCGACAATTATTTGACTAGGAATCATAATAGGATTGAAGCCGGGAAAATTGGCGTACTTTTGCACAACCGCTTCAGAAATCAATACAAAAACCGCCGAGCCCAAAGAAACCAGAGCGTGCGTTTTCATCCCGGCCCCTTCACCCCTGTGAACCAAAAACCTCTCTACTCCGACCAAAAGCCCGAGCCCAACCGCTAGTGTTAATTTTAAAATAATTTCACTATTCTGTGATAAAAATTGTTCCATACGTTAATTATACCCCGTAGCATAACTTTTTCAAAATCAGACAATGCGTGTTTTATGCCACCACACTACCCCCTAGACAAATATCTTTGTCATACAAAACGATGGATTGTCCAGAAGCCACAAGGGTCGGTTTCAAAAAAATTATTTCAGCTGTAGTTTTTGATTTGATTTTTATTTGGCAAGACAAAAATTCACCATGATACCTTATCTGTGCGGTATAATTTTTGTTTAGCTTAGGAATTTCTGAAATCCAATTTGTGTTTTTTAATTTTATAAAACGCCAAACATTACTTTCTTCGGTATACGCAATATTAGATTCATTTACCACATTCAGGTTCGAGTGCGAGCCGTGAGAAAGCAACTGTTTTGCGTTTTGTGACACGTATAAAATATTTTCCTTCACATCCTTGTCAATTATATAATGGGCGCCATCCCTTGGAGTCTTTCTAATAATGGTAAAACCATGTCTTTCCCCTAAAGTATAAAAAACTGCCCCGTCGTGATACCCTATTTCTTCCCCTTTTTCATTTAGAACTTTCCCTTTCTTGGATTTTATATAATGTTTCAAAAAATCTTTCAAATCTACTGCCCCAAGAAAACAAATTCCTTGGCTATCCTTTTTCTCAGCAACAGGCAAATTAAATTTTTTAGCAAGCTTGCGAACTTCTGTTTTTTTCAAATTTCCAATCGGGAATATAATTTTTTTTAATTGTTCTTGTTTGAGTGTCCAAAGAAAATAACTTTGGTCTTTAGCGGGATCTTTGCCTTTAATCAAGCTCAAGGCAGTGCTTTCTTCGGCATACGCAATATTAGATTCATTTACCATGTTCAGGTTCGAATGCGAGCCGTGAGAAAGCAGCTGCCTTGAGCTAGTGGCATAATGTCCTGTCGCGACAAAATCTGCACCCATAGAAAGTGCTTTTTTAAAAAAAGCGCCGAATTTCACTTCTTTATTGCACATTACATCCGGGTTCGGGGTTCGTCCCATCCTGTATTCACGGATCATATAATCCGCTACTTCTTTTTTGTAAACTTTTTCAAAATCAAAAGTTAAAAATGGAATATCCAAAAAAGCGGCAACACGCATGGCATCACGACGTTCTTCCTCTTCGGTACAAATCAAAAAATCCGGATGCCAGGTCTTGATAAAGACTCCAACTACTTCATATCCTCCCCTTTTAAGCAGGGCAGCCGAAACAGCCGAGTCAACACCTCCGGAAAGCCCCACAAAAACAGTCTTTTTCTTCATAGTTAAACCCTATAACTCCATGAGTTTTTTGTAAAGCTCGAAAGTCGCACGAGCATCCGAAAGGGCATTGTGCGCGTTTTCATTTTTAATATCAAACTGCGCGCACAGATTACGGAGCGAGAAGTGTTCTATTTCTTCGCTTTTGTGAAGTTTAGCCCAGGCGATGGCTATCGTATCCAGCTTGTGATAATGCATAGTATTCTTTATTCCGATTTTAGAAAATGCATATTCCAAAAATCCCGAGTCAAAAGAAACATTATGACCGACCATGATACAATCTTTTACTTTCCTGGTAAAAATTTCGAGCGCCTCTTTCAAGGGATACGCATTTCCCCACTCCTTTTCATTGTAATGATTTATTTTCATTGATATCGGGTCTGCGTCTTCAATCCTCTCTGGCTTAATCTTCAATTCGAATTCTTCAATAACTTTAAAATCAGGCGTAGTGATAACACAACCGATTTCAATAATCTCATGCCGTGTCAAATCAAGTCCGGTTAATTCTATATCTACGAAAGCTAAGTTATGTTTTCTCATTACCTTAAATATTTTAACTTATTTTGAGTGTGTTCAGCGAAATTTTTTGCAAAATGAATAATCCCCTCTTTGTCATGAAGATAATAAAGATAAGGAGAAATCTTTGGATGAATTGAGGCTTTGATAGAGGCAAGGCCTGGATTACAAATCGGACCGCCCGGCAACCCCTTAGCCTTATAAGTTTCCGGAGCGGCGTCTACCTGGAGTGGCATACCGATAGATATTCTTTTCCACAATATTCCCGAAATAATGTCTCTGTCCGTATCTCCCTTTGCCTCTCTTTCAATAATAGAAGCCATAATAATAATATTTTTTTCTGTTTTGCCTGAAGCTACAATTTCCGGAAGGAGTGGCGTAATTTTTTTCTTAAAATTTTTACTCATAGAATCAATAACATCTGTCTCGTCAGCCGTCGTGAGGAAAAAATAAGTATCGGGGAAAAGGTATCCCTCTAAATCTTTCACCTTAACCAAAAAATTGTCCTCGTTGAAATTTGTTAATTTCTTGGTAAAAACGTCGGCAATCTGGGCCACATCATAGCCTTCCGGAATGGTTACTGAAATTGGAGCCATATCATGTTCTCCTTTTGATATACGCCTTGCGACTTCGAAAACCGGTAACTTATTTTCGAAAGAATAATCCGATGATATAATGTGTTTTTCCCTGTCAAAAATTATTACAAAAACCTCAAAAGCGACACGAGAGCGTATGATATTTTCATTTTTTAATTTTAAAGAGACGCTTCGTAGGCTCATTCCTGGTTCGACCCTTACAACTGCCCCCACCGGAAAATTCAAGGGTGCGCTTAAGAGAAAATAATATAATAAAGCAAAAACCCCCAGAAATCCTAGAACATACAAAGTAGTCTTTTTATTTAGCTTGGATATGCGTGCGGACCCGAGTTCGTCGGGAATAAGTATGTTTTCCATGAATAATAAATTAAATGGGCAAATTCGTTGGGGGTGAAGCTTCTTTCGATTCTATGCGCTCAAGAGTTGGAACTTTCAATATCTGACCTGGAAAATGCCAAAGAGTAGCCAATTCTTCAACATTTAACACATAGGTTTCTGGATGAACATATGGCAACCAGAATTGTTTTACTATCATCAAAAGTGGTCCCTTAAACACATGCACATTAAAAAGATGGTGTCTCATCGGAAGATGAAAAAAGGAGCGTTCACGATACTCATGGAGCATTCGATTTGCCAAAATCATCACTTGTTTAGGCGAAAGCATAAAGAAGCTTGTGTTCAAGGCATCCGGTTGGGCAGAATTAATACGAGTAAGTTCATTACTATCTGGTCTTGCATATTGACGGAAAATGAGGCGCAAGCTTTTTCTGCTGTTAGTAAAATGAGCTGGATCGATTAATTCCTTTTTTGCAACATACATAACCCGGATACCAGTATCAAAACCGAGTTTTGTAATTTTTGCACTCATACCTTCCACTGGTTTTTTTACAAAATCTGGAACACGAACCTCTATTCTTTGACCTTCATCCTTTACAGCAGTGTATGGTGCCAAATATCTAAACACCTCTTTCTGAGCCTCCGCTACCCAATCGTGTTTCTTAAACCAAGTACCATATTCTTTTTTCGAAGGGGTAATGACAATCTGCATCCACGCCTGCTCTCCTTTTTGCAGAGAACCGAAAAATTCTACTACCGGGGAAATGGGGTCAACCTTATATTCTTCCTTGGGATCTTTGTCCAGCCCAAAATCAACATACGTTTTTATCGGGTAGGCCTCTTTGTTTTTTAAAGCAAATTCGCAACCCCAGCCGGTCCAGGCACTTTCGGGAGTTATTTCATCGACGGCCAAAGTATAATCTTCTACCGCTTTGACTTGCGCCTGTGGATATTGCGCATACATCTGGGTTTCAATCAGACTTCGCAGGCGCGTGGGAGTTCGCAAGTAAAAGTGCACTTGCCCTTCGATGGACACAAGCTCAAGAGAAAACCAAAACCATACTGCACCTTGCCAATACTGTTCTTTGCCACCCTTCATGCTCCAGTGATAAAGCGCATTAGTGATAAAAAGCTCCATCGCTTTCGGAGAACGCAAAACCTCTCGAGGAGGAATTATTTCAAGTAAAACAAAATCAATACCGGAGATGAAATCTTGCTGTATATAGTGTACCCAAAATTTCCAGGCCACCCAGCCCAAAAATATGGTCCCCGCCAAGGCCAGGATGCCTATTTCCAAATCATAAAACCAAATAAAAAAACCTAAAATTAATATTAGGAAAAGTAGCCACTGCTCTTTAATAAATTTAACGATATCGGCGACAACGCCCCCATCTTCCTTTTCCTTTCCCTTTTTTGCCTCAGCCATGCTTATATTTTAATATAAACAAACAAAAAAAGACAGTATCTCTTTTCGTATTAAAATATCATTTTACGCTAGAGTATAAAGTCCGTTTTTGGTCTTTTTGAAATATTTTGAGTTGGCGAGATTTACCAAAATAGTATTTTTCTTGAAATATCTTTCCTTCATCACCTTGGAAACGATATCATCCTTGGACAGAGGTTCTTTTTCTCTCTTTAAAATATCCTGAATTACTTCTCTGGCTATTCCTGTTTTATATCCCCACTCAGCCAAAGCATACATTCCCCTGCCCACCAACACAAAACGTGAATCTCTGATGAGCTCATTGTGACAAGTGGCATAATGAATCTTTTTACCGAAAGTTTTGGAAATTGAGTCCGCCACTTCTTTGAAGTGCATCGGTGAACCATGACGGCGCATCACCAGGTAAGCATAATCTTTCACTCCACGAGTGCGAATATTCGGCGAGGATGCTTTTCCCCATTCTCCAAGCGGATTTTTCGCTATGGTCTTGGACATAGAAAGCCATCTTTTGGCCATCTCTTCATCTCGATACTGTTCAGCGACATCTTTCAAATTATTTAAAAATCTTTTTATCATTTCCGCTTCCGGGATGAGGTCTTCGTCACTAAGACTGGAATATAATTTTCGTAGTGCTTCGTGAATTTTGTCTGCCATTTCGTCATCCACACTCCAACGAACATGAAAGTGATCATCCTCGCGATGTCTTTTGAAAAAATCTCCGAGGGTCAAATAAAAATGAATGTGGTTTTGAACGTTTTTATCTTTTGAAATATGCGCCAAAAGTTCATGCTCGGCGACAATGGTGCCCAATGAATGTATTACCTTTTTTAACTCCTCGAAAATTGCTTGTTCTCCCCTAAAAGCATTGGATTTTTTTATAAAATTAAGAGCCACATCTTCAATCTGACGAACACGTTCTCTGGTGATGTTATATTTTTTACCGATTTCTTCGAGGGTCTTCCTCTCCCCATCGGCGGTTAGACCAAAACGATTCATAATAACATCTCCAGAACGATCCTGAAGTTGAGACATTATTTTTTTTGTTATTTTTTTTGGTTTGAAAGATATTGTTGACATATTTATATTATAACACTAATTATTAAAATTGAATAGTTTTTATCTTTTGGCTCTGACTCTATCTAGCTCTGTTAAATATTTTTTACGAAGCCGAACAGAATTTGGGGTAATTTCTAAATAATCATCTTCATTCATAACCTCAAGCCCACGCTCAATGCTTAATACAAAAACCGGGTTTAACGTTATGGCCTCGTCTGTACCTGAAGCTCGCATGTTGGTAAGTTGTTTTCCTTTTGTAGGGTTCACGGACATGTCGTCACCCTTCAAAACATTACCGACAACCATCCCTTCATAAACTTCGGCTCCATGACCTATATACAATATACCACGTTCCTGTAAATTAGCAAGAGAAAAGGCCACCGCCTTACCGGAAACCATAGAAACCATAGAGCCATACTCTCTTTTTTTGATTTCTCCAGCATACTCATTGAAACCAGTAACCCGCGAAGACATGATGCCTTCTCCTTTAGTATCGATAATAAATTCACCACGATATCCCAATAATCCTCGGGTTGGGATATCAAAAACGACCCTAGCAATTCCTTCTTTTTCCACCATGTCTTTCATGATGCCCCGCCTCTTTCCTATCTTTTCAATCACGCTACCGGAAAACTCCATCGGTACATCTATCACCAGCTCTTCATACGGTTCGGTTTTAATTCCATTTTCTTCTTTGATAATTACTTCAGGCTGAGAAACTTGCATTTCAAAACCTTCCCGGCGCATATTTTCAAGCAAAATCGCAATATGCAATTCTCCTCTTCCATATACTTTGAAAAAACTCGGACCCATTTTATCTTTTCCTTGGTCTGGAGAAAAATCAACCTTCAAACCAACGTTAATTTCCAGTTCTTTTTCCAATCTTTCTTTTATTTGTCTTGAAGTAACGAATTTCCCCTCTTTCCCCGCAAACGGAGAATCGTTCACCAGAAAATTTAAGGATAGAGTCGGTTCGTCTATGGCAATGTGGGGTAGTGCTTCCACGCTCTCATCTTCACAAATTGTTTCTCCTATGTAGATATCCGGTATGCCGGCCAAAAGAACGATATCTCCTGCACCCGCTCCCTCGATTTCAACTCTTTTAATGCCTTCGAAATTAAAAAGTTTAGTAATTTTTCCTTTTCTTGTTCCATTCTCCCCCTTTATGAACAACTGGCTAGAAGATTTTATTTTACCAGAATAAATTCGCGCGACAGCCAATCTTCCCAAAAAATTATCATATCCTAGATTAAAAACCTGCGCAGACATTTTTCCCTCTGTGTTTAATGATGCCGGCGATACTTTTTCCAGAATAACATCCAAGATTGGGGAAAGATCATAAGACACATCTTTTAAATGCCTGTAAGCAAGGCCCTTACGCCCAATAGCATAAACGGTTTCAAAATTTGCTTGTTCTTCATTCGCCCCAAGCTCAAAAAATAATTCTAAAATCTCCTCGTGTACCCGGTGTGGGTCGGCTGCTGGTTTGTCTATCTTGTTTATCACCACAATCGGCTTGAGCCCCAATTCCAAAGACTTTTTCAAAACAAACCTGGTTTGTGGCATTGGACCTTCCACCGCATCCACGAGCAAAAGTACGGAGTCAATCGCGCGCAAAACACGCTCCACCTCTGAGCCGAAGTCTGCGTGCCCGGGAGTATCCACAATATTTATTTTAGTGCCCTTGTAGTAGATTGAAGTATTTTTGGAATAGATAGTAATACCACGTTCTTTTTCCAGATCGTTTGAATCCATCGATACTCCTTCTTCCTGAATTGCTCCATTTTGCTTCATGAGCGCATCAGTCAGGGTCGTCTTGCCGTGGTCCACGTGAGCGATTATTGCGATATTTCTAATTTCCATATTTTTAAATTATATTTTTGTATTACCGAAATAAAAAAGCCCGAAGGCCTTAAAGTTATTATAATAATAACATAGTTTCTTAAAAACAACAAGCATTAGTCTTTATTTTGTTCTTTTTGGGTGTTGCCATTTGGACCTTCTCCTACCTCTCGGAATAAGTCTTCAAGTTCGTTCTTAAATTCTGCATTTTTGCTGTTCATCAACCCTTCTTTTTCAATTCTCCTCAGTCGAAGCAACTCTCCGTGCTCAATTTGTAACTTCTTTATCCTTTCCACCATTTCTTTTTCCGATAGCAAGCCAGGTAGTTCTGGAACTTTTTCTTCTTTTTTTGGTACTCCTTCTTTCATTTTTTTTATTATTATCTAGCTTAATGCCACCGCATATGGACCACTTTTATCGTCTGTTAACTTTTCCGACCAAACATTTTCTCTTTCAACAATAACACAATTAATATTGTCAACTCCGGCAAACTTTTTTTGTTTTGCAATCTCTATTTTAGCACTGTTTTCGAAACCCCCTAACGCCCTTAGAATAGCCTGAGCTTGATTTTCGGTTAATATTTTCTCCTCCAGTGAGGCTAACACTATTCCCCTTAATTCTGTGCACCTCTTTAAAAGTAGCCATATCTTGTGCTGATCATTTAATTTTCTCAGGTCCTGTTTAGAAATAAATTCCTCGGCTCTTTTATCAGCTTCAATTTTGTCCGCCTCCTCGACTGCTTCTGGTTCTAAGTTTTTTGGATCCTCGATGAATCTTATGTCCTTGCATAGCCTTTTGAGAAAATTTTTCACTTCATCTGCGTTTCGAGAAAGAGTTTCTTTTTCAATGTTATCAGGAATACCTTTCTTGTGTTGCCCTTCAAAGGTGGCTAAATCCATTACTGAACTTTTTAACCAATTCCTCATTGTCTTTTCGACTTTTTTCCTTTCTGTCTCATTTAGTTTTGTAGATTTAACTTGAATAAGATTTATCTCATCAATTACGAACTGCCCGTCTACCCTTCTATAAATACACCCAACTATATCAATCATGCATTCTTTATCCCATTTGGGATTGACATAGGCTGCAAATTTTTTATCTGAGTCAGAACCATAAAATTCTTTTTGGGTTCTTAGATACTCGACGATGCTTATTGTCCCCGTCGGACCAATTTCTTCTTTTACCCCGTCGCGAACTGCTTCATACTGACCATCATCTAAATTTCCAAGACCAATACTTATATCTCGCCTATTAAGCCCAATATATTTTAGAAGACCCTCAATAAAATATTCCACGACCTTTTTTATTTGTTGTTCATTTAGGTTCTGACAAAAAATCATAAGTGCATTTTCAATTGTCACAAAAGCTGAAGCAAACGCACTTCTGTCCCTCATTTCTGGAACAATTTTACGAATTAATCCTTCAATGCAGTCATTATACAAACCAACATTACCCACAAGGGTTTCTACTGCGTTTTCTTTATCTTCAATAGACTTTAATATTATTTCATCGTATTTTGTCTTACCTTTTTCATTGTCACCATAAGCAACTTTTGGTTTTCTTTTTTCACGAAAAGTTATTTTTGGAGATGGTTCCGATAAATTTTCCATTGCATTAAGCATGTCTATATTATACAAGATTTTATCCCGTATTTCCACCAAGTTTTTTGGGTGCGTCGGGAAGGAATTTCTCCCCCTACGGGGGCAGTATACCTTTTGCATACGTTTTCAAAGTATAAGCAAAAGCTTTTCTCATCCTTCACGAAAGCAAATAAATTTGCTTTCTCCTCGGCA
>Ga0172379_10003057_pt1 | contig 27616 bp, 29 predicted proteins | sample GrowelOW334metaG_FD_119756 | JGI IMG/M metagenome (GOLD analysis project Ga0172379, IMG submission 119756) | Groundwater microbial communities from an aquifer near a municipal landfill in Southern Ontario, Canada - Groundwater well OW334 metaG | ecosystem: Environmental > Aquatic > Deep...
ATCGTAGTCGGCGGCCTCTACTGGTACTTCCTCATGGGCCCGAATGTGGCGGCACCGGGAGATCAGACTAACCCAGGAGGCTTCAATCCCTTTGGCGGCAGTCGTCCGGGACCGGGCGGTCAGAACGCCACTACCACGGGCCCGGGAGGTCAGAATACGGAGCCGGGCACTAGCACCCAGACACCTGGAGCCCTGCCGACACTGCGCCTCTTGAGCAGCAGCCCTGTCGGAGGGTACGGCACGATGGCCAGCACCACGACCACAGTAGTCCGCTGGGCTGACCGGGGAAGAGGAAATATCTATGAAGCCGATTACAAGTCTCCGGTCATCACCACCCTATCCAATACTGTGGTCCCAAGGCTCTACGAGAGCTCCTGGAACAAGGATGTCACCGCCTTCATCGGTTCTCTCTTCCAGGAGAGCGAACCAGCCCCTACGACCGTGTACGCCGAACTCATCCGGAGGTCTGTTTCGACGGCTACTACCTCTTCCGATGGTACATCCCTCACCCCATACTCCCTGCGCGGCAAGAATGTCTCTGGCGATCTCATCGCCTACGCTTCATCTCCGGACAAGAGCAGACTATTCATGCTGATCAATGAAAACGGCAATGGAGTCGGTTATGTGTCTTCGTTCAGCGGTCAGAATACAGTCAAAATATTCACTACCCCGCTCACACAGATCAATGCTGAGTGGCCGGCGGACAATATCATCGCTATCACTACCAAAGGTTCCGCTTCATATCCAGGATATCTCTATTTCGTCAGCCCCAAGACAGGTGTATGGACCAAGATGCTGGGGCCGCTTGGGGGATTGAGCGCCAAAGTCAGCCGCGATGGTAAACACATCCTGGCCTCGGCCAACACCAAAGGAGCTGTAGCAACACGGATATACACAGTCACTCCTTTCTCCTCCGAGGACGCGGTGATTCGCACTCTGGCAGACAAGTGCGCTTGGGGTAATCTCTATAAGGACATGGTCTACTGCGGCGTCCCAACCGAGATCGTTTCCGGCACATACCCGGATGGGTGGTATATGGGCAAGACCGGCTTCGTCGACAAGGTCTGGCAGGTCAATGCCATCACCCAGGAAGTCCATCTCGTGTCATCGTTGATCGACCAGGCCAACCGCGTGATCGATGTATTCAATTTGAGCTTGGATCCGAAGGACGATTATCTCTTCTTCATGAATAAGAACGATCTGTCACTTTGGTCGCTCGATTTAGCGAAGTAAAACTAATATAAGGGGCAGTGGGTGTGAGGGTGAAGAGAACTTGCGAGCGCGACTGGCGCGAGCACGAGGAATTTCCCAGCAAGCGATCCGCAGGATCGTGCAAAGCTAAATATCCGTGTCTCTGAACCCTCACACCCACTGCCCCTACTAAATAGCCTTTTTCACATACCTCTTCCGTATCACCAATTCTTGCAAGAATGTCATGAGTGAGCTCGTCATCCAGTAGACGGCGATGATCGAAGAGACCTCTGGGAATTTGGCCGGAATGATCCAGTATATCGATACGAAGGCCAGGATCGGCACCAGATACTTCATCTGGTTGGTCATGGAAGCCATCATGACTACGGTCTGATTTTGCGATGAGTCCTTCGAGATAGCCGTCTGCTGTGAAGCTAGTGAATATTTGAGTTGGAGGTACTGGATAAGGCCGGTAGCGATGGCTAGATATATGTTCGGATGGGTCAGGTCTATGAGGCCTAGGAACATCGTCTTGACTACCGGAACTGAGATGAAGTTGTATAGGTCGGCCTTAACGATCTCCGGGATGATCTTGTAAAAAACAGAGATGAGGGCCAGGAGGATGGGGAGCTGGATGAACAGGAGCAGTATGCCGGAAAATGGCTTGATCCCGCGGCCCTTGTAGAGCTCCATGGTCTTGAGCGCCTGGGCTTGGCGGTCATTCGCATACTGATTCTTGATCTTATTGACCTCCGGCTCGATCTCCTTCATGCGCAGCTGGGTCAGGAGGGCCGATTTGGAGAGGGGGAATAGGACGATCTTGACGATCGCAGTGAATATAATCACGGCGACGCCTAGGTCCGCCCAAGGCAGGATATCCATGAGCCCGATCAGGCCATTGTAGAGGGGGCGGAATATGAATTCGTGATACATGTCAGGTAATACTAGCGCAGAATGCCGGCTTTCACAAAAATAGCTCGCAAATCTTTGTTCATCTCCGTTACGCCGGCATTGATGGCTGTAGATTTGGCGAATAGTCCGATGATTGCCAGCTTGCTTGGATCTTTGATGAGAGGGCTAACAGCCTCATATATCTTGCGCTTCATATAGTTGCGAGATGCGGCCGTCTTGAATATCTTTTGCGGGGCCACGGCGGCGACCGATAACCTCTTGCTATCTTGAGGAAAATATATACGAGCCAAAAAGAAATCTGAGTGGAAAATCTTCCCTTTCTCCATGATCACATCTAGTTGTTGCGCGGATACTCTATTTGATCGGCTGATCATAATAGGGGAGAACGATGCCTAGACCGCGATGCGCTTGCGGCCTCTGGAGCGGCGGCGGTTGATTGCCTTGCGACCTCCTGGGGTCTTCATGCGCACACGGAAGCCGTGGCTTTTTGCGCGCTTACGCTTCTTTGGTTTATAGGTGATGGACATAGTCCCTGCATCTTACATGATTCAGAATAAAATTCAAATCAAAAAAACTATCCACATCTTATCAACATGTTTTTCCCACCTCCACAAGTTTGCATATTTATAAACAGGTATATACTTACCCGCACCATACACGCCATGAATGACTATCCGAAAATGTGGCAGACGGCCCTCATAGAGATCGAATCTGCGGTGTCGCAGGCTAACTTCTCCACTTGGTTCAAGGAAACTGCCATATTACGCGAGGAGGATGGGACTATATATCTAGGCGTACCGAACTCATTTACCCAAGAATGGCTCCAGAAGAAGTTCCATAACGCTATTTTGCGTATTTTGAGGCAGATGAATGACCGTGTGCGTGCCCTCGAATACGTCATCACCAAAGAGGAGGCTGCAGCAGCCGGATCGAGGAAGCAGTCCGCTCCGCTTCCGACGATGTCCATCCCGTTGCAGGATTTCTATATCAATCGGGACGACAATCTGAACCCACGTTATACATTTGAGACATTCGTGGTCGGCCCATACAACGAACTCGCCCACGCTGCCTCTCAAACCATCATCAAGAACCCGGGGCAGACTTACAACCCGTTGTTCGTGTACGGTGAGACAGGTCGCGGCAAGACTCATTTGATCCAGGCTGTCGGTAACAAGATCAAATCAATGTATCCGAATAAGAAAGTCTTCTATCTGACCTCGGAAAGATTCGGTAACGAGCTTCTGACCGCCCTCCAAGAGGGCAAGGCCCAGCAATTCAAGGATAAATATCGCAAGTATGACGTCCTGATCATGGACGATATCCAGTTCTTCTCCCGAAAGGAGAAATTCCAGGAGGAATTCTTCCATTTGTTCAATCTTTTCATGGATAGCGGCCGACAATTGGTATTTTCATCCGACAAACACCCCAACGTCATCCCTGGATTGGAGGATCGTCTGCGTGGACGTCTCAATGCCGGCATGGTCCTGGACATTCCCGAGCCAGATCATGAGTCCAGAATGTATATAGTTAGAGCCAAATGTGGCGTTTACAGCATCACTTTGTCGCCGGAGATCGTCGAGCACATCGCCGCCACAATCAAGGACAATATCCGCGAGATCGAGGGGGTGATCAATATCATCGCCTGTCAGACCCAATTCAAAAATAGGGAATTGAGTATCAATGAGATCCGTAACATCCTGAAGAATAACACCAAACCTAAGAAACTTTTGTCTGTCAAAGACCTCGTCAGGACGGTGTCAGAGTTCTATAACCTCACTGAGGACACTATATACAACAAAACTCGCCGCAAAGAGGTCGTGAAGCCCCGCCAGGTGGTCATGTACCTCCTCCGTGAGGACTTCAATATCTCTTTCCCGTCGATCGGCGAGAAGTTGGGTGGCCGGGATCATACCACCGTCATCCATTCATATAACAAGATGAAGGAGGAGTTGAAAACAGACACAGTCCTTTCACAGGAGATCAGTCAGCTTCGCTCGATGTTATAAGTTGTGGATAGTTTGTGGAGTAGTTGGTATTTTGGTTGGGGATAGTAATGGCAGTTCTGGGGATAAAAATATTAGTTTTTAAAAACCCAGTGATCAGTGAGAATATTATGAACATGTTCCAAAAAAATTACACTCGAAATATACAAGTGGTGAATGGTTCTTTTGGGATATCCACTTACCCACACCCCTAATAGTGATAATAATTTTATATATAACAAACAATCCCCATGAAGAGTGAAGTCCAATTCGGAAAACTAAAACATGCGATCTCTTTGGTAGAGAAAGTTGCCGGTAAGCACGCAACTCTACCGGTTTTGTCATGCATCCTGATAGATATCAACAAAGGGAACATGGTTCTGCGGGCGACAAACCTCGATGTTGGGGTCGAGGTGGACATTCCCGCCAAATCTGATAGCACCGGAATCTTTGCTGTCCCGGCGCGCACCCTGTCTTCCTTTTTTGCCCAAATAGAAGGCAAGGAGCAGATCGTAAGACTGGAGTCGGTGTCAGGCAACCTTCATATTTCTCTAGCTAAATCAAAAGGAGTGCTGAAAACGGTCCCGGCAGAGGACTTCCCGGCTATCCCGGGGGTGTCTGAAGGTAAAACTAGCACCATCCCATCATCAAACCTGATCAAAGGATTCAAGTCGGTGTGGTATAGCGCGTCCACATCCAATATCAAGCCGGAGCTTGCCAGTATATTCATATACAAAGACGCAGATGCGGCTGTGTTTGTGGCCACAGACTCATTCCGCCTGGCGGAAAAGAGAGTTTTGTTACCTAAGGCGGCCGGGATCGAGGATATGCTCATCCCATTCAAGAATAGTTTGGAGATCACTAGGGCGCTAGAGGCTATGGGTCCGTCCGTTGTTATGAAATCAAATAAAAACCTCGTATCATTCGAGGCTGATGGTATCCGCGTCACCTCGCGCATCATAGACGGGGTATTTCCAGACTACAAACAGATTATCCCCAAGGGGTATACCACGGAAGCTATCGTCCTCAAACAAGACCTCATCAATACCCTCAAAGTCTCGACTGTATTTTCCGACACATTCAATCAGATACACTTGATCATCGATCCCAAAAAGAAGCTCTTTGAAGCCGAAACCAGGAATAGCGATATTGGTGAGAACAAGTCAGAGATAGATGCCGCTATCACAGGCGAGCCGATAGAGGTCAACTTCAATTGTAAATACATCGCTGACTGTTTCCAGTCGATAGAGGCCGACAGCCTATCCTTGCAGTTCAACGGCAAGAACAAACCCTTGGTCATACGCCCGATCTCTGGCGACCAAACCTTCCTCTATTTGGTCATGCCGATGAATAGGTAGCCATCGCCACCCACCAATCCATGAAGAGCATCGCCGAATTTTTCTCCAAGATCCAGAGCAAGCAGGCCCAAAAGATCCTCATCTACACAATAGCTAAGGAAGCAATCTTTAGCATATCCAAGATAGATATCCCGATAGGATCCATCACATTTTCCGGCAAGAATATCATATTGAGCGGCCTGGATCAGACATCCAAGTCAGTTATTTTTATAAAGAAAACAGCGATCATCGGCGAAATGAACAAAAAACTGCCGAATATGGCAGTGGTGGATATCAGGGCTTGAAGGAAATCATTGAGCGGCCAGATGGCTTACTGCACAATAGAAAATGTCGTAGTCGCTTGAGTCTTATTGAAAACACTATCGTATAGGGTGATGGATAGGGAGTTTGATGTGCCGACATTCCCTGTGTCAGAAGGTACGAATGAGAACGAGAGCGGGTTGTTTCGGGCGGTCATGACATAACGCCCATTCATATAGACATCAGTCTTTTGCGGCGGGTATGTGCTATTTGAGCGGAGCTCCACACGCAAGAGACTGTCGGGAGATACCGGAGTGTTGATCGTGGGTGACAAAAAGCTTACTTTGGGGAATTTGGCCGGGACATGAACATCGTCGTATGTTGACGGGATGACCTTGTCGACACTATCCTGGAATTCTGGATGAGCCATGCGCCAGGTCTTGAGCCATTCCTGCACGGCGTATTCCCAATAAGGATATTGAGAGTCTTTGGTGGGGTCGGCCGGGACTGGTCCGCGTGGGTCATCTTTGTCTACCCACTGAAGGATCGAATGGACATCATTGAACACAACCTCCTTCTTTGTTTCGAGCGGTGTGTACTGGGTCGCGACCTTGCCCGAAACAGAGTCGATCCAATAAGAAACTCCTCCTTGCCACACTCCGCGCAGAACAGGCTTGTTGTCAGTCGTGGGCGCCACCGCTGGACCAAATGGTTCTGGGGGGAAATTCTTGGCTACCTGCGACATGAATGCGCCCCACAAGGGAGAGATGATAAGCCCAGCCACATTCTTCTGCATAGGCTCATTGTCGTTGTTCCCAGCCCAGAATCCGACGACCAGGCCGGGGGTGTAACCTACAGTCCAGACATCCCGATAATCATTGGTCGTACCTGTCTTGATGGCTACAGGACGGCCCACACTCTCTCCAATCTGTCTCAAACTGCTCATACGCACGGATGTGTCGGAAAGGATATCAGAGATCTGTCTGGCGCTATCTGGCGAGAGGGCGGTAGTTTGGTTGAGAGAAGCCCTCTCTAGGACACTACCATTCCCATCATCTACCTCCAGGACTGATCGTGAAGGATTACGTACCCCATCATTGGCAAATACTCCGTAAGCACTAGTTATATCGAGGAGGCTCACCTCACACCCGCCCAACACCAAAGACAAACCACAACGGTCAGGGTTGCTGATATTGATACCCATACCTTCGGCTGTCCGCAATGAGTTCGTTATGCCGGCAAGATACAGAGCTTGGACAGCCGGAACATTCCTAGATCGGGCCAAGGCCTGCCTCATTGTGATGGGCCCTTCGAAGATATCGTCGTATTCTCCCGGGGAATAGCAGGGGCTAGTGGTCGTTCCCGAGACTGATGGATCCTCGGCCGCGATCTTGGCGGCCAAGGCCGGGTCCTTCGGTGAGCTATCGGGGTTACAGGCGGTGGAGAACTCCGTCTTGATGTCCCACAGGATCGTCTCCGGGGTATAACCCTTGGCGAAAGCGGAGGCATAGACGAATGGCTTGAATGTGGATCCGGGCTGGCGCCTGGCCAGAGCGACATTGTAATTGCCGTCGATGGTGCTATCGAAATAATCCTTCGATCCGATCATCGCTAGGACATCTCCCGTTTTTGGATCTAGTGCCACCATCGCCTGGTTACTGGCGTTGAAATCCACAGAGAGCGTCGGCGAGAATTTGTCTATGACGGCCTCGGCCTTCTGTTGCATATCGTAGTCTAGGGTAGTGATGACGCGTAGTCCGCCGCTCAAGACAGCTTCCTCGCCGTACTTACTCACCAGATATTCCCTTACGAACATCACGAAGTGTGGTGCGCGCAGGCCGGAAGAATTCCTGGATAGAAAGGAAACTTTTTCCATCAACGCTGACTGGTATTCGGTTTCAGTGATGACCTTGAGCTCTTTCATGCGCTGGAGGACGACTCTCTGTCGCCTAGCAAGTTCCTCGGTATGCGTTCCGTATGGTGAATAATAAGTAGGGGCTTGTGGAATGGCTGCTAGATAGGCGGCTTCAGCTAAGGTCACATCCTTGGCCGGGTGCCCGAAGAATTCCTGGCTGGCCTCCTCCACTCCGAATACTGTGCCGCCATAGGAAGTCTCATTGAGGTAGGCATTCAGGATCTGATCCTTGGTCATTGTCCTGGTCAGTTTGACAGCCAAGACCCATTCCTTGACCTTACGCGAGACAGTCTTGTCTCTGGTGAGCAGGCTGTTCTTGACTACCTGCTGTGTGATGGTCGATCCCCCCTGATCATAACCGCGGGAGATCAGGTTCACGAGGATCGCTCGGATGAATGACAACGGCTCGATGCCGATATTGGTATAGAAGCGCGAGTCCTCGATGGCCACGGCCGCCATGGGGATGTACAAGCTCATATCGGAGAGTGGGATGACCGTCCTCTTGGCATTGGCACCCGTATCGAACAGAAGGATCGTTCCGGTCCGATCGTAGATCTTGGTGGACTCGATCACTTGGCGACTACCGAATGAACCGATGTCCGGAGTCTGGAGCGTGGCTACCCACAAGGAGAAGAATCCGATACAAATCAAAACAGCCGATACCCCGAGGGTTACAACGGCCTTGATGTGGCGATAGTGCCGGTGCCTCCTTATATGGCGCATCCGTTTCATGGACGATAAGGCCGATTATACCACGAGGTCATTCTTCCCACTTATCTTTGAATGGGTCCAAGTCGGCATCATCCAACTCTCCGTCCTCACCGGATTGTTCCGGGTCGATCTCTCCTTCGGCTAATGGGTCGGTGACGTCGGCGGCCTTGTCTGTCGGGGCCACGATCTCGTCATCCTCTAGCTCAAGTTCCTTGTTAATTTTAGTCATCATGTCGTTTGTTGGTATTTTGTAACAAAGGACGACACTTTTTGCAATATTCCAGACTTGTGGATAATTCAACGAGCCGTAGCAGCGTGAGTCAGAGCCACCGCCACCGCATCATATTCGTCATCCAGAGCTTTCTCGGGTGGCATTTTGATGAGAAGCTTGACCATCTTGGTCATTCTAGTCTTGTCACTAGTCCCATCTCCGGTTATAGCCATCTTTACGCTCATCGGACTGTATTCATGAATAGGAACGCCCCTCTTTATCCCTTCAATGATGATTATTCCTCTGGCCTCGGCCACTCTCATGCCGCTTTTTTTGTTGCTATCGATGAAGAGCGTCTCAAGCGCCATGACGTCAGGTTTATATTCATCCAGGATCCGGCCAATTTCAATTGAAATTAATTCAAATCTCTCATAAATCGTACTCTTGGCCGAAGTTCTAAAACAATCGGAGTACAGTAATAATTCTTTCCCCTTAACAGGCTTTTCTATGACTGCGATGCCGAGACGATCGTAGCCGGGGTCGATACCGAGGATGATCATGGCAGGTTATTCAGCGTTGGTGTAGACATCCTGAACCTCATCGTTTGCCTCTAGGTCTTCGACGAGTTTCGTCAGCTTCTCGACATCGGTATCTTCGAGGGGGAGTACCATGGTCGGGATCCATGCCATACCACCAGTCTCCTTTTTGAAAGCCCATGAAGCGCTGCCTTGAGCGGCCAGTTCCAATTCATGCAAAGCCAAGATATGTTTGATCTCCTGCGCCGCCTTGTTCTTGTTGTCTGTCAGAACTTCTATGAGGATGGCTACGCCGCCGGGACCATAAGCTTCGTACATGTGCGGTTCCATCGCGGCGCTATTGTCGGTGATAGCCTTCTTGATGGCGCGGTCGATGGTGTCGTTCGGCATATTCTCTTTGCGGGCCTTCTCGATAGCGGCGACAAGTCCAGGCGAGCTCAAGTTGCCAGCGGACTTCTTGGCTTCGACGGTGATGAGGCGCACGTATTTGCCAAAATTCTTGCTCTTCTGGGCGTCATTGGCGGCCTTGAGGTGTTTGATCTTGGAGAATTTGTTGTGTCCGGACATGTTGAAAGTGTATCATAGGGTCCGATATGGAGAAAATCAAGCTTAGCGATAAGATTGTCGATGCCTTGGGTTTGACCGTGAATGAACGGGCGGTCTTCGATGTCCTGCTTGCTACTCAAATGGCGATTACTGCGGCGCGTCTGGCGAACAAATCGGGAGTTCCGCGGACCACGGTCGTCAGGGTCCTAAGGAAGTTAGATGAAAGGAGGTTGGTAGTATGGGTGAAGCATGGAGCAAGAATATATTGGAGATACAAGAAGGGGTTGGAGTTCTATGAGCGGGTCAGCATCAATGAAATGATAGAGAGGAAAAAGAAGGTTCGTTCAGATGAGGAAATAGAGGGGCCAAATAAGGACTTATTTTTAGTGTGACGTGCGAGAGGACAACATACACCTCACACTACTTCCACCAAATGACCGAAAAGTGGTCACTTCAGAGAAGTAGTCACCAGGACATACCTTTCCAATCCCTGGTTAATCTTTCAGTTTCTCCGCCCCCTTCTTGCCCAAGTGCGCATAAGCCTTGTCTGTCACTGACCGGCCGCGCGGGGTGCGCTCGAGGAAGCCGAGCTGGATCAGGTATGGCTCGTAGACCTCTTCGATAGTGGCCTGTTCCTCGGAGAGGGCGGCAGCGATGGTATTGAGGCCCACCGGTCCGCCATTGAACTTGTCGATGATAGTACGGATTATGTCTCGGTCGGCGCCGGTGAGCCCCAGCTTGTCTACTCCCAGCATATCCAGGGCCTTCTCGACGATCTCCTTCGAAAGGGTGGTCTTGCTGATCTGGGCATAATCACGGCAACGCTTGAGATGATAGTTGGCCGTGCGCGGCGTGAAGCGTGAGCGGCCAGCGATCTCATCTACGGCGGCATCGTCTATATCGACTCCCAAGATCTTGGCCGAACGCCTGACGATCTCAGCGATCTCCTTATTGGAATAGAATTCGAGCTTGAATACTCCGCCGGAGAAGCGCGAGCGCAATGGGGAAGAGAGCATGGCGATCCGGGTCGTGGCGGCGATCAAGGTGAACTGCGGGAGGTCGAGCTGGATGGTCCTGGCCGATGGCCCCTTGCCGATGATGATGTCTAGCTTGCCGGACTCCATGGCCGGGTAGAGGATCTCTTCGATAGCCTTGTTCAGACGATGGATCTCGTCGATGAATAGGATATCACCAGGAGATAAGTTTGTAAGGATGGATGCCAAGTCACCAACTTTTAATACAGCCGGTCCGGAGGTGGCCTTCATCTGCGCGCCGGTCTCTCTAGCGATCAAATGGGCGAGAGTGGTCTTGCCGAGGCCCGGCGGTCCATAGAAAAGGATGTGCTCCGGAGGGTGGGAACGCTCTTTGGCGGCCGAAAGAAGGATATTGAGGTTATCCTTGATGTTCTTCTGGCCGATGTATTCGTCCCAGCGCTTGGGTCGGAGGGTCTGGTCTAGAAACCCAACGTCTTGGCCCTCTTTTTCCGGTGTAGTTGGCTTTCTTGACATGTGCATTTATTTATGCTAGCATACTGGTATACAAGCTTTTACATTTTTGGTCATAGATTTAGCGTCGTTTTCGAGCTCATGAACCTCTAAGCAATGGCCTTCCGAGGTTTGGGCGTAGTGCTAAGGACATGTTGGTTGCAACGCTTCGGTGTTGCGTACTGAAATTATCCTCGGGACTCCGCCTCGCTACAGGCATCACGCCTGGAGATATTGCTTAGAGATTCTTGTGTTCGAGCCTAAATCCTATCCTACTCACCATACCCAAAAAAGCAATTGAATGGGTTGGGGATAATGCTAATCAGCGATCGAGATCACCCTCTCTAGTTCATCTAGCGAGGTTATTCCGGCTAACACCTTGAGCACCCCGTCTTGTTTCATGGTGAGCAGGCCCTGTTTCTTGGCGGCTTCGCGGATCTCTCGGTCGCTTGCACTGGTTTGCACGACAGTCTCGATCTCCCGGTCCATAAGGATGGCTTCATATATGCCGATACGGCCCTTGTAGCCGGTTTTGTTGCATTTCTCACAGCCGACGGAAAGCCACATCTTGCTATGTTCTGCCGGCAAAAGACTCTTATCCTCGATACCTTCGAGTGTCCTTTCGATCTCCTGCACTGCCGCCCCTTCGATGGCGACCTCCTTCTTGCAGTCAGGGCAGAGCTTCCTGACTAGGCGCTGGGCCATGGATACGCGGAGAGCCGACGGGATGATGCTCGGATTGACGCCGAGGTCGATAAGGCGCGGGAAAGTGCCGGCGGAGTCATTGGTGTGGAGAGTTGAGAAGACCAAGTGGCCGGTCAGGGCGCTATTGATGGCGATATCAGCGGTCTCATGATCGCGGATTTCACCGATCATGATGATGTCCGGGTCCTGACGCACAGTGGCTCGGAGTCCCTCAACAAAGGTGTAGCCCTTTTCGTTGACCTGGGTCTGGACGATGCCAGGCAGGTGGTATTCGATCGGGTCTTCGATGGTGATGATCTTCACGCTCGGGTTGTGAACCTTCTTGATGAAGGCGTAGAGCGTGGTGGTCTTGCCGGAACCGGTCGGTCCGGTGGTGAGGATCATACCGTCCGGGCGATTCATCTCCTTCATGAGGATGTCCAGGAGCTTGGCAGGGATGCCGAGACTTTCAAGCGGTACGCCGATCGACTTGGGGTTGAGGACGCGCATCACTACTGATTCGTTGTAAGCGCCGGGGAGGATGGAGACGCGGACCTCGACATCGTCCTCGGCTAACCTGATGCTGAAGCGGCCGTCCTGCGAGTCTTTCTTGACGTTGAGCTTCATGCCGGAAATGAGCTTGATGCGTGAGAGGAGGAGGCCGTATGTCTCGTTGTCGAAGCGTGTGACATCCTGCAAGACGCCGTCGAGGCGATAGCGCAGCCGCACATAGCCCTCTTCCGGCTCGAAATGGACATCGGAAGCATCGATAGCGAGCGCCCCGGCCACGGTGGTCTCGAGGATATGCGAGACGCGATAGCTCTTCTTGGCGGAGATGGTGTTCTCGAGGATCGAGATGATGGTCGGCAGGCTCTTGGCCTCCTTGATGATAGCTGTGATCTCTTCGCTTGAGATCTGGAGCGAGCCGGCGCGGCTCTCGTAGGCGAACGACAGGCTTTTATATTCTTGCCAGGCCTTCTCCAAGCTCATGAGTGAAGCGATCGAGACCTCCGGCTGGTAGCTCTTGGCGATGAGAGCATCGATAACAGCCTTGGTCTTGGGGTCGTCCGGATTGCGTACGGCGACCTTGATCTTCTTGCCGATCAGGGCGAAAGCGGCGGTCTTGCTGGCACGAGCGGTGGCTTCGTCGATGAGGCGCAGGGCATCGGTGTTGATGCCGATGACGAGGAGGTTCACGTAGTCTACGCCGTATTTGGCAGACAGGATCTGTACGAGGTCCTCTTCCTCACGATGGAGGAGGTCCTTGTATTTCTGCTTCTGTTTGTCTTCGTCAAACTCGATAGTCATGGATATAGGGCAAATTATAGCAGAAATGAGGCCATATAATGGCCATAGGGAGGGGTATTGACTTTTTACCACCTATTGTGTTATAATGGTCAGGTAGTGATATAAGGGTCATTGAAATGTGGTGAGCCAGTTGGGGGTTGGATTATTGCGCAGCAGCGGCTTATTCCAAGCTCTTGATGCCAAGAATCAACTCCAAACTATAACTCATCATGAAAAACATCATCATCAGTATCATCGCGGGGCTCATCGCTCTGCTGTTCGGTTCTGGGTGCGCCTCCATCAAGGAGACCACGAAGGTGACGCAGTCCCCCGATGGGACATACGTCAACGAGACCAACCACCAGTCGAGGACGGTCTCGCCGTTCGTGTTTGTCTCGGTTCATACGCCCCGGCCGGCCCAGCCGATCAGCCGCAGCTATGTCAGGCAGGTGCAGCCTGCCCAGCAGACGCGCCAGACGATGGCGGTCCAGGACGACCAAGGTCGCACCTGGCGCTAGTAGCTTGTTTTGTTCACCTCGTCGGCCACCTTTTCTCTTCACGGAGGACTGGTGGCCTTCTTTTTTATATACGCTATGATGCAGACATGAAGTCATACGAGTCTAAATCGTTGGAAGAAACGGAAAAGATCGCTATACAATGGTTGGCGGACATTTCCAATAAATATGCGAATCGGGATGAAGCTCTGGTCGTCGGTCTATCCGGCCACCTAGGTGCGGGTAAGACGGCATTTGTAAAAACTGTGGCGAAGGTTTTGGGCGTCACCGAAACCGTGACCAGCCCGACGTTCGTGCTCATGAAGATATATGAGACGAAGAACCAGACATTCCCGAGATTGGTCCACATCGACGCGTATCGTCTGGAACGGCGTGAAGACCTGGAAGCGCTCAAGTGGGAGGCGCTGGTAGCCGACAAGAACAATCTGATCATCATCGAATGGCCGGAGAATGTGGGGTTAGATGATTTTGTGGGTGGAGCAGATCTGAAGTTCGAGATCCGAGATAATATTCACCAGATTCGGGTACAATGACCATATGCCAAAGACTGCCACGAAACGCCTCGTACTCCTCGACGCACACGCCATCCTCCATCGGGCGTACCACGCCCTGCCGGACTTCGCGACAGCCAAGGGCGAGCCCACGGGCGCTCTGTACGGCCTAGCCGCGATGCTCATCAGTATCGTGGAGAATCTCAAGCCCGACTACATCGTGGCCTGTTATGACCTGCCGGGCAAGACGCATCGGCACGAAGCCTTCGAGGATTATAAGGCGCAGAGGAAGGAACTGGACAATGATCTGGCCATACAGATAGAGAAGTCCCTAGATACTTTTGCGGCCATGGGTATTCCGGTCTATAGCAAATCCGGCTTCGAGGCAGACGACATCCTGGGTACGATCGTGAAGCAGCTTTCCGGTAAGGCTGGCCAGGACATCGAGATCATCATCGCTTCCGGCGACATGGACACTCTCCAGCTCGTCCACGGCAAGCGAGTCATGGCATACACGCTCAAGAAGGGGATCAAGGATACGATCATGTACGATGAGGACGCGGTCATGAAGCGCTTCGGCTTCGGGCCGGAGAGGATCCCTGACTACAAAGGGCTCTCTGGTGACCCATCTGACAACATTCCCGGCGTGAAGGGCATCGGCGACAAGACGGCCACGACTCTCATAACGACCTTCGGAGCGATAGAGGATATTTATAAAGAGTTGGAAGCCGGTCATGAAGACAAGTTCGCGGCAGCCGGCGTGAAGCCGCGCATCATCCAGCTCTTGAAGGATAATAAGGAGGAGGCAGAGTTCAGCAAGATGTTGGCCACTATCCGCCGCGACGCGCCGATCGAGTTCGTCTTGCCGGGGAAGACATTCAAGGATGGATTGGATATAGCCAAGGTCAACGCATATTGGGTGAGTTTGGAATTTAGGATCCTTGGGCAAAGATTGAAGCAGGTCGTTGAAGGGAAGGTTACGGTGATGCCCGCGCAGTCCCGGATCTCTCCGAAGGAATCCTCGAAACCTGATCATGTTCCGGCCCCAACTAAGACGAACCATCAATCCCTTTTCGGCGACAAGGAACCGGATCCGGAATTAGAGAAAACCGCGGTTGCTCTATGGTTGGTGAACTCCAATATAAATGATCCCCAAGTGCAGGACATCCTAGACTTCGCCAATACAGAGGATTTTGCGGAGGCCAAGAAAAGGGTTTTTGAGGAGCTAGACGCGAGGAAGGTCAGGAAGGTCTACGAAGACATCGAACTACCGCTCATCCCAATCCTCCACAAGATGGAGAAGCGCGGCATCAAGATCGACCGGGCTGTATTGAACAGGCTATCCAAGGATTATCACGCTAAGTCCGACGAGCTCGAGAAGCAGATATTCAAGTTGGCTGGGATGGAATTCAACGTCAGCTCACCGAAACAGCTCGGCGAAGTTCTGTTCGACAAGCTGAAATTGACGGCCAAGAATATGAAGAAAACGGCCGGTGGCGCGCGCTCGACTAAAGAGTCGGAGCTGGAAAAACTCCGTGATTTGCACCCGATCGTGCCGTTCATCTTCGAATACCGCGAACTACAGAAGCTCCTTGGCACATATATAGACGCCATCCCGCCACTCCTCGACTCTAACGACCGCTTGCACACTCGCTTCATCCAGAGCGGTTCGGCGACCGGCCGCATGGCCTCGGAGAATCCGAATGTTCAGAATATCCCGATTCATTCTGCACTCGGCCGGGCTATTCGTGACGCGTTTATCGCCGATGAAGGATACTCGCTCGTAGCCATCGACTATTCACAGATGGAGTTGCGCATTGCAGCCTTCATGTCCGGTGACCAAAAGTTGATCGATATTTTTACCCAAGGCAAGGACGTGCACAGCTCGGTCGCTAGCTACGTATTCAAGGTGCCGGAAGACAAGGTGGACTCGGAGATGCGCCGCCAAGCCAAGGCCATCAACTTCGGGATCATTTACGGCATGGGTGTTCTGGCATTGAAGCAGAGTATTGGCAGGACCCGTGAAGAAGCACAGAAATTCTACAATGATTATTTCAAGGAATTTTCTACGCTGGCTAAGTATTTAGATGATGTTAAGGCCGAGACGGCCAATAGGGGCTACACAGAGACATTCTTCGGAAGGCGTCGCTACTTCGAGGGTATCAAGTCCAAGATCCCTTACATCCGGGCCTCGGCCGAGCGCATGGCTATCAACGCGCCTATTCAGGGCACGGAAGCGGATGTCGTGAAGCTGGCCATGATCAAGGTGGATGAATATTTAAAGCGAGAGAAGCTCGAGAATGATGTGTTTCCGCTGCTTCAGGTGCACGACGAGCTGGTTTTCGAGATGAAGAAGGATAAGGCGGAGAAGGTCATGAAGGATATCGAAAAGATCATGGAGTCAGTGGTTGATCCCAAGGAGATCAAGGGGGTTGTGCTCAAGGCCAAGGGACACATCGGCAAGAATTGGGGGGAGTTGAAGTAAGTTATAATCAATTCATGCTATACGTCTTTCACGGATCAGAGATAAGGGAGTCGGGCGAGAAGGCTCGGGCACTAGTGAATTCGTTGCGCACCAAGAAACCTGATGCCGCCTACGAAAAGATCGATGCTGATTCATGGAATCCCTCGATGATCGAAGGCCATCTCGGTGGACAGGGATTGTTCTCAAACAAATATATTGTGTTTGTCGATCGCGTGACCGAGAATGCGGAGGCCAAGGAGAAACTGCCCGACCTCATTCCGGCCATGCAGGAGTCGGACAACATCTTCATTGTCCTGGAAGGGAAGCTCAATGCGGAGCTGAAGAAGGCTGTGACCAAGAGCGCCGAGAAAGCCGTGGAGTCGGAGCCGAAAGTGAAAAATAATTTCTTTGCGGATAGTGGGCCGAATGTTTTTGCCTTGGCAGATGCGTTAGGCAACCGTGATGCATTCAAGGCTTGGTCCGTCTATCGTCAGGTCATCGACGGAGGAACCGAACCGGAGAATATCTTGGGTACCTTATTCTGGCAGGCCAAGTCGATGGTCTTGGCAACCGATGCGAAGAGCGCCGCGGAGGCGGGGGTGAGCCCCTTCGTATTCACCAAAGCCAAGAAGGGTAGTGCGAACTATTCCAAAGATGAGTTGAATAGGCTGACTTCTGATCTGGTCACGCTCTATCACGACGGACATCGCGGCAAACGGGATTTGGAATTGGCGACCGAAAGACTGCTCCTAAATTGCGGAAAGCCAGTTTTGTGATAACCTGTCAAGCGAGGATCTTTTTGATTATCACAGCGCGCCCTTAGCTCAGCTGGTAGAGCAACTCCCTTTTAAGGAGTGGGTCGTTGGTTCGACTCCAACAGGGCGCACAAACTGGAGACTGTTATATTTGAACGCCGTTTGCCTGCTTTTGGGGTAGACCTAAATTAGAGTCGAACTTTCTAGTAGAAAAAGTTGTAAGGATAATGTGTACTTTGGACTCCTCCATCCCAGAATCTTCTCATGTCTGGAAAAGGCCTTGTCTCGACTGTGTCACCATTGTCGCATTTGATTATTGGTGTTGGCAAACTAGATTTAGTTTGGCCGATCTGAACGCAGTGTTTGGCCTCCCAAGAGACTATGTAATTTGAAATTTGTGTACTTAGTAATGGGGGAATCATTGGCACGAGTGAGGCACAGGTCATTATGATTATTAACACTAGTTTTGACCCGGGTCTCTTGAGTATCTCAGTGCCCCGGATGGTTAATCCCATTAGGACAAATCCGATGACACTAATAGCGAACCATAGAACAAAAGCACCCCACATCATTTGAGGCGTATGAGTTGCTCCCATACTAAAAACTGACCCAACCGTTATTGAGAATAGATTCGAAATGCTCAACAAGCCCCATATGGTAGCGAACACCTTATAAGTTTTCTGATACGGTTGTGTGCCCATGTACGTCTGATTGTAACACCTCAACCTATAAGGGTTGTCCACTTAGCGCTTTTATGAACAACAGCCTCTCATACAGCCCCTGCATATAGTCCCTATCGGAGAATATAGTTATAATATTATCTTGTTCGGGGCACAAACTGGAGACTGTTATATTTGAACGCCGTTTGCCTGCTTTTAGGGTAGACCCAGATTAGAGTAGAACCTCCACTAATCTCGCAGGCTATGGATTGTTAATTTTCCTATTTAGTTGAAAGAGGCAATTATTCTTCTCACTCCCCGCAGACAGACAAATTTTCGGATTATTTGTCTTGAATGCAATTGTTTGGACACACATATCTATTAGATGACTCCTCTGGCATTGTTCAATAGTTTGGGCATTGTCTTGATAGCAAGTCTTTCGCCCATCGTTATACGGCGAGTCCGGCAATTTCTCACACAAAGGAATAATTGACTGATCTTCAGAGGTTGACGGTGTACTATTCTTTGCCAATTCTTCCTTTATATACATCGGGCGATCTAAAATAACTATGTGTTCTATAATTTCTCTCGACATTACCGAATTGCACTCGGCACTTCTAACAGGTGAAAAATATGTCCCCTTGCATATGTCTATAACCAGCGGCTGCAAGAGGTTTTCCTGGCCGTGACTTAGCGAAAGAAACTCGTCTAAATTGTTTTGTCTCAAATTATCTATAATAGGCTTAAGGCCCGTATCCTCGATAGAAGATAAGGAGAGGGTCTTCGCAGCATCTGCAAAATTTATCACCATAAATAAGGTACTGATTACTATAAAGACAGCCAAAAGACTTTTCTGAGGTAACATCATCTTTCCATCGAGGAAGGTAAAGAGTTTGTAAAATAACACAAGAGCAAGCCCAAGTATCACTGATTGTATATAGGGGAATAATGGCAAATTAGGCCCAGCGCCGGGCATTCTCAGTAAATAATATGTAGAAAAAATTAACGGGATGCAGGTTAACCAAAAACCAATTCGTTTCTTGTCCTGACAGTAAAATATCATTGCCACGGCCAATAGCACACCCATTTCCATATCCGTCACAATATCTTGAAGGAAAATTGATTGAAGAAATGAATTAAGTTGAACAAGGGTGAATAAAAGGAAGAACAAAATAAAGCAGCTTAGTATACGGGAATATTTTGATGGTGTAACTAGGGCGGTAGTAAGGCTCTCCATGTTTGTAAGATGATTATATCACCTACAATATTATAGCCCACTGCTCATATCTCTGATAAAAAGCAGTTTGTTATACAACCCCTGCATATAATCCCTATCCGAGAATATCGTTATAATATTCTCTTGTTCGGGGCACAAAATATTCAGTGTCTACTGAGCCCCATCTTCTGGATCTCCGTCTGTAGCTCACGGAACTCGCGCTCGCTCTGGGCCAGGCCGTCTTTGAGTTCCTGGATATGTTCACGTGAATGGGTGGCTTCCGCCTCCTTCCTGACCAAATCCTGCTTCTCTCTAGCAATCTCCTGCTCGAGCCTCTTTAGCTTCGGATCCTCTAGACGGATAGCGTTCTGGTCCTTGAGGATCTGCTGTTTCAAGTCTTGAATCAAACGGGCCGATTCTGATGTGCTGTGTGAATTGATCATATAGTTGGTGATTATTAGCTTATACCGCGATATCGAAGGCGAATATTCCTGCCCCTGTCAGCATGAGAGAGATCGCGATCGCCAGGAGGAGCAGATAGTAGTTGATGCCGTCGGTGAGGAATGCCTTGTGGCGGATCTTGAAGCCGATCTTGATGAGCAGGATGACGGCGTTCAACATGGCCGCGACTTGGGTCCATAGGCCGATCACCAGGAATATGGCTATCAACAATTCGACCCAGCCGTAGATCTTGCTGTTGCTACCGGAGCTCGAGCCGTCCCCACGGATCTTCTGGTAACCGAAATAGGCGAGCGTGACGCCGAGGACGACGCGCAAGATGAGCGGCGCGACTTGTTCGTATGCGAGCAAGAATGGGAACACGGATGGTATATTCATGTTGATGTATTGATTAAGATTGATTAAGGTTAAGGGTATGGTAGCAAAAAGCCGCGATGTTCGCCTCCTCCTCGACAATATCCGCAGCGTGCACAATGTCGGCTCGATCTTCAGGACGGCCGAAACTATAGGTATTTCGCGCATCTATTGTCTGGGTACGACGCCGGTGCCTGTCGACCGGTTTGGCCGGAAGCGCGGCGATTTTGCCAAGGTGGCGCTCGGCGCCGAGGATATCGTGCCGTGGGAGCACACCCGGGTCAGTACTGCCCTAATCCGTAGGCTCAAAGAAGATGATTTTGAAATTGTGGCTTTGGAGCAGACTGCCAGTTCTGTGGACTATAAGCGGGTACGTCGCCATCGAAAGATGCTGATTGTGGTCGGAAATGAAGTGGATGGGGTCTCGAAGAACCTGCTCGAAGTGTCGGATGTCGTCGCAGAGATCCCCATGAGCGGCAAGAAGGAATCATTGAATGTGTCGGTGGCTACGGGAATATTTCTATTTCGACTGATGGATGTTGACTTGTAAGAGCAGATTAGTAAAAACAATTTAAACTTGATTAAAAAATGGTTTTTTGGGTTATTTGAATGCGTCGAGGGGTGTTATTTCCTAGAAATTTTTCTGGTGAAAAGAGATACTTACCCTCCCGCCAACTTCTGATGCCTGTCACAATAGTGCGTGCCGCGCGCGCCGAGAGTGATCCTCACGATTTTACCTCCACGGCCGCGCCGATCGCACTTCTCGCCTGTGCGTCGATAGGCATGGTGCTCCCCCTGTGATTCACCCATCTCGCCGTGGATGTTCCGATAGTCGGAAGTAGACGCGCCGCCCAGAGTGACGCCGCTCTTGAGGACCATTTTGATGGCCTTGAATAATTCATGCAATTTCTTTTCTGGAATCTCCCTTACCTGTTGTCTCGGATGGATACCGGCGTACCATAGCGATTCATCGGCGTATATATTCCCGACGCCGGCCACGATCGACTGGTCCATGATGATCTGTTTGACCTTGCCGTTTGGACGCAGATTGACGCGCTCCTGGAAGCGCTCGAAAGTGAAGGCCTTATCTAGCGGTTCTGGCCCGATCCCGCTCAAATGTTCAGAGCTGTGCATATCGATCGTGGACAGGGCTGTGACCTTGGCGAATTTGCGCATATCAGACAGGGCCAAATATTTTCCGTTGCTCAACATGAAAATCAAACGTATATGTCTATTGAAAGGATCCTTCAAGCCGATCGGGGCCAGCCCTTGCCACGGGTCCTTGATATTTTTCTTGTCAAAGACAAATTTTCCATACAGGAGATGCCCGGTCATTTTGAGATGCACTAGGATAGTGACGCCACCGGAAAGATTGATCAGAATATTCTTGGCGCGCCGCTCGGCGGAAATTATTTTTTTGCCAATAACCAAATTCCTGAACTTCTTGAAGTATGCCAAGTCCTTGATCGTCCCTGATCCCTTGAAGTACGGGCTGTTGTAACTAGACCAAACGTCCTTGATTATTAAACCAAGCACGGTCTTCTTCAAACCGTTCACGGTCGTCTGTACTTCCGGCAATTCAGGCATGGAGTTTCGCTATCTCTTCCCGTGCTACTGCACTATCACTCCACGAGGTCTTCGTGCCATTCGGGCCCATGATATACGGATCGGTGCCTTTGCCGGTGATGAGGATGATGTCACCTTTCTTAGCCAGCCGTAGAGCCGTACTTATGGCGGCGCGGCGGTCCATAATCACGCTTGGCAGTTTGGAGGTCACGCCTGTCGCCACATCAGCCACGATCTTATTTGGGTCTTCATCATACGGATCTTCGTCAGTCAGGATAACTTCATCGCAATATCTGTCTGCCAGAGCGCCCATGATCGCGCGCTTGCTGGTGTCGCGCCCGCCACCGGTGCCGCCCAAAACCCCGATCATGCGGTATTCCCCGGATCGGGAGTCGTCCGGATCTGGCCGGAACACCTTGTAGAGTTTCTCTAGAGAATCAGCGGTGTGAGCATAGTCGACGATCACCGTGAAGTCCTGGCCGGCCTCGACTTTCTCCACACGCCCCGGGATATCACCGAATCTCTCCAGTGCAGCGGCGATCTTGTCGATGGATACCCCTTCGCTCTCCGCGCAGGTCACGGCGGCGACGATGTTGTACAAGTTGAATAGGCCTGAAAGGGGAGAGCGCATCTGTCTGTTGGCTAGACGGAATTCTAATCCCTCCTTCTTGACCGCATAAGGTTCGACGTCATGGACGCTGTAAGTGATCTTGCGATCGGCTTGGCAGGCCATGAATCGCTCGCCTTCCTTGTCATCGGCGTTCACTATCAAAGTCTTGTTCGGCTTGCTCGAATCGGCTAGGGCGGCGGCGATGGAGAGCTTGGATGCGACGTAGTTCTCATATGATCCGTGCGCTTCGATATGCTCCGGCGACAGGTTGGTGAAGATGAGCGTGTCGATGTCGATATGTTTGTGGCGGAAGAACAGCGCGCCCTGTGAAGTCATCTCGATCACGATGTATTGGCAGCCGGCGAGGACTGCTCTCTGGATGAATCGTTGCATGAAGAAGCGTCCCGGCATGCTCATCTTGTGGAGGTTTGGCTCGGAACGGTCGCCGATCTTGAAGCGGATGGTGTTCGACAGGGCGGTCTGGTAGCCGGCCTCTTCCAGGATGGCGTTGACGATCTCGACAGTCGAGCTCTTGCCCTTGGTGCCGGTCACAGCGACGACCTTGATGTCTTTGGATGGGAAGCCGTAGAGGATGGCGGCCGAGAGCGACAGTGCCAGATGATACGGACGCTGGAGCGAGGAGAATAATCTCGCGGGGATGATGCGGCGGATATGATTGAGCGTTGAGTCGAGCATGTTGGTCAGGATCATCGGGAGAGGATCTTGAGTGCGGCCTTGACCTTGGCTCCCGTGTCCACGATCTGCTTGTCGATCTTCTTGAGGGCTTCGCGGGACTCGTCGGACTCGTAACCGAGAGCCTTGAGGGCTTCGATGACATCCAAGTCGCTCGACATGTCGGCCGTCATGCTCATGCTTTCGCCGGTGACGGTGCCGAGCTTGTCTTTGAGCTCGAGTAGGATCTTCTCCGCTGTCTTCTTGCCGATGCCGGAGACCTTGACCAAGTGCGCGGTTTGACCGGTGCGGATGGCTCCGGAGAGCGTCTCGGCCGACACCAGAGACAGGATATTGAGAGCCGACTTGGGTCCGATACCGGAAACAGTGAGCAGGAGCTCGAAGAAGTCGCGATCGCCCTTGGTCATGAAGCCGTAGAGGTCGAGGGCATCTTCCCGGACGGCGTTGTGTATCCAAAGCTTGTTTTCTGTCTCTAGCCGCAGGTGGGTGAGAGAGTCTGCAGTCATGAAAACCTTGTATCCCACGCCGCCGGCATCGATGACGGCGTGATTGCCGCCGACTTCTGCAACCTTGCCGCGGAGCATCGAAATCATGCGCTCATCATAGCATTTTCGACCAAAAAAGCAGACTGGCTTTACTTCTTTGGGCTGGTATGTTACTTTTTCTTTACCTAGAACCGATATGCCGATCACCTCTTCAGCCAAGAAAGCCCTCCGCGCCTCCAAGCGCAAGCGTGTTTATAATATCCGCCGCAAGGCCGTCGCCGAGAGGGAACTCAAGTCCTTCCGCAAGCTTGTGGCCGCCAAGGACCATTCCGGCGCCACGAAGGCACTCTCGACCCTCCACCAGGCTCTCGACAAGGCCGTGAAGACCGACTACATCAAGCCGAACACCGCGGCCCGCCTCAAGTCTCGTGCGGCCGCGGCTCTCAAGAAGATTGCGTAAGCGCAGCACCTGACACACAAGGATTCGGAGACACGGATATTTCCCTGCTGGGAAATTCCTCGTGCTCGCGCCAGTCGCGCTCGCAAGTTCTCCTCATCCTTGTGTGTCAGGTGCTGCTAAGTTATATTGTCACTACGCCCTCGTCGTTCAATGGATAGGACGCAGGATTGCGGATCCTGCAATGTAGGTTCGATTCCTACCGGGGGCACAAACGAAAAAGACCGGTCTCGCCGGTCTTTTTAGAATCCCAACCTTTCGAGCAAGTGTTTCAGGAATGGCTCGCGATGTTCGGTCTCGGCGATGTATTTGAGCAGGACTTCACGGATCTGTTCCGGATCCACCTCATCTATATAGACGACGATAAGCGGCATGAAGAGCTTGCGCGACTTGAGGAGGAGTTTCGGAGGCATCTCGTCGTGAGGGATCCAGAATGATTCGAGGGTGAGGAAGGGATAGAGCTCGCTACCGAAGACGATACCCCGGTCATTGATCTCATAATGCACGGCTTGCGACGGATGGGAGGAATGGAGCACGAGAGCTACGGCCGCCACGATGATGAAGATCCCGGTGATGGGTTGCCCGAATAAGAAAGCCACCACTGACAGAGCCAGAGTGATGATGCCGACGGCCCAGTACCAGTCTGACTTCTTCTCTACATGTAGATGTGTCGGTGCGTTCCAGGAGATGAGAGCTTCGGTAGCCATGGGCGAATTATAGCACCTTGAGAAGCGCTATCCGTGTGAATAAGGTGCGGACGGGGTGAGATTCGAACTCACGGCCCCCTTGCGAGGGCGACGGTTTTCAAGACCGTTGCCTTAGACCGCTCAGCCACCCGTCCGTGTGGCCATCATAAGGCATAAATTATGGCTTCGCAATGATAATGTGATATCGTAGTCGTATGAGGATGATCGGCATCGACTACGGTTCGAAGCGCGTGGGCGTGGCGGTTTCCGACGAATCCGGCAAGTTCGCTCTGCCTTTCGTGGTCATCCCCAACTCCGCGGACCTCCTCACCGAGATAGAGGAGATCGCCGTCGAGAATGACGTCAAAGAGATCGTGATGGGCGATTCCCGCAACTACGATATGACCGCCAACAAGATCCAGCCGGCGATCCTCGAGTTCAAGAGTCAGCTCGAAGCGAAGGAGTTCACCGTGTACCTAGAACCCGAATTCATGACATCTGTGCAAGCGGAGAGATTGCAGGGCAAGAATGACAAGAGCGACGCCTCGGCGGCGGCTCTGATCCTCCAGAGCTTTCTCGATAAGCAAGATAGCGATAACAAATAACCCATGATCACTTACGAAGAATTCAAGAAGGTAGAGATCCGCGCTGGCAAGATCCTCACGGCCGAGAAGATCCCTGATACCGATAAGCTCTTGCGCCTCACGGTCGATTTCGCCGAAAAGAAAGAGGTCGTGAATGAGGTCGGTGAGAAGTCGCTCGTCTCCGCGCCGCGCCAGATAGTCTCCGGGATCGCCGCTTATTTCCCGGACCCCGCCGCGCTCGTAGGGAAGACTTGTATGTTCGTGACCAATCTCGAACCCCGGATGATCCGCGGCTTCGAGTCGAACGGCATGCTCTTCGCTATCTCCGATGAGGCGGGCAATTTCTCGATACTGGAGCCGAACAGCTCCATCCCCGCGGGAGCGCTGGCCAAATGATATGACTCACCTCCTTTCCATCCTGGATCCAAAATTTCTCATCACCGCCTTCGGCACATTCGGAGTTCTGGCAATCATCTTCATGGAGACTGGTCTGTTCTTCGGATTCTTTCTCCCGGGCGATTCACTCCTTTTTACCGCCGGCTTCTTCGCTTCTCAAGGATATCTACCCATCGCGATTCTCCTCGTCGGAGCGTTCATAGCCGCCGTCGCTGGCGATAGCGTCGGGTACGCTTTCGGCAAGAGGGTCGGCCCGTCACTCTTCACCAGGGAGAATTCGCTTTTCTTCGACAAGAAGCATATCGCTCGGGCTCAGCATTTCTACGAGAAGCACGGGGCCAAGACCATCGTTCTGGCCAGATTCATTCCGATCGTCAGGACTTTTGCCCCGATCGTGGCAGGCATAGGCAACATGAAGTATCGGACATTCGCCACCTGGAATATCTTGGGTGGCTTCCTCTGGACCTGGCTCATGCTCGGTCTTGGTTATACGCTGGGCGCAGTAGTCCCTAACCCCGACCGTTATGTCCTGCCGGCCGTGATTGTGATCATCGCCACTTCAGCTCTGCCGGCTCTGCGGGAGATCTTCAGGAAGAGGGTAGATATGGGGAACTAGAATAGTAGTTAGGAGAACTTGCGAGCGCGACTGGCGCGAGCACGAGGAATTTCCTAGCAAGGAAATATCCGTGTCTCCTAACTACTATTCTAGTTCCCAAATTCTCCATTTTATGTACTTTTGTAGTACAATAACCCAATCATGCGCGCTACCCTGGGGTTCTTCAAACTCTTTCCGCCGCCGATCTTCATGCTTATGCCGCACGCCGGCCTCGATGTGTCCGATGATGCCATCAGATGTGTTGCCTATTCGGGCGTTGGAGACAACCGCAAGCTGGCATCCTACGCCAGTGCCGATCTGCCGGTCGGTCTAGTCGACGGGGGAGATGTGAAAGATGAGAAAGAGTTCATTGCGCGCCTTGCTGACTTCGGCCGCGAACACGGCCTGTCTTACGTCAAGATATCGGTGCCGGAAGAGAAGGCCTATCTATTCCAGACCGAGGTTCCGGCCACCGACCAGCGGGACGTGGAACGGAACATTGAATTCAAGCTCGAGGAGAATGTCCCTCTATCTGCGCAGGACGCGGTCTTCTATTTCGATCTCCTGCCGCCCGCCACGAATGGTGCGACCCTGCGTGCCAGCGTGTCCGTGGTACCACGCACCTATGTCGAGCACTACATGGCCCTTTTGGGAAAAGCCGGCCTCACCACAGTCGCCTTCGAGGTGGTGCCCAAGGCGATCGCCAGAGTAGTGGTCAGTCCCAACACTATGGATGCCAAACTAGTCGTCCACATCATGAATCAAAAGACCGGCATATACATCATCTCCGGCGGCACGGTCAATTTTGCCTCGACCTCCACCTGGGGCGGTGCCGAGAAGGGGAGCAGCCAATCCGAGATCATCGCGGCTCTCTCCAAGGAAGTCACCCGCGTTCATTCATACTGGTTATCTCACGGCAACGGCCGTCCACTCGATGAGCTCATCCTGGTGGGACGTAATGCTGCTGCTTTCGAATCCGCTTGCCGTAATATCGATGTCGGTTCGCCTCTCGCGGTCCGGGTGGCCGACGTCTGGACGAACGCCTTCGACATCAATCGACATTTGCCGCCGATCACGAACGCCGAATCTCTTGAGTATGCCGTGGCAGCCGGGTTGGCACTCGACACCACTTACGACGACTAATCACATGAGACACACCCTTATACCGCTCAAAGAACGCACCCTGCTCCGCCGCGAGTACCACACCCGCGCTATGACGGTATTCCTCTGCGTCTTGGCGATCGCGGTCTTGGCGGGATCCGCGGCTCTCTTCCCGTCTTATCTTCGCGCCTGGTCTGCCAGCCGAGTCGCGCTGGCCACGATCACATCCATCAAGAATGATCCCGACGGGAACAATCTGTCTCAAGTCCAGAGGGTTTTGGCTAGTGATGACGCGCTCCTCTCGGCGCTCGGTGCCGGGGACAAGTCTCCCAGACTGTCGGAGGTGATCCGCGCCATCTCCGCCGTCCATTCACCGGTATCCGTCCGATCGCTGGCCCTCAACCGCGTGTCGACGAGCAGTGTGACCGTCATCCTCAATGGGGTAGCGCCGACCAGGAATGACCTCTTGAAAT
>Ga0172379_10003058_pt1 | contig 27584 bp, 30 predicted proteins | sample GrowelOW334metaG_FD_119756 | JGI IMG/M metagenome (GOLD analysis project Ga0172379, IMG submission 119756) | Groundwater microbial communities from an aquifer near a municipal landfill in Southern Ontario, Canada - Groundwater well OW334 metaG | ecosystem: Environmental > Aquatic > Deep...
AACAGGGCGATGGGAATCTCGCGGAGCCGCTCGACAAACCCGTCGCTCATCAACCGCTCCGGCGCGACATAGAGCAGGTCCAGCTCCTCCCGGTGCAACTGGGCAAGAACCTGGCGCGCCTCTTCGCTCTTGAGGGAGGAGTTGTAAAAGGCCGCCCGAACCCCGCAGGCCAAAAGGGCATCCACCTGATCCTTCATCAGGGAAATCAGAGGGGACACCACAATACCCACGCCTTTCCGGTGCAGGGCCGGGATCTGATAACAGAGCGACTTGCCGCCGCCGGTGGGCATCAGGACAAAGGCGTCCTCACCCCGGATGAGTCCTTCAATGATCTCCTGCTGGGGGGGCCGAAAGGTGGTGTAGCCGAATATCTTCTTGAGGCTTTCCAGGGGGGTGTCGTGCATGCGATTCAGAGATCCTCTCCTTTATTGTTAATGATCTCTGATCTTACCCGTCATGGCAACCGTCCTGCCACCCTTTATCGACCGGCCCAAAAGAAATTCTGCTTACCTGGCGATTTCAATCAAGTATTTCACCTTCATATGCAGTTAAAATCCCATTGGCCCGCAGCCGAGCACCGGAGAGGCTGCCGAAAAAGGGATTTGCACTGTCTGAGGCGCAGCCGAGTTTGCAAAGCCCCGGCAGCATCGAGGAGCACAGGGCATCCCGCCTGCGGCGGGACCAGGGACACGGGTGCCCTTTCTTTTGGTTCGTTTTCTTTGGACAAGCAAAGAAAATGAACAGTACCGGCGTTGCCGAAAAATGTGTTTTGAGTTTTTAGGAGTCCATCAAATATAACTCTGTATTACCTGCCGCAACCCCTCCCGAGAAACCTCCTGCCGGGCAAGCGGTCCATTTTTGAGAACCGCGAACTGCTCCTCGAAGAGCGGCTTCTCCATTTTATAAATGACCCCAAGCGGGATGCGCTCCCCGAATTCCAGGGCAGTGCGCAGGGCCTGACCATGATCGACCGGATTATGGTCCTCACCAAGCTCATAGCAATGCTCCTTGTACCATTGATAGGTGTTAACCTTGTTGAACGACACGCAGGGTTGCATAATATCGACCAGGGCCGTGCCCCGATGCGTGATGGCCTGGGCGATGAGTCCGGCCAGATGCTCAGGCTGGCCCGCATAGCCGCGGGCCACAAAAGAGGCGCCCATGGTCACCGCCACGGCCACCGGGTTGAAGGGCGCGGCAAAAGCACCGTGGGGCTGGGCCTTGGTCACGAAACCCTGCTCCGAGGTGGGACTGGCCTGGCCCTTGGTAAGGCCGTACACCCGGTTGTCGTGCGCCAGGATGGTGAGGTTGAGATTGCGGCGCAGGGCTGCCAAAAAATGATTGCCCCCTTCCCCGTACATGCAGCCGTCGCCGCTTTCGGCGATCACGGTGAGTTCGGGGTTAGCAAGCTTTGCCCCGATGGCCACGGGCAGGCTACGGCCGTGCAGGCCGTTAAAGACATTGGCCTTCAGATAATGCGGGGTCTTGGCTGCCTGGCCGATGCCGGAAACCAGCAATACCTGATGGGGCTGAAGTCCGCAGGCGACCAGGGCCTGCTTCAAGGACTTGAGAATCCCGAAGTTGCCGCAACCGGGGCACCAGGCGGTTTCGTATTTGCCGTAGTCCTCGATGGATGTCATGCTTTTCCCTCCACGGCTGCAAGGCGTTCCAAGATGTAGCGGGCAGTAAAGGGCAGCCCGTCATAGCGCGCTATCCGGACTGCCATGGCAAAACCGGTCTCCCGCTGGATGAGCTGGGCAAACTGGCCGGTGGCGTTGCCCTCCACGCAGACGACTTTTCCGGCGCCCTGGAGAATGTCGAGGAACTGGGCAGGGACCAGCGGCCAGACCTGGGAAAAATGAAGCGTTGCAACACTGCGCCCCTGCCCGCGCAGAACGGCGGCGGCCTCCCGCACGGGACCCAGGCTGGAGCCCCAGCAGACGAGGAGGAGGTCCGCGCCCTTTTCCCCATCCAGCATTGGTGCGATGGTCTCCTGCCTGAGCAGCTCGAATTTGCGGAGCCGCTTTTCCACCATACCGATGCGCACCCCGTGGTCTTCGCTGATATGGCCGTCTTCGTCATGCTCGTCGCTGTCCGCCACCACCAGATGCGGTGACAGGCCGGGCAGGAGGCGGGGCGAAAGGCCGTTTTCCGTAAACCGATAGCGCTGGTAAGGGGTCGATACCGCATCCGGCTCGGCCCCCGCCCTGACCGGAACGATGGCCGCCGGGTCAAAAGGCACGATAGGCCGGGACGAATCGGCCAAAAACTGGTCGGTCAGGAGAAAAACCGGCGATTGGGCTTGCTCGGCCATGGCCAAGGCTTTTTGGGTCAGATGATAGCAGGCTTCGATGCTGCCCGGAGCAAAGATTGCCCGGGGAAATTCACCATGCCCGGCATGGAGAACAAATTCCAGATCTCCCTGCTCGGTGCGGGTGGGCATGCCCGTGGCCGGACCGGGCCGCTGGGCCACCACGATCAGCACCGGCGTTTCGGTCATGGCTGCCAGGCTCACCCCCTCGGCCATCAAGGCAAAGCCGCCGCCCGAGGTAGCCACCATGCTGGGCGCTCCGGCAAAAGAAGCGCCGATGGCCATGTTGATCGCCCCGATCTCGTCCTCCGCCTGCTCAATCACGCAGCCCATGGCCTCGGCATGGCTGATCAGCTCAAGAACAATGGAGGTGGCCGGGGTCATGGGATAAAAAGCGCAGAACTTGAGACCGCCGGCCAGGGCGCCAAGGGCAATGGCCTCGTTGCCGTTCAGCAAAAGGCGATCAGCCGCGGGCGCTCCGCCAGGCAGGGTGAAACCATGCTCCGGCACATGGGCCATGGCCCAGGCCCGGCTTTTCTCCATAATCTCCCGGTTCTCGGCCAGGACTTCCGGATGTTTCTTGCCGAGCATCCCCTCCACCGCCTGGTAAAGCGAATCAGATGAGAGATCCAGAATCTTGCCAAGCAAGGCCAGGGCTGCCGTGTTCCACAACCGCTCCGGGCCAAGCTCGGCAAAGGGCACCGAAATAGTGCCCGGCAGCTCGGGAGCAAAGGCGGAATCGGCAATGAGCAGCGCCCGTCCGGTCAGTTGGCCGCGATGCAATGCCACGGTTTCGGCATTGAGCGCCACCAGGATATCAATGGACTCGCGGGGCGCAAAAAATGGCCCCGCACCCAGACGGATAGCAAAGGTGTTATGCCCGCCGCGAATCCTGGAATGATAACTCTGGCTGACAAAAACCTCATAGCCCGCCCGGACCAAGGCCTTGCTGAGCAACTGGCCGATGGTCACCAGGCCCTGTCCGGCTTCGCCACCAATAAGCAGATGGATATCCAAAGGCATGCTCCGCCCTCCCTGCGCTATTTTTTGACTGCCTTGTAACGAGCGTACAGATCATGGATGCGGTGACGCAGGTCGCTGATCTTTTTGGAATCTGCCTTGGAAAGCCAGCGCGGTTCACTGATCGCAAAGATGACCTTGGCCAGCTCATCGAGCACACTCTCGGTGGCAAGGCACCACTCCTTGGTGCAGATATGCGCCATCTCCTTGGCCTCATCAATATCCTGGGCCACAAGATTGAGGGATTTTTCAAGATGCGCCAAAAACTCCCGATGCGCACGCAGCATGGTTTCTTCCATTTCAACCTGACGTTTCATGACGCTCCTCCTTCATTTGGATGGTTCATGATCGACGGGCGGGGAAGATTCCCGTTTCGCCCGTTGTCTGCTTACAGCTCCAGCAGACGATGATTGATCTCGATGCCCACCATGGCTCCCTGGCCCGCGGCAATAATGGCCTGGGCCTTACCCGCCTTGAGGGCGCCCAGGGCAAATAGGTTTTTAATCGAGGTTTCGCAACCAGGATCGGTGGTAATTTGCGCCCCGCCGCCATCCCGTGCAAGGCCAAGCCCGGCAAGGCAGGAATCGTTGAGGGTATAATCATAACTGAGCATAACCACCTCGCAGGCAACCTCCTGCCCGTCTGCCAGTTTCACCCCGGTCAACACCGTGTCGCCAAGAAATTCCCGTGGGCTGCCGACAACAAAGGCAATGCCTTCCTCGGCCAGTAGCTCGGCATGGTCGTCCGGCATGAGCCCAGCCGGGAGGACAAGCGTGATATCCGGGGTGAACATCTGCTTCATGGCAAAGGCGAGGCGCATGGCGTCGAGGGAATCGCCGAGGATGACGAGTTTCTTGCCCGTGGTGCGGTAGCCGTCGCAGTCCACACAGGTAAAGACCGTCCGGCTGAAAAATCTGTTCATCCCCGTGATTTTTGGCGGATGCTCGACAGCCCCAGCGGAAACGATGGCGTAGGGTGCCTGGTACTCGCCTTTTTCCGTGATAACGGTAAAACCATTTTCAGCCCGCACCGAGGCAACGTGCTCACGTCTGAAATCAGCGCCAAAGGATTTGATCTGCCTGATCCCGGTATCGACAAGCTCTTTGCCGGAGGTGATTTCAAGGCCGAGATAGTTTTCGATATGCAGGGCATGACGGGTCCGACCGCCGCCGTGATCAATGAGGAGAACCTTGCGATTATAGCGGGCAAGATGGATGGCGGCCTGCAAACCGCCAGGACCTGCCCCGATGATGATACAGTCGTAGCTGTTTTCTTTCATAGGCCTTTCCTGGTCCTCCCCCCGGCGGCAGGAAATCATGTGCGGAACGTGACAAACGGATAGCCGGGAACCGTCGCGGCACCCGGCTGATCCGTCACCTCAAGGCTCAAAGGAGCCGATAGGGATAGGCGCGCTTGGTCCATTCGCTGTCGGGAAAAGCCGCGCTCAGCTTTTCATAGGCAGCCTTCAACGGCTGGGGATCATGCGATCGCTTGTAACGGCAGACACCGCACAGAAAAATAGCCTCTGGAGCACTGCCGCTTTGGCCATACCCGTCAACCAATTGTTCAAGACGCGCCAAGGCCTCGTCAAAACGATCATTTTCAAAATGATATTTGCCCAGCCCCAGCAGGAGAGAGGGAATCAACTCCTCTGGCCCGAAGAAACCCACGGTCCGATGATGCTCCTGAGCTTCCGGGCTCAAGGTGATCAGGGTGGGCGTCCATTTGACGTTGTACTTCTCCGAATAGGGCTTGCTGTCGGACAGGAGCCGCAGCGGGATAAAATTTTCTTCAATGAACCGGACAACCTTGCTTTCGGGATACGTAACTGTATCCATCTGTTGGCAGCCAATTCAGTTGGGATTGAAAAAATCAAGCAAGATCGGCTTGCCCGCCTTCTGCCCCAGACACAGGGCATCGTCCATTTCCGTGCGCCATTGGATTTTTGCCGTCATGGTTGTTCCTCCTCGTGTAACTAGTGGATAAACACCCCTTTTCACCATTCTGTAGAAGGACTTAACCCCTGCTACAGTTGCTCGATATTCTTCCGGAGCTGGCCGATCTGTAGACCCAGCGACACGCATTGCTTGCCGTCCATGCACTCTTGGGCCTCGGACTCCTCCAGAAAAGTCTTGAGTTCGTGCTGGTCCTTCTTGAGGTCAACAACCCAGGCCTTGTTCTGCTTGTCGTAATCAACCATGAGGTTGATGCCGCAAGCACCGATCTCCGGGAAAACCGCCTTGATCTTCTCGCACAGCTCTTCTTTGGTATGCATGGCTTTTCCTCCTGTTGCTCGGTTATTCTGGCTTCTTGTGTATTACAATATGCCTTCGGAGGCTGGATGTAAAGAGGTGGGAAAAAGGCAGAAATTCGACGTTCGAGTTGTAGCCAGGCTCTTGCTTACTGAAGAGCCTGGGCAATCTCCTGCTGCATGGCTTCAATGACCGCGATGGGGTCAACGGCCTTGGAAATGGGTCGACCCACCACCACCTGATCGGCGCCGCTTTTGATGGCGCGACCGGCGGTCATGATCCGGGTCTGGTCGTCGGCGGTGTCGAGCACATTTGCGCCAGGCCTGATCCCCGGCGTGACCAGCAACAGTTTCTCGCCAAGCCCGTCACGCAGACGGGCCGCTTCAAGACCTGAAGAGACCACTCCATCACAGCCCAGTTCCAGCGCGCGCTTGGCCCGGAAATAAACCAAATCCTCAATGGACTGGGTCATGCCCATGGCCCGTAAGTCTTCTTCGCCAAAGCTGGTGAGCACGGTTACGGCCAGCAGCCTGATTTCGCCTTTTTCCTCCAGCGCCGCCCGGATAATCGAGTCATTGCCGTGGACGGTTGCCAGGCTCACCCCGTGTTTCCTGATTTGGGCCACAGCCAGCTTGACGGTTTCCGGGATATCAAAAAACTTAAGATCAAGCATCACTTTATGACCCCGGTCAACCAACCAGTCAACGGTCTGGAACCAGTCGGCCATAAACAGCTGTAACCCGACCTTGTAAAAACCAAGATGGGATTCTGTTTTTTTTACCAACTCCCTGGCCTGCCTCGGTGTTTCCACATCAAGAGCCAGGATGATCCGTTCTTTCAAGGGAATATCTTTCACGCGCTACCTTTTCCTTATTTCTTTGCGCCTTACGCCCGTCCTATCTGATATCCACCTTCACCCGACCACTGACATCATAGGAATCCTTCTGCATGTCATACTCCATCCCCTTGCCACGGATATCCATACCTTTGCCGGAGATCTGCACCGGGGCCTTGGTCGTGATCTTCCTGGCCTGGTCATCATAGCTGATGCTGTCAGACTGAATCAGAAAGCCTTTCTCAGCCTGTACATTGACCCCGTTCCGCATGATGAGGGTTTTTTTCTTGCTGTTGTATTCGCCTTCCTGACCGGTGATAACAAATCTGCGCTGAGCATTTTTAAAAACCTGCGCCTCCACGGTTACGAGCCGCATTCTGTCCTGATCTTCCCCGGAATAGAGACGCTTGGCCTGAATCTGCCAGTCCCGCACCCCATTTTTTAGCTGGGAAAATAAAACCCCTTCCATACTGAACCCCGCGCCTATGACCGTTGCCTTAGGAACGACGAGGTTTTCGACCAGGCCGCCGCGCGGTGCCAGAACACAGGTAAAAGCCCCGCCCCAAACCGGCCAGGACATCAACAAAGCCACGGGCAACAACCAGAGAATATTGCGGTAGCCGGTCATCATCGCAGGTACCGCTCAAGCAGCTTTTCCTGCTGCCCATTGGCTTCGATGATCAGTTCGCACAGCTCGCGTACCGCACCCCGGCCGCCGGCCTGCCTGGTTACATAATGGGCAACCGCCTTGACCTCGGCCACGGCATCGGCCACCGTCACCGCCAGACCGACCCGAGTGAGCAGGGGCAGATCGAGCCAGTCATCCCCCATGTAGGCGACTTGCTGGGAGGTAAGCTTCTGGGCTGCAAGAATCTCGGAAAATGCCTCGATCTTGTTGCCCACCCCCTGATACAGGTGGGCCAGCTTCAAATCCTGAGCCCGCCGCTCCACCGCCTCGGAGCGACGGGCGGTGATGATGCCCACCTCCACCCCGGACTCCCGCAGGAGACGGATACCAAAACCGTCCTTGATGTTGAAGGCCTTGAGCTCCGTGCCGGAATTGCCGTAAACGATGGAGCCGTCGGTGAGCACTCCGTCCACGTCAAGGAGAAGGAGCCGGATCTCCTTGGCGCGGGACAGACAGGCCCGCCAGGCATAGCTGCGCTCCTCCTGGCTCTGCCGGGACATGGCCCGTTTCCGCAACCCCTCCAAAACCTCACAGTCGGAAGGGTATTGCCCGCCCGGAATGCCGCAGGAACCGGGGTCGGTCATGGCCCTGTCTCCCCAGCCTGACGCTGGATGAGGGTATGAATCTCCAGAAGATGGGCGAGCAGCGGCTCCACTCCATTAAGCGGCATGGAGTTGGGTCCGTCGCACAGGGCCTTGGCCGGATCGGGATGGATCTCCATGAACATCCCATCGATCCCGGCTGCCACTGCGGCCCGAGCCAGGGTTGGGATAAACTCCCGCTGCCCGCCGGAGCTCCCCCCTGCCCCACCGGGCAGTTGGGCGCTATGAGTCGCATCGTAGATAACCGGGCAGCCGAAGGAGCGCATGACCGGCAGGGAACGCATGTCAACGACCAGATTATTGTAACCAAACATTGTGCCCCGTTCCATGAGCATCAGCCTATCTTTGGCCACCGCATTGATCTTGTTCACCGCATTCCGCATATCCCAAGGCGAGACAAACTGACCTTTCTTCAGGCTCACCACCTTGCCGCTTTTGGCCGCCGCCACCAACAGATCGGTCTGGCGGCAAAGAAAAGCGGGAATCTGCAAGACATCCAAGACCTCGGCGGCTGGTCGCACCTGGGCCACCTCATGCACATCGGAAACCACCGGCACGCCAAAATCATGGCGGATATCGGCCAAGATCCGCAGACCCTCGGCCAAGCCGGGGCCACGGAAGGAATCAAGCGAGGTCCGGTTGGCCTTGTCAAAAGAGGCCTTGAACAAGTAGGAGATGCCCAGCCGACCACAGATCTCTTTCAGACCCGCAGCAACCTCGCGGCACAATTCAGCCGATTCGATGACGCACGGACCGCCGATCAATAAAAAAGGCCGGTTGGGACCGACCTCAAAAAAATCTGGGATACGAACAGACTCCACGCTTTTTCTCCTTAATTTGACGACAAAAAACCAAGAACCACCTTACAGGCCAGCGTTTTCGAGGGCAGCCTTGATAAAATTCGTAAACAGAGGATGCGGCTTCATGGGGCCGGATTTGAATTCCGGATGGAACTGGCAGCCCAGAAACCACGGATGGTCGGGCAGCTCAACAATCTCCACCAGCTTCTCATCCGGCGAGGTCCCGCTGATGATGAGCCCATGTTTCACCAACTCATCCTTAAAGATATTGTTAAATTCGTAGCGGTGCCGATGCCGTTCTTGTATCTCGTCTGTACCATAGGCCTTATGGGCAAAGGTTCCTGGCACCATTTTGCAGGGATACGCACCCAGCCGCAGGGTGCCGCCCAGGGCGGTGGATTCATCACGGATCTGGATCTTGCCGGTGCGGTAATCAAACCACTCCTTAATGAAGTAGATAACCGGATGCTTGGTGAGCTGGTTGAACTCGGTGCTGTCGGCGTCTTTCATCTTGGCGATATGGCGGGCGAACTCGATCACCGCCAGCTGCATGCCAAGGCAGATACCGAAATAGGGCACCTTCTTCTCCCGGGCAAAGGTCACGGCCTGGATCTTGCCCGCCACCCCACGGCTGCCGAAGCCGCCCGGCACCAAGACCCCGTGGCACCCGGCCAGAAGGCCATCGGCCCCCTTGTCTTCAATCTCCTCGGCGCTCACATAGCGGAGCCGCACCTTGGCCTCATTGGCCACGGCCCCATGCACCAAGGCTTCGTGCAGGCTCTTGTACGACTCGGTCAGATCAACGTATTTGCCGATGATGCCGATCTCCACCTCGCGTTTCGGATGCTTGACCTTCTCGACCAGCTCCTGCCAGGCGTCCAGGCGCGGCGCTCCGGTCCAGATATTGAGCTTGTTAAGGATGATGTCGTCGAGCCCCTCGGCATGGAAACAAAGCGGCACCTCGTAGATATTCTCCACGTCGCGGGCCGTGATCACCGCCTCTTTCTCCACGTTGCAGAACAGGGAGATCTTGGCCTTCAGTTCATTGCTCAGCAGACTTTCCGTCCGGCAAAGCAGGATATCCGGCTGGATGCCGATGGCCCGCAGCTCCTTGACGCTGTGCTGGGTGGGCTTGGTCTTTACCTCGCCTGCGGTCTTGATGTAGGGAACCCAGGTGACATGGATGTACAGGGAGTTTTCCCGCCCCACATCGGTGCGGAACTGACGGATCGCTTCCAGAAAGGGCAGCCCCTCGATATCGCCGATGGTGCCGCCGATCTCGATGATGGCCACGTCCACCTCGCCTTCAAACTGCATGATGGCCGTCTTGATCTCGTCGGTGATATGCGGGATCACCTGCACGGTGCCGCCCAGGTACTCGCCGCGCCGCTCCTTGCTGATCACCGAATGATAGATGCGGCCCGAGGTGTAATTGTTGCGCTGCCCCAGAACCACGGAGGTGTACCGCTCGTAATGGCCAAGATCCAGGTCGGTTTCCGCCCCGTCATCGGTGACATACACCTCGCCGTGTTGGAAGGGGTTCATGGTGCCGGGGTCCACATTGATATACGGGTCCAACTTCTGGAAGGTGATGGACAACCCGCGGCTCTCAAGCAGGGCGCCGATGGAAGCAGCAGCCAGCCCTTTGCCAAGGGAAGAGAGAACGCCGCCAGTGATAAAAATGAACTTGGTCCGATGGGTCTGATTGGTAGTTTTCATAAAATGGCGCCGGTCTCGTAGAATAGGAAAAAACACGATGGATGACTTTCAGCCTGCACAACGCACCCTTTGCCGTGAAGCAGCGCAAGAAAGCGAGGCCTGCGCCTCGCACTCCACCACGCAAACGACAAAGGGGGGGGGAAACGACAGCCCGAGACAATCGGGCCGCATTACGTTTGCATCAAACTACAGCATTCCCCCCCCTTTTGTCCAAAGGAAAATACCCATCCCGGCCAGAGAAATGCCATCGCACCCGGAGCAGAGCGAACGCCTCGGCGCCGGGGTTCTGCAGGCAGGCGCGTACGGGAACGCGCACTTGCCTGGTCTTTTTCTCATTCCTCCTCGGCAGGTATTCGCCCGATCCTTGCCCGGCTGTTTTCCCGGGCATACCCGCTGATTCCCATCATCAAGCGCAGCAAACCATAACTGAGCCAGCTCAGGCATCGTAAACCAGCGGGCTGCTGTTTCCAGTTGTCCATGAGGATCCGCTGGCCCTCGGTTTCCATGGCTTTTTTCAGGCTTTGGCTCAGGGTCGCAGCGAATTCTTCGTCGTCCACGACAATATTCGCTTCGCGGGAAAGCAGCAGACTGAACGGATCGATATTCGAAGACCCCACCGTGGCCCAATGGCCGTCGATCACCGCCACTTTGGCGTGCAGGAAGCTCTTGCGGTATTCATAAATCTCAATACCCGCATCGAGGAAATTGCCATAGAGCGCCCGGGTGGCATAATGCTGGAGAAGATATTCCACCCGCCCCTGCAACAGCAAAACCACCCGGACGCCGCGCCCGGCCGCCTTGATAAGCGCATGCCTAAAATCAAGGCCCGGAAAAAAGTAGGCATTGGCGATAATGATCTCGACTTTGGCCTGCTCGATCGCCCGCAGATATGCCGTTTCAATGTCCCGGCGATGGCGGATGTTGTCCCGCACCAGAAATGCCGCGCTCATCTGCCCCCCGGCGGAGGCGGCCACTGGCAGCACCCCGCCCCGGCCCGGCCCTTTACGAAAATGATGCCAGGCCACCAGTGACCACAGCCGCTGGGCGGAAAAGCGAATCTCGTCCACCAGCGGCCCTTGCACGGCTACCGCGTAGTCGTAGCGCGGGGGCATATCGCCCGTCGGCCCTTGGTCAGCAATAATGTTGATCCCGCCGACAAAGGCGATCTCCCGGTCCACCACCACGATTTTCCGGTGCATTCGGCGCAGGCGCTTGCGCCGAAACGTCCAGGGGGATATCCGGGGCCGGTAGATGAGCGTCTTCACCCCGCCCGCTTGCAGGCGTTCCAGCACGCTCCCGGGCAGGTCCTTGGACCCGTAGCCGTCGATCAGCAGCCAAACCCTTACCCCGCGCTGGGCTGCCCGCTGCAACGCCTCCGCAATCCGCCGCCCGGTGGCGTCATCTTCGTAAATATAGGTTTCCAGATAAATTTCGTGCCGCGCCCGGTCGAAGGCCGCTTCGATGGCGGGAAAATAGGCCTCTCCGTTGTGTAACAAGGAGACCCGATTGCCCGGCACAAAGCGGGGCAAACCCGCGGGCAATAAAACTTGATACAACCTTTGGCGATGTGATTTCCTGGGGGACATAGCTGTCAAGGCAGGCAAGCCCGAACCCTCTCTCTGCAACCTGCTGCCCGCTTCATATCTTTGGAATGCGAATGCGGCTGATCATCAGCGAGCCCGAGAGGGCGAAGGTCAGGACGAGGGGATGGAGCTTGAAACCGGCCAACATGACTTGGCCAAACCAGAGCTCTTGATGGACCGCGCCGAACCAAGCTGCGACCGCCAGCAGCAAGACGAGGAGGAGGGAGGTCGGAATAGGGGTTCCCTCAAAGTACTTCACCTTGTCGCCGCCCTCGGACAATGTTTCGGCGGTCACGTTGTAACGGGCCAGACGCGAGACCCCGCAAGCGACAAAATAGGCCAGGACGATGCGGTCGTAGAGGCCCTGCATGCCGCAACCGTAGGCAATAATCGCCGGGGCAACTCCGAAGGAAATGACATCGGCAAGGGAGTCGAGTTCCCGCCCCATCACCGACGCCCTCTGCCGCCATCTGGCGATGCGGCCGTCCAGGATGTCAAAGATCAAGGCAGCGAACACCAGCGCAGAGGCAAAGTAGACGTGCCTAATCTCGCCGGTTTGCAGGTAGGTCATGGTGGAGAATATCGCCCCTATACCGCAGACAGCGTTCCCAAGAGTAAACCAGTCGGCCAGCTGAAACTCACGGATCATCGCCAAGGGCCTGATGGGTCGAGGTGTTGTCATCGAAACCGGATCTCCATGTGAATTCGTTTTAACCGGGGCGGAAAGCATGAGACTATCGAATCGTCGGCGTTGTCGCGGAGAATGACGCAGGAAACGGCACCGGAAAAATGAATACGAAATTTACGAATCATACCGGAAGAGTAGCGGGCAGATATCTGAAAGTCAAGCTTGCTCCCCAGAGGCGCCCAATTTGCGTTATCAATCGGAATAAGCTGAAACTATTTGACAATAAAGTTGGTTCTGGCAAAATAATGGAGTCAAATGACAAGAGCGGGCCAGAAAGAAGCTAAAAACAAAACATATACCCTGGAAAGCCAAACCAAGAGCGACGAAAAAACCAAAGCTCCCCCCATCCGGCAAACCACCCGAAAGCAAGTTTTTCTACAGCCCCGTCATGTCCTTAACGAAATAAAGGAGTATAAATTGCCTAATGGCAAGAATAAACTCAATTAAATTTACAAACTTTAAGGCGCTGAGAAATTACTCCGTCAGCTTACAAGAAACAAACATACTTGTTGGGCCTAACAATGCTGGAAAATCGACTATAATCAGCGCATTTAGAATTCTGGATATTGCCCTAAAAAAAGCTAGGCGTTTAAGGGCGGAAAGAGTGCCGCTGCCATCTGGGGATACAGGTTTTGGCCACAGAATTCCAGAACAACAAATTAGCGTTTCTCTCGAAAATGTTGCCACTGACTACAATGACGAAGATAGCAAAATTGAGTTCAGGCTCACTAATAAAAACACACTTAAACTTTTCTTCCCTAATGAAGGTGGTTGTATTCTCCATTGGGAAACTGTAGGCCCATCCGTATATACACCAGGAAAATTCAGAATAGCTTTCCCAGTAATTATTCAAGTTGTGCCAGTGCTAGGGCCGCTGGAACACGAAGAAGTCTATGTGAATGAAGAAACCGTGAAAAATTCACTAAATACCCATCGAGCTTGTAGGCATTTCCGAAACTACTGGCAGTATTTCCAAGATGGCTGGGACGAATTTTCAAATATGATTTCTTCTACATGGCCTGGAATGGTAATTAACAAACCAGAACTGGATATTCCAAATGCAAAATTAATCATGTTTGTAAATGAAAACCGCATAACTAGAGAAATATATTGGGCAGGATTTGGGTTTCAAATCTGGTGCCAAATATTAACACATCTTTCGCGGGCTCATTCTTCAAGCCTGGTGGTGATCGATGAACCTGAAATTTACCTTCACCCAGATGTTCAAAGACAACTTTTAAATATCCTTCGCAACTTAAGTGCTGATGTTCTACTAGCAACACATTCTGTTGAAATTATGGGTGAAGCAGATCCATCTGAAATACTTCTTGTCGACAAAAAAAGGCAAGCTGCTCATAGACTCAAAGATGTTGAGGGAGTCCAATTAGCTCTTGAATCACTTGGTTCTACTCAAAATGTTACGCTCACGCAGTTAGCCAGAACAAAAAAAATAGTGTTTGTTGAAGGTATGAGTGACTATAAAATCATCAGAAGATTTGCAAAAAATCTTGGATATTCAGAGCTTGCTTCAGGAAATGATTTGACTGCATTTGAATCTGGCGGGTTTTCCTCCTGGGAAAAAATTAAGTCGTTTGCATAGGGGGTAAAAAACACGATCGATGCCAATATGAAATTATTTGCCGTATATGATCGGGATTATTATTGCCCTGAAGAGATAGATAGTATCTTAGCCGATTTAAAAACCGAGCTAACCCATGCTCATATTCACGAAAAAAAAGAAATAGAAAATTATTTTCTAAACATATCGGTATTAGAAAAAGTTTTAACTAATCAAATACGAAACAAAAATATTCGTTCTGGATTAAACTCCCAGAAAACAACAGAAATTGCAACCTACCTAGAAAATATCACCAAAACAAAGAAAGCAGAAATACAATCACAGTATATTGGCAGACGGCTTGACTACTATAAAGGAAATAGCGCTGATTCTAGCACCATAAGCCGACAGGCGATAGAATCTTTTGAAGAATTATGGGATAATATAAATACAAGAATGAATATCGTGCCTGGAAAATATACTTTAAGAATGCTTCGATCTTATATCCAAAGAGACTATGGTGTAAATTTAACTGATGTACAGATTATTGATGAATTCAAAGTTGACGAAATACCTCATGACCTGAAAAATTTAATCAATGATCTGGAAACTTTTCGCACAGGCAGGGTACTTGGGGAGGCACTAACCAAGTCAGAGTTTCAGATATCCACCCACTAATCCGCAACACGGCACGGTCATGGTCTTCTTTTTCCAATGCAATTGCGGCTTGTTGCCATTGCCGCAAATAAGGTAGTATGGCGGGAACATTCATCAGCCCCGAGGATACCCGTTCCGCCATGCCTTTTCGCCTCAACAAAAAAAACCGCGTCATCCTGCCGCTTTTCTGCTTGCTCGCCTTGGCCTTTTCCGGTTGCAGGCAGGACAAGTATCCGGAAAAGCCCGCCGTTCAGGAAACCCCGGCCCGGCAGCCCGGATGCCTGGGTTGCCACACCACGGTCCGGCTCGACCCCCGCCACGATCTCGCCTGCACCGGCTGCCACGGGGGGAACCCGGAGGGAGCAACGCAGGAGCAAGCCCACACCGGGCTCATCGCCCAACCCGCCCATCCGGACCGGATGCAGAAAGCCTGCGGCACATGCCATGCCAAACAGGTGGCCCAGACCGCCTCTTCGCTCCATTTCACCGCGAAAAACGAGATAAACGCTGTCCGCACCGGTTTTGGTGCCCAAGCCCCCCTTGCCTCGCTCACCGAAATCCCGATCCACGATCCAATCGTCTCTCCCCTCGACCTTGCCGATGATCTGCTGCGCCGCCGCTGCCTGCGCTGCCATGTGTACAGCTCCGGCGATGGCTATCCGGAAACGGTGCGCGGTACGGGCTGTGCCGCCTGTCATCTGGCATACACCAACGGCAAGATGACAGGCCACGCCTTCAGTAAATTGCCAGCAGACAGCCAGTGCCTGCACTGCCATTACGGCAACTTCGTGGGCGCTGATTATTATGGCCGGTTTGAACACGACTTCAACCAGGAGTACCGCACCCCCTACCGCACCGATACCACCGAAAACCGACCCTACGGGGTCGAGTTCCACCAGCTGGCCCCGGACATCCACCAGCAGAAAGGCATGACCTGCATCGACTGCCACTCCGGGGCAGAACTCATGGGCGGACACGGCGCGGCCAAGGGCACAACCCCGGCCATCACCTGTCTTGCCTGCCACGGCTGGCGCAAAGGCATACCCCTGCTCCTGAGCAACCTCCAGGTTGAGGCGGACCATCTTGTGCTTTTCACCCGGCTCACCGGCAAGAAACTTGTGGTGCCCCAGCCTGTCCACCCGGCCCACAGGCAGTACGAGAAAAAGGCCCATTGCACCGTATGCCACAGCCAGTGGTCCTTTAACGACCAGGGCACCCATCTGCTCCGCACCGATAATCCCGACCATCCCGCCTGGGCCAGACTCGCCGTGCAGGGCAGCCGCGAGGTGGAGGAACAGCTGGACGCCCCCGCCCCCCAAGGACCTTCCCTGCGGGACAAGATCACCGGAGCGCCAAGCCCAAGCCTGTGGCTCAAGGGCTACGAGCTGCGCCGCTGGGAAAAACCTCTGGTCGGCGTTGGCCCGGACAACAGGCTCCACATCTTCCGGCCCATCCTGGACCTGCATCTGTCCATGGTTGACGCGAATAAAAAGGTTCTCTTCGACAATGTGGGCGTGACGCCGCAACAGCAGCGCTATCTCCCCTACACCCCGCACACCGTTGGCAAGGCCGGAGCGTTCTTCTCCGAACGGCTCAAGCCCAACCTCCCCATCGAGACCAAACCATGAGTTGCCCCAAACATAGCCGCACAATTTTTCTCCCTGCCCTCCTGCTCCTGGGCTTGGCAACCTTTTCCGGCTGCACTACCGTGCTCACCAGCACCCCGCCGCCCAAGGCTGCCCCTCCAGCCAAGCCCGCGGCCAAGGCGGGCCGCATCCCGGCCACGCAAAAACCCTACCAGATTGAGGGCAAGACCTACTATCCGCTGCCCTCGGCCGAAGGATACACCGAAACCGGCATTGCCTCCTGGTATGGCAATCCATTCCATGGCCGCAAGACCTCTAACGGCGAGACCTACAATATGTACGATTGGACCGCGGCCCACAAAACCCTGCCCATGAACACCCGGCTTTTGGTGGAAAACCTTGGCAACGGCCAGTCCACCACGGTGCGGATCAATGACCGCGGTCCCTTCGTGGGAACCAGGATCATCGATCTCTCCTACAATGTGGCCAGGGATCTCGGCATCATGAAGGAAGGAACCGGCAAGGTCCGGATCACCGCCTTGGGCGAGGCGGAAACCGTTCAGCTCGCCGACAACAAGACCGCAGCCCGGTTCCTGCCCCACGAGGATTTCCAGAAGGGTGATTTTTATGTCCAAATCGGCGCCTTCACCGTCCGGGAGAATGCCGACCGGCTGAAGGACAAAATGAACAAGGGAGGCAGGGAGACCGAGACCGTCCGCTATGACCGGGTCGACCAGGTATTCTACCGCGTCCAGGTAAAAGCCGGATCAACCCTGACCGCAGCCAAGCAGATGGAGCAGACCATGGCCGGGGCCGGCTTCCCCGGGGCTTTTGTCGTGGCGAGGTAAATTCCTTCAACACATTTTCTTGACAGCCGAAGACCAATCGTTATATCCCATAAATATGGGCTGTTTTTCATAACGAAATTCACACCGTTCCGCACTCTGTCGAGGAGGGCTGTCATGATCTTCAAGGTCTTCAAAAAACAGGAGCTCGCTCGCCTCCATGAGCTTCTGTCCGTCAACATCATTGTCGGTCCCGTCGCCAAAGGAAATGACCGCAACGGTAAGCCCCTCTACGATTTCGATGTGGTCTACGACTTCGACGAACTCGCCCTTGACTACACCCAGACGGTGCATTCGCCCAAGCGCTTTGTCCTTCCCTACCAGGAAACATTGTCCACCTTTGCCATGGCCCGCGACGGCTGGGAGAAGCATGTCGACTTCAATGTCTACCGACCCCTGGTCTTCTTCGGCATGCATGCCTGCGACATCAATGCCCTGAACAAGCTGGACCTGGTCCTAGCGCAAAGTACCTACCCCAACCCATACTACATGGGAAAACGAAAAAACCTCTTCATCCTCGGGCTGGACTGCAACCCAGAGCCCCAATGCTTCTGCCGCTCCATGGGGACAGACTCCGCCATCCACGGTTTCGACCTGTTTCTCACCGATCTGGGAGGCAAATATTTTGCGGAAATCCTGTCGGCCACGGCTTTTGACCTACTGAGCCAAATCACCTGCCAGGACCCAAGCGCCAAAGAACTCGCCCTCTACAAGCATGTAACCAAAGAGAAGAGCAAGGGCTACACCGCCACGGTGGACACTTCGGATCTCACTAAGATCCTCGACCTTGAATTTGAATCCTCGGCCTGGGATTACTGGGGCGAAAAATGCCTTTCCTGCGGAACCTGCGCCAATGTCTGCCCCACCTGCTACTGCTACGGCGTTGAGGAAAATGTGGATCTTGACCTGCAACACGCCAGCAAGACAAAGTCCCTGCACTCCTGCAACCTCATCGACTTTGCCAAGGTGGCCGGCGGCCACAACTTCCGGCCCAAAAGCGCCAGCCGCCTAAAATACAGGTACTATCACAAACATCGCGGCTTCGTGGAAGCTTTTGAAGAGTCCCTCTGTGTTGGCTGCGGTCGCTGCGGGGCAGCCTGTCTTGCCGATATCACCCCCCCAGAAGTCATCGCCAGCGTCCGGGGCAAGGAGTAACCATGCAGAACAAACTCCAATTTATCGACATTCTCGGTCAGGGCGCAGGCGCACACCGCAAGCAAGACCCCGGCAGCTTCGAGTATACCCTGCCTGCGGAGATCACCAGCATCTACCAACTCACCGCGAACGAAAAGCTCTACCAGATCCAGATCATCGACCCAAACCAACGGAACCGTTTCTCCTTTCAGCCTGGCCAGTTCGTCATGCTGGAGCTGCCGGGAATCGGCGAGGCGCCCTTCTCCATCTCCTCTTCCCCGGTGCGGCGCGGCGACCTTGAACTGTGCATCCGGGCGGTAGGAAATTTCACCAATTTTCTGGCCAAGGTGGAACGGGGCACCAGGGTGGGGATAACCGGTCCGTTCGGCACCCATTTCCCCTTGGAGAAAATGCAGAGTCAGGACATCCTGCTCATCGGCGGGGGGTTGGGCATCGTGCCCCTGCGCTCTCCCCTGTTATCCGTGCTGGAAAACCGGAGCAGATACGGACGGGTAGACATCATGTACGGCGCCAAGACCCCGGCGGAACTGCTCTTCACCTACCAGTACGAGGAATGGCGCCGGTTTGACATCAACCTCGGCATCACGGTAGATCGGGCGGACAAGAACTGGAAGGGCCGCACCGGCCTGATTACCGAACTCTTGCAGGAACGGATCGCGCAGGCAACAAGCTTGCACGAAAACACCTATGCCATTGTCTGCGGGCCTCCGGTCATGTTCCATTTCGTCTGCAAAATGCTGACCGAGGCCGGACTGCCCATGCAGAAGATGTTCGTCTCCCTGGAACGCCGCATGCACTGCGGCCGGGGAAAATGCTGCCGCTGCAATATCGGCTCGACCTATACCTGCCTGGACGGCCCGGTCTTTGACTACTGGTCGGTGATGAACCTCAAGGAGGCGATCTAAGATGAGCGGACAACTCTCCTACCTTGGCGTCCCCCTTGCCCGGCCAAAGGTCGGGTTCTTCGAACTCAGCTCCTGCGAAGGCTGCCAACTACAGCTCCTGAACAACGAAGCCACCCTCCTCGACTTTCTCAACTTGGTGGAGATCGTCAACTTCCGCGAAGGCATGAGCGAACGCACCGACACCTACGACATCGCCTTTGTCGAGGGCAGCGTCACCCGCAAGGACGAGATAGCCCGCCTCACCGAGATCCGCAAGAACGCCAAGATCCTGGTCGCCCTCGGTTCCTGCGCCTGCTTCGGCGGGGTCAACCAGCTGAAAAACCGTTTCCGCGATCTGGACTGGGTCAAAAAAGAGGTGTACGGCGACTTTCCCATCGAAACCATGGAGGTCCATCCTCTCGCTGATTTTGTCCAGGTGGACCTTGAGATCTTCGGCTGCCCCATCAAGAAAGAAGAGGTCGAAAGAATCGTCACCGACCTGGTGGTGGGCAAGGCGGTGCGCCATCCGGAATATCCGGTATGCATGGAGTGCAAGGCCAACGAGAACATCTGCCTGTTCGAGCTCGGTGAGCCCTGCCTCGGCCCGGTCACCCGGGCCGGCTGCGATGCCTGGTGCACCAGCAACCGCAGGGGATGCTGGGGTTGCCGTGGCCCGGCGGAAGGGGCAAACCTCAAACAACTGGAAAAAATCATGCATACCTACGGATTCAGCAGCGAGACCATCCTCGACCGGTTGGAATGTTTTGGCGGGTTTGCCTCTTTCGCTGACGCAGTTCGCGCTCAAGACAAAAAAAGACCGGCCAGGAGGAAAAAATCATGAAGCTCTCCTGCGAAGTCAATGTCCACCACCTGACCAGGGTGGAAGGCCACGGCAACATCAGCATCAGCATCAAGAACGGGGTAGTCAAAAAGGCGCAATGGGAGGTCATCGAAACCCCCCGCTTCTTCGAGGCCATGCTGGTGGGCAAACACTGGGAGAACGCACCCTATATCTGCGGACGAATCTGCGGAATCTGCTCCATCGGCCACACCCTGGCCAGCATCCGGGCCGTGGAAAACGCCTTCGGCATCACCCCCTCGACCCAGACCGCAGATCTCAGGCTCCTGCTCAAACACATGGAAACCCTGCAAAGCCATATCCTGCACCTGTACTTTCTGGCCGCCCCGGATTTTCTGGGTGTGGGCAGCGTGCTGCCCCTGGCCAAGACCCATCCCCAAGTGGTGCAGCGGGCCCTGCGCCTCAAACTGCTGGCCAACGACGCCTGCGACATTATCGGCGGCAGACGTCTGCACCCGACCCGGACCGTGGTGGGCGGTTTCACCATGCTCCCGGAAAAAAGCCAGCTGGAAAAAATCCGCCAGCGGCTGCTGGCCTCGGTTCCTGATCTAGTGGCCTCGGCGGAACTGTTTAAAACCTTTGCTATTCCCGATTTTAGCCGGGAAACGGAATTCGTCTCCCTCAAGGGTAAAGATATCTATCCCTTTATCGGCGGCGGGCTTATCTCAACCGATGGGGTACTAAAAAAAGAACACGAATACCGGGCCATGACCAACGAATACTGCATGGCAGGCTTCACCTCCAAGCTGAGCAAATTGTCCCGCGCCTCCCTCGCCGTTGGCGCGCTGGCCCGCCTGAACAACAATTTCTCCCTGCTCCATCCGACCGCGCAGGAAATTTCCAAATCCCTGGGCCTTCTCCCGGTGAACCACAACCCGTACATGAGCAATGTGGCCCAACTGGTGGAATGCGTTCATGTAACCCTTGATTCCGTAAGGCTCATCGATACTCTGCTCGGCAGCCCTTGGCAGGAAGCACGCCAGCCGGTAAAGGCAAAACAAGGGGAGGGGGTCGGTGCGGTGGAGGTTCCCCGGGGCATCCTCTATCATTATTATAAATTTGACAGCCATGGTAAGGTCACCAAGGCGGATTGCGTTATCCCCACCAGCCAGAACCACGCCAACATCCTGCACGACATTGAGGCACTGGCCAGCCAGTATGCCCGAACCGGAAAAAAAGACCGGGAAATCGAACTGTTGGCCGAGATGTTGGTCCGGGCTTACGACCCGTGTATTTCCTGTTCGGTACATTAGACTTCCATCTCGCCATGACGCCTGGAATTTCTCAGGCACCATAGCGGCGTGGCCCCACGCAAAAAATAATTCCATATTTCCCGCAACAGGGTATGATGTGCAGTCTTTCTTCCATAGAGGATTTATACGCATGCCAACTGACAACTCTGCAGGCACCAGCGACCAGAATCGCCGGGAAAATTTCCGGATCGATGATCTTCTGGCCACCTCGGTACAAAAAATAGAAAACAACGTCCTGCCCGTGGCCAGGATTATTCCCGTTGCCCTTTCCGATTCCGGCAGGCTCGGGGCCGGACTGAAGTCTTTTCCCCATGAAATCGACCCCTCCTTTGCCCTGATGCTCCTTGAGGCCAACGCCAAACTGGATCTCCTGTTTGATTTCTACAAGCTGTCGCGATACAACGAAGAAAAAGACCTCAAGCCCTCCATGACCCAGTTGCTCCTCCAGATCAACACCAAGCTGGACAACCTCCTTGATTTTCATCATATTGCCAGGCACAAGGAAGCAACACGGGTTGGCGAGGTAAGCCTAAGCGCCAGCGGAATCAAGCTTACCTGCCATGAACCGCTTGCGGCTGGGGATCTTGTTGAGGTCCACATGCTTCTGCCCACGGACCAACCCTGCTGGGTCGTGGCCGGCGGTTCGGTTGCGCGATCAACCCCTCTCGCGGAGGGCGGCCACCAAGTGGCTATCCAGTTTGCCGCGACAAACGGGGCCATCCAGGAAATCATCGCCACCTATGCGCTCAAGAAACAGAAAGAGCAGCTTATCACCCAGCGCTGGCTGGAGTCCTGACCTTTCCGGCCTCGGCGGGAGAATCCTACGCCAAAGGCAAAACAGCAACACCATACACATTTCATAAAAAACGGATACCAACATGTTAGCAATCATCGGCATAGTAATTGTTTTAGGGTCGGTCATCACCGGCTACGCCATGGGAAAGGGCAACTTCCATATCCTGTTCCAGCCCGCCGAGGTAATCATCATCTTCGGCGCAGCCATCGGCGGCCTGGTTATTTCCTCGCCCGCCAAAGCGTTGAAGGTCATTATTGGGCATCTCGGCGGGATCTTTGCCGATTCCCACATGAGCAAGGCCCATTATCTGGAGCTGCTGCTGCTCATGAATGCCGTCTTCTTCAAAATCAAGAAGGAAGGGTTGGTCGCCATCGAATCCGACATCGAAAACCATGAGGCCAGCCCCCTGTTCCAAAAATACCCCAACATCATGAAAGACCGCGAAGCAGCCGAGTTCATCTGCGACACAGTTCGCACCATGCTCAGCGCCAATTACCCTGCCTATGAGCTGGACAACCTCATGGAGGTCGACCTGGAGGCCAACCAGCACGAACGGCTGCTGCCCGCCCACAGCGTCAGCAAGGTGGGCGATGCCCTGCCCGGCTTGGGTATTGTCGCGGCGGTTCTGGGTATTGTAATCACCATGGGGTACATCAACGAATCAGCCGAGGTTCTGGGCCACCATATCGGCGCCGCCCTGGTCGGCACCTTCTTTGGCGTACTTGCCTGCTACGGATTTGTCGGGCCCATGGGAACCAAGTTGGAACACCACGCCCATGAGCGGGAATCCTATCTGCGAGTGATCAAAACCTCCCTGTTGGCCGCCTACTCCACCAGTTTCATGGTGCAATTCGCCGTTGAGGCGGGCCGACGCGCCATCCCCGGAGACGATCGTCCCTCCTTTACCGAGGTTGAGGAGGCCATCAAGAAATGGAAGACAAAAGCATAATCATAAAGAAGGTCAAGAAGGTCCAGGGCGCCGGCGCCCACGGCGGCAGCTGGAAGGTAGCCTTTGCCGACTTCATGACGGGGATGATGGCGTTTTTCCTCCTCATGTGGTTGGTCAACATGACCACCAAGCCACAGAAGGAAAAACTCGCCCATTATTTCCAGGAGTACAGCATCTTTGCCGAAGGTGGCGCTGGCGGAGGCGCGGAGATGATCGCCAAGGAGCAAGCCCCGACCGAGGCCCAGATCACCGTTACCCAAGCCCCGGCCGCCGCCTCCGGAGAAACAGAAGGCGAAGGGACCGCTGCAGGCCTGGAACACTTCAAGGAACAACTACAGCAGGAGATCGAGCAGCGGCTTGCCGACCTCAAGGATCAGGTGCGCATCGAGGTGTTCGAGGGCGGGGTCAAGGTGGACATCATGGACAAGGAAGGAAACCCCATGTTCCCTCTGGGCAGCACGACACTCACCGAAAGCGGTCAAAAAATACTAAAAGTGCTCTGCGACAACATCAGAAACACCTCAAACCGCATTGAAATCGAAGGCCATACCGATGCTGTGAGTTATGCAAAAAAAGAATTTGGCAACTGGGAGCTTTCCACGTCCAGAGCCTCCGCCGCCCGACTTGAGGTGGAAAAAAACGGCATCCAGCCCACCCGCCTGATCCGGGTATCGGGCTATGCCGCCACGGAACCGATCATTAAGGACAACGCTTTTGATGCCCGCAACCGGAGAATAAGCCTGCGCCTTTACCCGGATAAAAAAGGCAGATCTCCCGCCCAAACCCAGCCACAACCGCAGGCACAGGTCCCAACTCAGGTTGCCCCCCCAATCACGCCGCAGAGCGCACCCCTGGTTCAGCCAGCACGGATGAAGTAACCCAGGGCAAAACTTTGGGGCCGTTACGAAGGACTCGTCACGCCCCCTTGTGCCGCCCCCCATTTCAACCCCGCTGGCACGGCTTTTACCGTTATTTCCGAACAGCGGCCTGCCTGGAAAATAATGACCGGCTTAACAACAAGAACCGCCGTCCGGCTTCCCTTCCAACGAACAACAGGCTTCGCTACTACGGCCCAGCATGGTATTAAATACCGCCTGGGCACAGCCCACTCCGCTTTGCACCCAAATCGCCCCAACCGGGCAATTCATCGTGCAGGCTCCGCACTCCATGCAGGCGTCCGGCTCGCTGATCCGCACCTTCTTGCCGTGCTCCATGGCAAAAACATCCTGTGGACAGACCGTCAAACACATGCCGCAACCGATGCAGGCCTCCTGCTCAAGCCGCAAGGTGGCAACTCCCTTGAGATATAAGAGCCTTCCCCTTCCCGTCATTGCAGCCTCCTTGCCCAGATCAACAAAAGCATCCCGCATAATACCGCAGCAACTTGGAACGGCACGGCAAGACGCATCTCCTTCTTCACCCCGGAAAGCGAGGTGTAGGTCGAGGCTCCGGTAAATTCCATGCCGAGAAAGGAGGCAATGGCCGGGATAAGCAACAGCCAGGCCAAACCGGTGAGGCCGTTTCCCGATGTCCCCGACCGGGAGAAAAAGACCGCGAGAAATACCAGGACAACCATGAGACCCGCAACTCCCCCCTTCAGGGAAAAGGCCCGACCTGGCAGCACCGGCAACAGCAAGGGAGTCAACACCGTCCCGGCAACGATTCCGCTCCACAACCCGACCATTGTCCAAGCGCCAAGCTCCCGCAGATTCTCCCCAAATGACGCCGAACCCAAAAGGCCGCTCGCCACATACAACACGAGAGACAAGGGCAAGGCCCATTTACAGGCGACAACGACTTCCACCGGAATCAACACTGCCCGTTCCAACAGGGAAAAGGTCTTGCGTCGCATTACTGGGGTGGCCTGCATCCCACGGCCCAAAAACTCTGGAAGATGCCGGGCCATGGCCGGTCCGTACACCACACTAAAACCGCTCTGTTGCTTCACCGCATGCGCCGCAATCCCCGGCGCGCCGAGCTGGGGAACAATAAGCCTGCGATGCCGGACCAGTTGATCAAGACGACTCGCGGCCACTTGGGCACAGAGCGCGATAGTGCCAAAGGTCCCCTTCCCCGCCGCGCACCAGACATTGATCCCGTTGGTGTCAAGGACCAAAACCCAGGCGTTCAGCCCGACCAGGGCAGCGCGCAAATGGTCGAAGCTCAACTTGTAATTGGCCGTGACCAGGACCGGCGAATCCTCCTGGGGAGCGCCGACTCCGTAGAGGCCGGGCTCGACGGTATATCGCATCCGTCCAAAGCCCAGGCGAACCCGGAGCGCGCCCCAACGATCCCGCCCGGCACACACGGTGGCGACCTGCGGCACCGGGCCCACCGGGGTCTCAAGTATTCCCAAGACAAAGGCTTGCTCAGCTATGGCCACTCCTACCCGAGGAGGGATCTTAGGACCTCAACAGCTTTGCTGGCCGCCGGAAAAAACGCTTTCAGCCTGTTCCATATCTGCTTTACCTCCACAACCTTTTGACATCAACCTAGCCCTCAAGATAAGCACTCGTCAAGCTTGATCAAGCAGGCGTGGAGTGCATATTCCGAGAAACGCCGCCGCCGATTCGTGGCGCAGCACCATCCATTCTTTTTTGATTTTAAAACCGTTGTAGCTTCAACAGATCATCTTCCAATCCAAAGCGGGCCACATCACTTGGGGTTGTTGTTGCGGGCGGCGAAACATGATAGACTTCGGCAAACTATATCTCCCTGCCAAAAGGACTCTGTGCCATGCAAGATCTTCAAGAACAACCGGCCCAGCTCTTACCATCCTTGGGTCGGTTATTTTCCTCCTTCCTGCGGCTGGGAACAACCGCCTTCGGTGGTCCAGCCATGATTGCCCACATCCGCGACCTAGCAGTTGGGCGGGAACACTGGCTCGACAAGGAAACTTTCCGGGATGGCGTGGCACTATGTCAGACAATTCCAGGGGCGACAGCCATGCAAATGGCAGCCTATGTCGGCCTGCGGCTCCGGGGAGTGCGCGGGGCCATCGCAGGTTATCTGGGCTTCGGTCTGCCAGCCTTCCTACTCATGACGGTACTTTCAGTTCTCTACGCCAGGACGCATGCGCTGCCCGTCGTGGTTGCGGTTTTCAGCGGCCTGCAAGCCATTATTATCGCCATTGTCGCCAATGCCGCCATCTCCTTTGGTCGAAATTCCCTTACCAACTGGCAGCATGGCGTTGTGGCTCTTGTAGCGGCGGGGTTGTTTGGGCTTGCGGTGCATCCGGTCCTCATCCTGATCCTTGCGGCACTGCTGAGCCTGGCGCTGAACATCGGGCAACCCGCCATACAGCAGGTAGAGCCCCGGACCCACATGCCCTCCACCACCCTGCCTCTTCTCTTCCTGCTGGGGGCCACTGTTGCGGGCTTTGCCCTGCTTGTTTTCTTTCGCTACGATCTTGCGCAACTGGCTCTGCTTCTGGCCAGGATCGACCTCATGGCCTTTGGCGGCGGTTTTGCCTCGGTGCCCCTTCTGTTCCATGAAATCGTTGAGACCCACGCCTGGCTGGATGCCCCGACTTTTCTGGACGGCATCGCCCTGGGCCAGCTCACCCCCGGCCCCATAGTGATCACGGCAACCTTTGTCGGTTACTTACTCCATGGCCTTACCGGTGCGTTCATCGCCACAGTGGCCATGTTCCTTCCCTCTCTGCTGCTGCTGATTGGAACCGCTCCCTACTTTACCCGGCTACACGCCTCGCCCCGGTTCAAGCGGGCCATTGACGGCGTTCTTTGCTCCTTTGTCGGCCTACTCTGCACAGTTACTATCCGTCTAGCCCTGCATGTTCATTGGGACTGGCCCCACTTGCTCCTTGCCGCCACCGCCTTCGCTGCCTTGTTCAAAAAAATTGATCTCCTTTGGGTGGTTCTCGCAGGCGCCACGGTGGCCATGTTTCTTTTTTAAAAATCCCATGCGCTTTCGGTCTGGATAAAATGATTCGCCAGAAACGGTAGCGACCATGATCGGCTTTCTGCCCTGGCGCTAGATATTGGGAAGGTGGCGACATGCTCCGACCTATGACGGTCACTGCCATCGGCGGATTGGGGATGAAAAAGTTGGCGGCTTTGTGCAGGTGTGTTTTCACTTCAAAACACATGCTCTTTCCCCAAAGAAGCAGCAAAAACAAACTATTTTTTCGGATGCATTATAAAATATGAATAGTTTTGAAGTTCAGCCCCGAAATGCTGACGACAACGGCAATCTGATCCATGGCAATGTAGACTCTCGGGGCATCTCTTGCATAGGTTAGGTTGGCCTCTTCGAGGAGTCGACGCTTATGTTCGGTATTTTGGCTATCCTCGATTTGCTTGAGAATATCGCCAATATCTTTTTTGGTGCACATCGTCCCATCTCCAGATGAAAATTTCACAATGGACTGGTGCTTTCTTTTTCGTCAATACCCCAAAAAATCAAGAATGTATTTAGTCGCCGTGAGGACCATAATCCCTGCCAACATCCACTTGATGGCCCTGGCCGGAACGAATTTCTGACAACGCGCCCCGAGATACATGCCCGCCATTCCGCCTACACCA
>Ga0172379_10003059_pt1 | contig 27573 bp, 28 predicted proteins | sample GrowelOW334metaG_FD_119756 | JGI IMG/M metagenome (GOLD analysis project Ga0172379, IMG submission 119756) | Groundwater microbial communities from an aquifer near a municipal landfill in Southern Ontario, Canada - Groundwater well OW334 metaG | ecosystem: Environmental > Aquatic > Deep...
AAAATTCTGGAAAAGTGCCGTCACGAAATAAAACAGAAGAAATTCTCTTTTGAATGCACCGCTGCATACGAAGGTCTTGATCTTTCGTGGTAGAACGAAAAACTTGACTTGCATAGCAACCTCTCTCTATATTTGTACAGACCTGATGCTCATTTGAACGTTCTCAAATTCCATATGACCGTGAGACATCAAACCCCGATTGACGAGATACGGGGTTTTTCTGTTTGAAGGATATTCCGTATGAAATCTACATTCACAAAAACTGATATTACGAAGATTGGCAAAGTGCTGGGGGTTACTGGTGCGTTGAAAGGGAACAATTTTCGCTTTGAACTGTCCAATGCCAAAGAGAATCGTCAATTGGCGTTGGAGATTTATCCGAACATTACTATCGGAAAGAAAAAAGGGAATCTGATTTCCGCATATACACACAATACACACTTTCAGTTGCAATTCTGCAGCGGATATGTTGTCAGCCAGGATGTTGGCGAAGTGACGTTTATCGGCGAAACGAAGGATAAGGTTTCTGCCATCGTTATTGAAAAAGAGGGAGGATGTACGTTCTATGCGAATGTCGATCGGAAAATCCTCTCGGGCGATTACCGAATGATCAGTATCGACGTGATGCTGGCAGGAATCGCCTTGTCGTTAACGGAAACGGCAAAAAAACCGGCAAAAAAATGATCCTTATTGATGTGACAAAAGTATATAAGCCTGCTTCATTCCCAACGACGGCAATTCAAGGGATCGCAGCATTTGTGTGTCAAAGGGAAAAGATCAAGGATGCGGAACTCTCCTTTGTTATAGTAGATGACAAGACAATCCGTTCGATCAACAAACGGTTCCTGCGGCATGATTACGTCACGGATGTTATCACTTTCCCGCTGGAACGGAACGAAGTCAATGCCGAGATCTACATCAATGCACAGCAGATGAAACGTCAGGCGAATGAACATGGCGTATCGATGAAGAATGAAATGTCTCGGCTTGTCGTGCACGGAACATTGCATGCAATCGGATATATAGATACTACAACAGCAGCGAAACGGAAGATGGATTCAGTCCAGGAACGGTATGTTTCGGAATTGAGTTTGAACTAGTGAAGGAAGGAAAACGAATGCAGGAAAAAATAGTCGAAATTCTGGTGTACTTGATCGGCGAATTGCGGAACAATATCCCTATCAATGATATCGACCTGACTGTCCTGTCGAAAAAAGGATATTCCACAACCGAGATCAGCACCGCGTTCAATTGGCTGTATGAAAAGATCTCTGACGGCGAGAATATTATTACCGACACGGCACCGACATCGCCGCACTCTCACCGGGTGCTGCATGATTCGGAACGCTCCGTGATTAATGCGGATGCGTACGGTTATTTGATACAGCTGCGGGAATTGGGATTGATCACAGATATGGATATTGAAGTGCTCATCGACCGTATCATGATGAGCGGATATGCGGCAATCGATATTGCAGAAGTAAAATCAATGGTAGCACAATTAATGGCTGAGAGCGATGATTCATTCAATACGGGAAGTCGAACGATGCTTGGCGGCAAGGATGCAATCAATTAATTAGGGAATGCAGTAAAACACATGGGTAAATCGTTAATAATAGTAGAGTCGCCTTCAAAAGCAAAAACCATCAACAAGTATCTCGGCAAAGAGTATGTTGTAGAGGCATCGGTCGGCCATATCAAGAATCTTCCAAAGAGCAAACTGGGAGTGGACGTCGAGAATCACTATGCTTCCACGTATGAAGTGATCGCCGGCAAGGAAGAAGTGCTTTCCAAATTGAAGCACCATGCTGCGGATGCTAAGAATATCTATATCGCAACTGACCCGGACCGTGAAGGGGAAGCGATCGCATCCGATATTGCTGAAGAACTGGAAGATAAGAATAAAAATATCTATCGTGTTCTGTTCCATGAAATTACCCCGAGCGGAATTGCTGAAGGGATGGATAATCCCCGCAAAGTCGATACGAATCTTGTCGACTCCCAGCGTGCCCGCCGCGCGATGGACCGACTCGTTGGATATAAAGTGAGTCCGTTTCTCTGGAAGACGGTGTATTACGGACTTTCGGCCGGCCGGGTTCAGTCTGTCGCACTTCGCATCATTTGTGAACGCGAAGATGAAATTAAAAAATTTGTTGCGGAGGAATACTGGTCGATCACAGCGGAATTCAAGACTGAAAAATCAGATCCGTTTTTCGCCCGTCTGGCGAAGATCTCCGGAAAAGATCCCGTGATCGGCAATGAACTGATCTCCGGTGAACATGTGAAGTCGATCCAGAAACAAAAATTCCGGATCAGCGACGTGCAGAAGAAGGAAGTGAAACGGAATCCGAATCCTCCGTTTATTACCAGTACGTTGCAGCAGGAGGCGGCGAGCCGTCTGCGCCTTTCAGCAAAACGTACCATGATGCTGGCGCAGAAATTATATGAAGGTATCGATCTCGGGGATGATGGGACAGTCGGTCTCATTACGTATATGAGAACGGATTCCACCCGGTTAAGCGAGGAAGCGGTTGGCGCGGTAAGGGAATTCATCTATTCGAATTACGGTGCTGAATATCTGCCGAAAGAAAAACGCATCTACAAAAAAGGGAAATCGTCGCAGGATGCACACGAAGCGATCCGTCCGACTTCCATCAAATTCACGCCGAAGTATGTCAAGAAACATTTGGACAAGGATCTGTATGCGCTGTATCAGTTGATCTGGAACAGGTTCGTCGCCTCCCAGATGAGTAGTGCGACGTTCGAACAGCTGTCGGTCGATATTACCGGCGGCGAGTATTTGTTCAGGGCAACGGGGTCAGTGCCGATCTTCCGCGGTTTTCTTCAAGTCTATGATGATGTGATGGAAGAGCAGGGGATCGACGCCGATGAAGACCCGACATCGAAGATTCCCGCCAATCTCGAAGCTGGCCAATCGACGAATCTGGAAAAAATCCTTCCGAAACAGCATTTCACCAAACCGCCGGCACGCTATACGGAAGCCAGTTTGGTAAAAAAACTGGAAGAACTGGGTATCGGCCGTCCCAGCACCTATGCGCAGATTCTTTCAACCATTCTGAATAGACAGTATGTCGACCAGCAGGACCGGAAACTTTCTGCAACCGGACTTGGACAAGTGGTCATTAAGATCCTGATGAAATGTTTTCCGGAGATCGTCAATTACAAGTTCACTGCGAAGATGGAAGATGAATTGGAAACCATTGCCAGCGGTGAGAACAACTATGTGAAAGTGCTGGACGATTTCTATAAGCCGTTCAGCCATTCGCTGGAACACATGAACGACGAAGCGGGCAAGATCAAAAAATCCTTGCAGCATGATGCTGGGGAAGCGTGCGATCTCTGCGGCAAGCCGATGATCATCAAGTGGGGGCGGTACGGACAGTTTAAAGCATGTTCCGGGTATCCAACCTGTAAGAACCGCAAACCGCTGGAAGATGAAACGGAAAAATATGCGCACGTGACCGGCGTGATCTGCAAACTGTGCGGAGGCGAAATGAAAGTGAAGGGCGGACCATTCGGAACGTTCCTGGGATGTTCCAATTATCCGACCTGCAAGAACACGCAGCCGATCTCGACCGGTGTGAAGTGTCCCAAATGTGCGGATGGAGAGATCGTGCAGAGCAAAACCCGAAAGAGACGGATATTCTATCGCTGCTCCAATGCGACAGGGGAGAACAAGACGTGCGATTTCATTTCATGGGAAATGCCGGTGATGCAACCATGCAAGCACTGCGGCAATAACTATCTGACCAAGAAATCATCGAAACGAAAGGGCGATTTCCTGCTCTGTCCGAACTGTAAAGAAGAATATTATCTCGACGAACAGGAAGCGCAGGCAATTGCAGTCTGAGCATCTGAATGCAAAAACTGATCAGTGCATATCTTTCGTACCTTGAGAACGAGAGAAATTACTCACCGCACACCATTGTTTCGTATGCGAACGATCTGGCACAGTATTATACATTTCTGAAGACCGAATTTCCGGAACTGACGGAACAACACGGCGACACCGATCAGGGGGTCGTCCGCGCGTTCTTGGGACTGCTGCTGGATTCCGGCGTGGCAAAAAAAAGCGTTGTCCGGAAGCTTTCGACGCTTCGCTCTTTCTACAAATATCTGGTCCGGAAACAGATTGTGCGCCGGAACCCGGCGCTGAACATCATCACTCCGAAAGTAGAAAAAAAACTTCCGCAATTCATCAACAAGGATTCGGTCGAACGGATTTTTGCACTTCCTGAACTGGGGACATTCGACGGGGCCCGCGATTCCGTCATGCTGGAACTGTTCTACGGGAGCGGTATCCGCCGCGGGGAGCTCATCGGATTGAATCTGAAGGACATTGATGGGAAGAATCGCACGATCAAAGTCACGGGGAAAGGGAATAAGCAACGGATCATACCGTTCACGCAAAAGGCACACCAATCAATTCAACACTACCTTACCTTCCGAAAGGAGATCGCATCGCAATCTGAATCCAATGAACATGCATTGCTCATCAACAGAAAAGGAAACCGGTTGACGCCATCGATGGTGAATACGCTGGTGAAAAAATATCTTTCCAGCGCGACGGAGCTCCAGAAAAAAAGTCCGCACGTCTTGAGGCATTCCTTTGCAACCCATTTGCTGGATAACGGGGCGGATATCATCGCGGTAAAGGAGTTACTGGGGCATGAAAGTCTCTCCACCACTCAGATCTATACACACGTCACTGTCGAACGGTTGAAAAAGATCTATCAGCAGGCACATCCAAAAGCATCGTCTTGAAAGGAGATTGTTATGAATATTCACATCACTGCACGACATTTTAAGGCACATGAAACCCTTCGTTCGTATGCATTTGATGCTGTCAATAAACTGGAGAAACACTTTGACGGTATTATCAGCGCTGATCTTATACTGAGTTATGAAAAGAGTAAGAACAGTTTGAAGGCGGCTGAATTAATTGTGAAAGTGCAGGGATCGATATTAAAAGCGTTGGAAAAGTCCGAAGAATATACCAAATCGATCGATGCTGCGATCATCAAGATTGAACGACAGCTGCAGCGGCATAAAGCGAAGGTGCGGGAAAAACAAAAAACAGTGATCCGTACAACACGTGCAAAAGTGTAACGAGGTATTATGGCATTGAATATTGGCAAAGAACATCGAAAACAGAGCATCACGGTCGGATTTTTGTTCGAAAAGAACAAGGAACGCCTGAAGTTTGAAACCTTAGTCAACGTTGGTCTGGACAATAAGGTGAAAGAAAAGAGCATCCATCGTCCGGGCCTGGCGCTTGCCGGATATGTGGGATTGTTTACGTACGACCGAGTGCAGGTCTTCGGTAATACCGAGATTCGATATTTGAAGAGTATGCCGTTGGAAAAGCGTATCGAGGCATTCAATACTCTCTTCAAATTCGAGATTCCCTGTATTGTTGTTACCAATAAGAATACTTTGGAAAAAGAACTCCTGAAGATCGCCGAGGACCACAATGTCCCCGTCTTCAGGACTCCATTTGAGACGACAAAATGCGTCTATCTGCTCAGCGATTTTCTGGATGATCAATTCTCGCAGCAAAGCACCATCCACGGCTCATTCGTGGATGTGTACGGCATCGGACTTTTATTTGTTGGACGGTCCGGTATCGGAAAAAGTGAAATTGCACTTGATCTGGTGGAACGGGGGCACCGGCTCGTATCGGATGACGTTGTAACGATCACGAGGAAAGGGGAGAACATCCTGATCGGTACTGGGACGGATCTGGTAAAACACTTCATGGAGATCCGCGGTTTGGGATTGATCGACGTCCAGAGCATCTTTGGGGTTCGAGCAATCCGTTTCCAAAAACGGATCGAGGTAGTTGTGGAACTGATGGAATGGAAGTCTGACGCAGATTTCACACGGACCGGGTTGGACCAGGAGACGATCAGCATCATGGATGTGGAACTTCCACACATACGCTTGCCAATCCTTCCGGGAAAGAATGTGACCGTTATCTCAGAAGTGATTGCATTGAACTACCTTTCTAAACATTACGGTTACGATGCAGCTCAGGAATTTTCAAAAAAACTGGAAAAAGTGATACAAATAAAGACAAAAGGGGTAGGGAAACGCAGTATAGACTATTTTGAGCATGATTTTGAGTGATTTGGACGTTTTTGATTTCCATTCTTGACAAACCGCTCATATTTTTATATTTTCTTACTGCATTCATAAAATGGCAGGGAGATGTTGAAAAGGAAAAAACTCTTTTTTTATTCAGATGACCAGGTATCGTACGTAGAGGCGAAAGGGTACCGGCTGAAAGTGTCCGCAATCGTGGCTGTTACGACTGTTGCTGTTATTTCTATGCTTGGAATTGCGAACAATGTCTATGGCGATTTTCTGGGTTTGGGTATTAAGACTGCCGGGGAACTCTCCACAGAGAACTTGGTTTTGAAAAATCAGCTTCGCGAATTGAATGACCAGATGAACAGATATACCACATATCTGAATTCACTGGCACAAAGCGACAACCAGCTACGGTCCATCGTCAACCTTCCTAAGATTGATTACGAAACCCGTCAGTTGGGAACCGGCGGTGCCAGTGTTTCCTCTTATGAAGGGCTCATTTCAAGTGAAGCAAGCACGCTTATCGGATCATCCCAGCAGTTGCTGAACAAACTGGATAAAGAAGTGACGTTCCAAAAATCGAGTTATGAACAGATCTATAAGCAGTACGAAAATAACAAAGTCATTTTCTCATCTATGCCTGCCATCAAACCAATGGTTGGCACATATTCCTACCATGGTTTTGGCTTGCGCAGGGATCCATTCATCGGGATATTGAAACGGCATGAGGGTGTTGATATTCATAATGATATTGGCACACCGATTTATGCGACCGGAGACGGTGTGGTTGAATTTTCCGGAGCAACGGGTAGCGGTTACGGTATCGCGGTGGAAATCAATCACGGATATGGTTACAAGACGTGGTATGCGCACCTTTCAAAATGTGTTGCGCGGTCTGGCCAACGCGTGAAACGGGGTGCTCTCATCGCTTACTCGGGCAATACCGGACGTTCTACCGGACCGCATCTGCATTACGAAGTGATCCGGAACGGTGAAAAACAGAACCCGGTTGAGTTCTTTGTGGATGATGTCGATTATGAAAAAATCCGCGCACAACTCGTAGATAACAGAAATTAGAAATTTAGAATAAAGGCAATTGGTTTATGATTTGGACTATGGAACTGGCTTCGTATCTGGATGATGCTCCGTGGCCTGCTACAAAGGAAGAACTGATCGACTATGCTATCCGTACAGGCTCCCCGCCAGAATTGATCGAGAATCTAAATGAATTGGAAGATGTCGATGAGCCGTATGAGAGTATTGAAGATATTTGGCCGGATTATCCGACAGACGGCGACTTTTTCTACGAAGACGAGAACGATTATTAAACAATGATGTTGTTCCGGATGTACGTTTAACCCAGCATATTCCCGCTGGGTTTTTTTATACACACGCCACTATTACCGTTGAATTTACTGCACTCACATTTCGCACGATTCATCCTGCTATTCCTCCTGTTTCTGGCGATACGAGCAAACGCTCAAACGAACACGGAGCGGGTCGAGGTGGACAATGTCGATATCTCCATCGATGGGGTTACTCCGGAACAGGAGATAACGAATCAATTGACAACACTGGAGACACCGTGGAGTGTGTGGATATTCCTGAATGAACATGTGTATGAGAAGATTGGCGCTCCCCGCTCGTATTACAACCAGAACCTCTTTATCCAGGACATTCTTAGCATCAAGGAGTTCTACCGGGACAAGGGATATTTTAATGCCGTTGTCGATACAATGCTGACCTATTCGGATGACCGCACATCCGTCGATATTTCCATCGCGATCAAAGAAAATGCCCGGTCAATGATCGATACTGTCAGAATTTTGGGGATCGATAAGATCTCGCTGAACGTTCTTCAAGAAATACAACAGACGACCTATCTAAAACGCGAAGAACCGTTCATTAAGAATAATGTTGTGGAAGAACAGAACCGAATTCTCAGGATTCTTCAGAATGCAGGATACGCGAATGCATTCCTGGATAGTGTCGCGCAAATCCGGTATGCATCGACCAATAATATTTCCGTGCTGCTGGCGTTTCAAACAGGAAAGCGGTATGTCTTTGGCGATGTTCGGTTCGATCATACCGATGATCAAATCGACAGTACGGTATTGCTGCGACAGTTGGATTTCGAACAAGGCGAAATCTATAACGATGAGAAACGCATCGTCAGCGAACAAAACCTTAATCGCCTGGGAGTGTTCGAGTTCGCGAGCATCCGTAAACAATCTTTCGCAGCAGAAAAAGAAGAGAATTTCATCCCGTTGTTAATCTCGTTTCGTATGCTGGAACTTCAGGAGATCACGCCAGAAATTCTGGTTCTGAACGAGAACAATTCCCTTTTCTCTACTGGTCTTGGGATTAGTTACAAACACCGGAACCTCTTTGGCGGAGCACAAAATTTCTCCCTCTCCTCCAGAGCCCGTGCAAATGAGATCGAGGATCTGTATTATCACGGGGCGTTTTCCCGGGGTCTTGCCGAACCGACCTTGTTTGGGAAAGCGGATATCCAGTCTCAGTTAGTGTTTCCGTATTTCTTCAGTAACAAAACGAGTGCATCCATCACGCTTACGGCAGAAGCGGAAAAACAACGAGAATATGATTTAAATACATTACGTGGAAAGATTGCGTTTACGACAAAGCTGGCGACCTTTACGATCGGTGTGACGGAATTCAACGTTGAACGAGTCGATCCTCTGTACAAGAGTGAGAAAGCTACTGGTATCCGGCCGGATGATTCCACGAAACAGTTCAACTTCATCGAATCATTCACACTGCAGCGCGATAAAACAAATAATTTCTTTTCTCCGACCGCCGGATTCTTCCATTCGATTACTGTGGAGGAGGCAGGCTTAATTAGCAGAACGGCTGGAGGGTTTGGACTGCCGTTTTCGGAATATGTAAAAGTCTCTTTCCTGGTGAAGCACTATTTCAGCGGGGAGACGGATCAAAGCCAGGTTTTTGCACTTAAATTAAAAGCAGGCATCGCACAACTGTATAATCAAATGAAAAATGCGACTCCTGTACCGCTGCCCAGAAGGTTTCTTGTTGGCGGATCTGGTAGCGTGCGGGGTTGGAAAGATAAACAGCTTGCGTCTTTTAGTAATGCATTACAGGGTGGTAATATTGCTTTTGAAGGGAGTATTGAAGCGCGAACACAGATGTTTCCAAACGGTGGCAACATTAACGTGTTGGAATTACCCCGGTTCTGGTCCGTTCTGTTTCTGGACTTTGGAAATACCTGGGTGGAGGCGAAAGACATAATGATCAATCAGGTCGCAATGGCAGTCGGATTCGGATTGCGGTATGAAACGTTCGTCGGACCGTTCCGGTTCGATATCGCCTGGCGATTGTACGATCCCAAAAAGCCGATGGGGCAACAATGGCTGTATGAACAGCAGTTCTTCCATAATTCATTTTCAATCGTTCATTTTGGGATTGGCCATGCGTTCTAATTGGGACACCGTTATCGGGCAGCAGCGGGTGAAGCAGATGCTTCGCTCTGCCGTCCGCAATGAACGACTCGCGCATGCATACTTGTTTTGGGGAAACACGGGTGTGGGCAAAGATGCGCTGGCGATCGAGTTTGCCAGAACGCTGCTCTGTCATACCAATGGAGAGACAGCATGCGGTGAGTGTTCCAGTTGTAAGAAGATGAATACGCTGCAGCATCCGAACCTGAAATTCGTTTTCCCGCTGCCGGGCGGGGACGGAGAAAAGAATGACGATGGGGAAAGCTTGGAAAACGAAGTACTGGCTGAAGTCCGGAGACAGACGGCTGAGAAAGCTGCAAATCCATATTTTCATATCGATATTCCGAAAGCGAAATTCATCCGCATTAAGTCGATTCGGGAGATTAAAAAACAGTCTTCCATGAGCGGTGCGGAGGCAGGGAAGAAGATCTTCATCATCTTCGATGCAGACGCAATGAACGATGAGTCCACTAATGCTCTGCTGAAAGTGCTCGAAGAACCGCTTGAAGGCGTTCACTTCCTGCTGGTTACCTCACGGAAAGATGCGGTAAAACAAACAATCCTCTCCCGTTGTCAGTTGATTCAATGCTCACAATTGTCGGATGACGAGATAGCGACTGCATTGCGTGAGCGGCTAGGAATCAATGAAGAACGATCGCATTTTGCTTCACGGCTTGCCGGCGGTAACTATTCGCGCGCGCTCGAACTGCTGGGAGAGGATGTTGATCAGTACCGGAAAGATGCAGTCCGGTTTATGCGCAGCATCCTTGGATCGTCTGCGATCAAACTGCTGGAGGAAGAAGAGGAATATTTTACCGGTAACAAACGCGACAATGCCGAACAACTGTTGACAATGCTGCTGGCGTGGTTCCGCGACACCGTTGTGCTGCGCGAAGGTGCGGAACAGACGCTGATGAATGTTGATCAGACGGTTGAATTGCGCAGTTTTGTACAGAAGTTCGGTGGAAAGAACCTTGAAGCCTGTCTGAGTGCCGTTGAACGTGCACTCGAACTTCTCCGAAGAAATGTGTATCTTCCTTTGGTTATGCTCTCTCTCACGGTACAATTACGACGAATATTACATGCAAAATAAGTTTAAACGGATCCTCGTTACCTCAGCTCTTCCGTACGCGAACGGTCATATCCATCTCGGTCATTTGGCGGGAGTGTATGTTCCTTCGGATATCTATACTCGGTACCAGCGACTGCAACACCGGGATGTGATTCATATCTGCGGGTCGGACGAACATGGCGTTGCCATCACCATCTCTGCCGAAAAAGAAAAAACCACTCCCCAGGCCATTGTCGACAAATATCACGAAGCGAACAAATCGGCCTTCAAAAAGTTTGGGATACAGTTTGATAATTATTCCCGGACGTCTCTTCCTATTCATCATGAAACTTCGAAAGAATTCTTCCTTGATCTGCTCAAGAAGGGATATCTCGTGCCGAATGAACAGGATCAATTCTTTGATGCTGAAGCGCAGATGTTCTTGCCGGACCGGTATGTGGAAGGGATCTGTCCGAATTGCGGTTATGATAAGGCGCGGGGAGACCAGTGTGACAACTGCGGGAAATATTACGATCAGTTGGAATTGAAGGAACCCAAGAGCCTGATCTCGGGAAAGACTCCGGTCGTGAAACGGACCAAGCATTGGTACTTTACATTAGGAAGTTTTCAAAAAAAATTGGAAGAATATATCGCAGGGCACGCAGACACATGGAAAGAGAATGTTCTGCAGCAGACACGCAGTTGGCTGAAAGAGGGATTGCAGGACCGCGCAGTGACGCGCGATCTCAGTTGGGGTATTCCTGTTCCTCTCGATGGGGCAGAAGGAAAAGTGATCTATGTGTGGTTCGATGCTGTGCTCGGATACATCTCGTCGACGAAAGAATGGGCATTACAACAGGGGAAACCGGACAAGTGGAAGGACTACTGGTGCGACGATGCGACACGGTATATCGCATTCCTGGCAAAGGATAATATCGTTTTTCATACGATCGTCTTCCCGGCGGAATTGATGGCAAAGACAGGATATATTCTTCCGGATAATGTGCCGGCAAATGAATTCCTGAATCTGGAAGGGGGAAAGTTCTCCAAAAGCCGGAACAATGCAATCTATCTGAAGGATATGCTGGAACGGTATCCTGCGGACATCCTGCGGTACACACTTGCGACGAATCTTCCGGAGACGAAGGATTCTGATTTCTACTGGAAGGATTTCCAGGCAAAGAATAATAATGAACTTGCCGATATTTACGGTAATTTCATCAACAGGACCATCACATTTGCCGCAAAAAATTTTGGCAACAGCGTACCGAAACGCAGTGCTTTGAATGATCGAGATACAGAGATCCTTGCATTTGTGCAGTCAGCGCCGGGCCGGATCGGCGAGTTGATTGAACAGTTTAAATTCCGCGATGCAACGATGGAGATGATGAATGTCGCGCGGGCGGCAAACAAATATTTCAACGACAGCGAACCGTGGAAGACATATAAGAATAATCCCGAACAGTGCGGGACAACGATAAACATCTGTCTGAATATCGTCCGTTCACTGGCAATTCTCTTTTCGCCGGTTGTGCCATTCTCTTCGGAGAAAGTGTGGAAGATGCTGAATGTGAACAGTACGGTGGAAAAGGAACAATGGATGCAGGCAGGAGAACCGAGGCTGCCGGAAGCACACCCGTTGGGACAATCAGAAATTCTTTTTACAAAAATAGAGGACTCTACAATCGAACAGGAATTGGGAAAATTAGGAACACCGGTCGACGCAAAACCGGAAACAGCACCGCCCGCGGCACCATTTGCTCCGCTGAAACAACAGATCACCTACGACGATTTTGCTAAGATAGACTTCCGGACTGCGAAAGTCCTTCAGGCGGAAGCTGTGCCGAAATCCAAAAAATTGTTGAAACTGCAGATCGATTTAGGATTCGAACAGCGTCAAATCGTTGCCGGTATTGCGGAAAAAGTGACGCCCGAACAACTGATCGGAAAAACGATCATTGTCGTAGCCAATCTTGCTCCGGCAAAACTGATGGGGGTCGAATCCAATGGCATGCTGCTGGCGACCGCGGCGGACGGAAATAATTTTGCGTTGCTCACATCTTCGAATAATGTCGAACCTGGGATAGGTATAAAATGATTATCGTAACCGGCGGTGCAGGATTTATCGGCAGTGCAATGGTCTCGAAACTCAACGAAAAAGGAGTCACAGATATCCTTGTTGTGGATGAACTGGGTGTTTCTCCGAAATGGAAGAATCTCGTCGGTAAGCGTTTTACCGATTACGTACACAAAGATCATTTCATCGAAATGCTGTTGAACGAGCGACTTCCGAAGATCGATGCCATCATCCACATGGGGGCCAATTCCTCCACGACAGAGAAAGATGTCGATCATTTAATGGAGAATAATTATCGATATACGCGTATCCTTGCCGAATGGGCTGTACGGAAGAAAGTACGGTTCATGTATGCCAGCAGCGGTGCGACCTATGGGAACGGATCGCTCGGTTTCTCCGATGACGATGCCGTGTCGCCCACCCTCGCGCCGCTAAATGCGTACGGATATTCGAAACAGATCCTTGATCTTTGGGTGTTGCAGCATAGCCTTCAGAACAAGGTCGTCGGAGTGAAGTTCTTCAATGTTTTCGGACCGAACGAATACCATAAAGGGGATATGAAGAGTTTGGTCTGCAAAGCGTACTATCAGATCCAGGAAATTGGGAAAATAAAACTGTTCAAATCCTATAAACCGGAATACAAACACGGTGAACAGGTGAGGGATTTTGTTTATATCAAGGATTGTACGGAAGTGCTATGGTGGCTGCTGAATAATCCGAAAGTGAATGGAATCTTTAATCTCGGAACTGGTAAAGCCAGGACCTGGAACGATCTTGCAAAAGCTGTTTTTGGAGCGCTCGGCATGCCTCCGAATATTGAATACACCGAAATGCCGGAAGAGATACGCAATGCGTATCAATATCACACCGAAGCGTCGATTACAAAGCTGCAAGCAACAGGTTGTCCTGTTCAGTTCCGTACGTTGGAAGAATCTGTGAAGGATTATGTGCAGCAGTATTTGCATCCTGAACTCCGTTATCTTTAATTGTGAAGTCAGCTGAAAAAATCGTATCTTTCTCTAAGAATCGAACATATTGTTGAATATCAACACTATCATAGTACATCTCCTCGAGACGATTTACATTTCGTCCTACATCCTTTCCGACAGCGCCATTACCCGGTAATGGTGCTCTGCTTCATTTTTAATTTTTCAAAAATAGTTTTACGACAACATCCATCACTATACGTACGGTATCAGATAGTATGAATTGGATTATGCTCATTGTTGCCGGTTTCTTTGAAGTTGGTTTTGCTTCCTGTTTGGCAAAGGCAAAAGAAACCAGCGGTCCTGCTTCGGCCTGGTGGCTGGTCGGATTTTTTGTTTCACTTTCCATCAGCATGGCGCTGTTGTACAAGGCAGTGCAAACACTGCCAATCGGTACAGCCTATGCAGTATGGACGGGCGTGGGAGCAATCGGGACCGTACTCGTAGGAATATTCGTTTTCAAGGAGCCCGCGGAATTCTGGCGGCTCGTTTTTCTAACGACGTTGATCGGATCGATCATCGGTCTGAAGGCTGTCTCAGCATCCTGAGGAAATTTCTGAAACACATACTAAAACAATAATAGAGGAGAAACACCAATGAAGAAAAAAGATCTACTCAAAGAGGTCGTGAAGCAGGTTGATGCCACGTCGTTCGATTCGACGCCGATCATCAACGCTATGCGCGACATGTCTTTCAGCTCGCGCGATACGGCACGGGCAACGGATATTTTCAAGAAGATGATTGAACATAACGGCTGTACGAACGCTCTCGTCCTTGCCGGAAGCACTAGTGCCGGCGGCTGCATGAACGTATACTCCGACATGGTTAAATACAATATGGTGGACATGGTTGTCGCAACCGGTGCCTCCATTGTGGATATGGATTTCTTCGAAGCGCTCGGATTCAAACATTATAAGGGAACTCCGTTCATCGACGACAACATGTTGCGGAACAATTACGTCGACCGTATCTATGATACGTACATCGACGAAGAAGCGCTGCAGGTGTGCGACGGAACGATCTTCAAGATTGCAGAATCGCTCGAACCGCGCCCGTATTCGTCCCGTGAATTCATCTATGAAATGGGAAAATGGTGCGTGAAGAATGCGAAGAAGAAGAACTCCCTCATCCAGTTGGCATATGAAAACAATGTCCCGATTTTTTGTCCGGCATTTTCGGATTCCTCCGCGGGATTCGGTCTGGTAAAACATCAGCATGAACGGATGAAAGCGGGAAAACCGTATATGACCATCGATTCCGTGAAAGATTTCTATGAACTGACACAAATCAAAATGCACGCGAAGACATCCGGATTATTCATGATTGGCGGCGGCGTTCCGAAGAACTTCATTCAGGATACGGTCGTCTGTGCAGAGGTCCTGGGCGTTGATGTGCCGATGCATCAATATGCTGTGCAGATTACGGTTGCCGATGTGCGAGACGGTGCCTGCTCTTCGTCCACATTGAAGGAAGCAAGTTCCTGGGGGAAAGTGCAGACTACGCACGAACAGATGGTGTATGCAGAAGCAACGACCGTTGTTCCGCTTATTTTCAGTTACCTTTATCATAACGCAAACTGGAAAAAGCGTAAGAAATATGAATGGACAAAGATGTTCAAGAAATAACGGACGACAGAACCCTCTGATGATCTCAGAGGGTTCTTTTTTCTGTGCTGTTCCGGGAGTTTTTCTTTTTGCATATCCATCAACGATTCGATATTTTGAACCAGATGAAAGAAGTGTTGAGATACCCACAGTTTCTCGAAGTCGGTAAGACGACATTTGATTTTTCCCACCGCACGTACGTGATGGGGATTCTCAATGTCACGCCGGATTCGTTTTCAGACGGCGGCAAATATCTCTCCGTCGAAGCTGCTGTTGCACGGGGACTGGAGATGGTTGAGCAGGGGGCGGATATCATCGATATCGGAGGCGAGTCCACAAGACCCAAAGGTGTATATGGTGAAACACACACTGTAACAGCCGATGAAGAACTCCGGCGAATCTTACCGGTGATCGATGATATACGGAAGCGTTCGGATATCATTATCTCGGTCGATACGACAAAATCTGTTGTTGCGGAACAAGCTGTAAAGTCCGGAGCATCCATCATCAACGATATCAGCGGATTGAAATTTGATCCAAAGATTGCATCTGTTGCCGCTCAATATACTGCAGCTCTGATCGTAATGCATATTCAGGGAACACCGGAAACGATGCAGCTGAATCCGCAGTACGGTGACGTTGTTCATGAAGTGTTTGCCGAATTGCAGGCGTCAGTGGAACAGGCACGAAAGGCTGGAGTACAGAATATTATTATCGATCCGGGAATTGGATTCGGTAAGAACCTTGAACATAATCTGATGCTGCTAAAACATCTTGGCGAATTTCGGAAGCTGGATCTGCCGGTGTTGATCGGCACGTCGCGGAAAGGTTTCATCGGAACTATTCTCAACAACGCTCCCGTCGATGATCGTTTTGAAGGGACAGCAGCGACCGTCGCTGCTGCGATCATGAACGGGGCGAATATCATCCGTGTTCACGATGTTAAAGCAATGAAACGAGTCGCTATGGTCATTGACGCAATACAACATGCACAATAATGGAACTCTTTAAGATCGGCTTTCTTGCAGTTACAGTAGTGGATGTTATCGACATCTTCCTGGTAGCTCTTGTCTTTTATCAATTGTACCGTGGAATGCGCGGAACGATCGGAGCGCAAATCCTGATCGGTCTGGTCGTTATTGTGTTGTTATCCCTGATTGCTCAAACATCGAATCTGAAGGCTATGGGTTGGATCCTGCGAACCCTGACGGATATTTGGGTGGTGGCATTTATTGTAATTTTCCAACCGGAGATTCGCCGGCTGCTCTCGACTATCGCGCGGAACCGCCTGGTCCGATTATTCCTGCGGCTGAACGTCACGGAATCTATCGAGGAAATATCCGCAACGGCGCTGGAACTGTCCAAGAAGAAACAAGGTGCATTGATCATTATTGCGCGGGGAACCGGAATGAAATCGTTCATCGAAACCGGGATCGCATTGGGGGCGCAAATCAGTCGTGCATTGCTGCTCTCTATCTTCAACCCGCGTTCGCCGCTGCATGATGGCGCTGTCATTGTGAATGACCGCATCATCGAAGCCGCTCGCTGCACCCTTCCGCTGTCGTCCACGACACGTATTGGTGATCTGGCGCTGGGAACGCGCCATCGTGCGGGGTTAGGGATAACGGAACAAACCGACGCAGTTGCAGTAATCATATCTGAGGAAACTGGTGCAATCTCCATTGCGGATAATGGCGAACTGCAGTATAAAATTGCGGTGAAAGATCTCCGGAAAGAACTTCGCGAACGCCTTGTGCTTTCCGTTCAGCGTACCATGCAGAATGTAAAGGAGGCAATTCGTCCGCAGTGATGAATGTTGCAGTTGTCATCCCTTCATATAATGCCGCAGCGTCTCTTCCTGAACTGCTGAAACAGACACTCGCAATCCTTTCGAAGGAGAGGATTATTGTCGTCAACGACGGTTCGACGGATTCTACCAGGGAAATTGCCGATCGCGTTGGAGTGAAGGTACTTTCCCATGACCGAAATAGAGGTAAAGGAGCAGCTCTGCAGACAGGGTTCAATTATGTACTGCAGAACAACTTTGAAGCTGTGATCACGATGGATGCGGATCTTCAGCACCAGCCCGAAGAAATCCCAAATTTCATTTCCCGTTATGTGTCCGAGAAATGTGATATCATTATTGGCAGCAGACTCCATGATATGAAGAGAATGCCGATCCACCGAATGTTTTCAAATACTGTTACGACAGCACTGGTCCGGTTGAGAACAGGGACAAAAATTAAAGACAGTCAATCCGGTTTCCGATTTATTAGCAGAGGAGTTTTGGAGAAGGTTGCACTGACATCTGAAGGATTTGAAGCGGAAACGGAATTCCTGATTAAAGCAGCGGCAGCAGGATTCTCTTTCGATAGTATTCCAATCGCAACGATCTATGCGGGTGAAAAAAGTAATATGACGCACTTACAAACAACTGTAAATTTTATCAAAGTATTATTGAAGCAGTACTGATATGGGAAGATTTGACACTGAACGGAAAGAATTGATTGATGCATTACGAAAAAAAGGGATAACGGATGAACGCGTGCTCGGTGCGATGTCCACTGTCGAACGGCATTTGTTTGTTGATCAAATGTTCATCAACCGCGCATATGAGGACAACGCACTTCCCATTGGATCGGAACAGACGATCTCACAGCCCTATACCGTTGCATTCATGACACAATCGCTTCAATTAATCAAAGATGCGAAGGTGCTTGAAGTCGGCACAGGATCCGGATATCAGGCGGTAGTACTTGCAACAATGGGTTGTCGGGTGTTTACCATCGAACGGCACCTGAGCCTGCTGCATAATGCACAGAAGATATTTGAATCTCTCAACTTACGCATCGCCTCAAAAGGTGGTGATGGAACTGTCGGATGGAAGGACCATGCACCGTATGACGGCATTATTGTTACCGCCGGTGCTCCGCATATTCCTGATGCACTGGTGCAGCAGTTGAAAGAGGGGGGACGACTCGCTATTCCTGTCGGAGGACGTGATACGCAGGAGCTTGTGATCGGAATGAAAGTAAACGGTGTACTCAAAAAAGAGGTTGTTGAAGGATTTAAGTTTGTCCCTCTTATCGGTAAAAACGGTTGGAATTGAAGAATAGTGTCTCCGCTTCCTTATATCATCGTCATCGTTGGATCAACAGCATCGGGAAAAACCGCACTCGCGTTGAACATTGCACAGCGCATCCCTGCGGAAATCATTTCTGCTGACTCCCGGCAGATCTTCAAACATCTGAATATCGGAACCGCTAAACCGTCCCCGGATGAGCTGCGGACAGTTCCGCATCATTTTGTCGATTACCTTGAACCAGATCAGAAATTCAATGCGGGAGATTTTCAGGTGCAGGGAAGAGCCGTTATCGCGGAGATCATTGCTCGCGGCAAACAGCCAATCGTTGTCGGAGGGACAGGACTCTATATTCAGGCGTTGATTGATGGTTTTTTTGAACAACCACAGATTTCCGGTGAGGTGCGGGAACGTCTTGAACAGAAATTATCGGTTGAAGGTAGGGATGCACTGTTTCGCGAATTGACTTCCATTGATCCGGAATCTGCAGCGACAATGGATGCGACAAAATACCGCAGGGTGATACGGGCACTGGAAGTGTTTTACGAGACAGGAACACCTATTTCAAAATTTCATCAAATGCACTCTGTCCAAAAGATTTACGATAGTCATTTTTATGGACTTCAGTGGGATCGCAATGTGCTCTATGAACGCATTAACAAACGCGTGGATGCGATGCTTGCGGCAGGATTCCTGGATGAGGTAAAAGCGCTGAGAAAATCGGGACTCGACGACCGTTTTCAGTCGCTGCAAACTGTCGGTTATAAAGAAGCCTTCGCCTATATCCGCAATGAAATCTCCAGAGAACGTATGATCGAACTAATGAAACAGAATACCCGCCGATTTGCAAAACGACAAATGACGTGGTTTCGAAAAGAAGAACGGATTGGATGGTTCAGCATTTCCAGTCCTGAACAGATCGATGACATCGCAGGACAGATCATCAGCAGGAGAATTTAGGTTTCATTTCCGCTCATTTTTCGATATATTTACACATGCAAGCTCAGAGACATACGTAACGACCTCACTTCTGCTTTTCGCCAGGCTCTCGCAGCCGTTTTCAATTATTTATCCGTAGACATTTATCGCTTCATTCCTATGAGCATTTTGAAACACATTCAACACAGAAAAACATTTGCCATCATCAGCCATCCTGATGCCGGCAAAACAACCTTGACCGAAAAACTGCTGCTGTATGGCGGAGCGATCCAGATTGCCGGTGCGGTGAAATCCAACAAGATCAAAAAAACGGCGACATCGGATTTTATGGAGATTGAAAAACAGCGCGGTATTTCCGTTTCCACATCCGTGATGACCTTTTCTTATAATAATTACACGGTGAACCTGCTCGACACTCCGGGTCACAAAGATTTTGCGGAAGATACCTATCGGACTCTTACTGCGGTGGATAGTGTCATTCTTGTGATCGATTGCGTGAAAGGTGTCGAAGAGCAGACAGAAAAACTCATGAACGTCTGCCGGATGCGGAATACTCCGGTGATCGTGTTCATCAACAAGTTAGATCGCGAAGGACGAGATCCGATTGAATTGCTGGACGAGATCGAGCAAAAATTGAACATTCACGTTCGTCCTCTCACATGGCCGATGGGAATCGGCTCGAATTTCCGCGGTGTATTTAATATTCATGATAACACATTCAATTTTTTTACGCCGAACAAGCAGCGTGTGGAAGAAGAGATCGAAACATTCAGCGGCGTTGACGATCCGAAACTGCAGGAGCAATTCGGGAAGCAGGCATTGCAGCTGAAGCACGACATCGAATTAGTGCGGGGAGTATATCCCGCATTTGATGTAAAAGAATATCTTGCAGGAAACTCCGCCGCTGTGTTCTTTGGCAGCGCCTTGAACAATTTCGGCGTAAAGGAGCTGCTGGAGACGTTCGTCAAGATTGCCCCGGCACCGCAGCCGCGGGAAACGACGCGCGGCGTGATTGAACCGATGACGGATACATTCTCCGGTTTCGTTTTTAAATTGCATGCGAATTTGGATCCACGGCACCGTGATCGGATCGCGTTTCTGCGCATCTGCTCCGGCAAATTTGAACGGAATAAATTTTATTACCATGTCCGGCTAAAACGCGAATTGAAATTTTCTAATCCCACATCGTTTATGGCGCAGGATAAATCCGTTGTGGATGTTGCGTATCCGGGCGACGTCATCGGTTTATACGATTCGGGCAATTTCAAGATTGGAGACACGCTGACGGAAGGGGAAGAGATGATGTATAAAGGGATCCCGACCTTCTCTCCCGAAATATTTAAGGAACTGCAATTGACCGATCCATTCAAATCGAAACAGTTGGAAAAAGGGATCATGCAGCTGACGGACGAGGGACTTGCGCAGGTGTTCTTGCAAAATCGAGGGAACAGAAAGGTCGTCGGCACTGTTGGGGATTTGCAATTCGACGTCATCCAATACCGTTTGCAAAACGAATACGGGGCGCCGTGTCTATTCCGGCCGCTCAGTCTTTATAAAGCTTCCTGGGTGCAATACGAACATGAAGCGGATATCGATTGGCTCAAGACGATCCATCCGGGTTCGATCTTCAATGATAAGCACGACAATCTCGTGTTTATTTCGGAATCAAAATATGCCCTGCAGCGGGCGATCGACAACAATCCCAAGGCGAAATTTCTCTTCAGCATTGAGCACAATACGGAAACACACGAAATGAACGAAGATGAATAACATTGGATGGTCATGGTGTTACCGTAAATCGGCAAAATTGATTTTGGAAAACATCCTGCCTTTTGTATATTCAAGCAACTGATCTCAGCGGAACCACAATTCTAACGAGGGAATGCATGAGCGAAAACATCGCCGGCTTGGAAGCACAATTCAATCAACGCATCGCAGAGGGCAACACGATCGAACCGAACGATTGGATGCCGGATAAATACCGCAAACAACTGATGCGTTTAATCTCACAGCATGCCCATTCCGAAATTATCGGCATGCTCCCCGAAGGGAACTGGATCACCCGTGCACCGTCGTTGCGCAGGAAGATCGGTCTGCTTGCCAAAGTGCAGGATGAAGCCGGCCACGGCCATTATCTCTACAGTTCTGCAGAAACTCTCGGCATCTCCCGCGAAGAAATGTTCGACCAACTCCACTCCGGCAAGGCAAAATACTCCTCCATTTTTAATTACCCGACACTCTCGTGGGCAGATATGGGCATGATCGGCTGGTTGGTGGATGGTGCCGCTATCATCAATCAGACGACAATGGCAAAATGTTCCTACGGACCGTATTCCCGCGCACTGCTGCGCATCTGTAAGGAAGAGAATTTTCATAAAAAACAAGGGATGGAAATCATTGCAATGCTTATCGCTTCCGGCGACAAGGGAAAAGCAATGGTGCAGGAATCCTTTAACCGTTTCTGGTGGCCGACGCTGATGATGTTCGGGCCTCACGATTCTAATTCGCCGAACAGTCCGGACATGATGCGATGGAAAATTAAACTGAAAAGTAATGACGAGCTCCGTCAACGGTTCATCGATATGACAGTGGAACAGGCGCATACCTGGGGACTCACCGTTCCCGATCCGAAATTGAAGTTCAATGAACAATCCCGTAGCTGGGAGACCGGAGAGATCGATTGGAACGAATTCAATGCCGTGATCAACGGTCACGGACCGTGCAATCATGAACGGATGCAGTCACGGTTGAATGCGCATCACATGGGACAATGGGTAAGAGATGCGGCGCGTGCATACGAAGAAAAACAACGGTTGAAGAACAACGCAGCGGCGTGACCCGCAATTTTCACATCCTCTGTCATTCTGCCGAAGGATGATACGAGCATCTACGAATTGATATGACCGAACAAAAAATACATGACCAATGGGATCTCTGGGAAGTATTCATTCAGGAATCCGATAATACACCGCATCTGCATGCAGGAAGTATCCGTGCTGCCGATGCAGAAAATGCACTTCAAAATGCACGCGATGTTTTCGCGCGCCGGGGAACTGCAAAGAATATCTGGGTGGTGAAAACGGAACATATCATCGCCTCCACGCCGGAAGATGCGCCTTCGTTCTTTGAACCGACAAAAGATAAAGTGTATCGCCATCCGCATTTCTATAAATATACATTGGACGATGAACTGTGGAAGAAACCGTGAATGCTCCTATCATAGAATATCTGCTCCGTCTTGCGGACGACCGCCTGATTCTTGGTCACCGCTTGTCCGAATGGTGCGGCCATGCGCCGATCCTGGAAGAGGACATCGCCCTGGCAAATATCGCGTTGGATTGCATTGGTCAAGCAAATTATTTATACAGTGCAGCTGCGACGGAGGAAGGCAAGGGACGCACAGCGGATGCGATCGTCTATTTCCGGGAAGCTCTCGAATATAAAAATCTCCTTCTGGTGGAGCAGCCTAACGGCGATTATGCTCGGACGATCGTTCGGCAATTCTTCTATGATGCATTTGGAGTGCTTCTGTTCGACCGATTGCAGAAAAGTACGTTCCATCCTTTGGCAGGAATTGCTGGAAAGGCGGTAAAAGAATTACGGTATCACTTTCGTCACAGCAGTCAGTGGATGATTCGGTTGGGGGACGGCACGGAAGAAAGTCATGCGCGAGCACAAAAAGCGTTGGATGAATTATGGAAATTTACGGATGAGATGTTTCTCCCCGATCCGCTGGAGAATGAACTTGCCAAAGAGGGGGTTGCAGTTATTTCCTCTTCGTTGAAGGATGAATGGACTGGAACAGTACGCGAAATCATTTCTACGGCAACGTTGTCATTGCCGCTGCAAACAGCATTCATTCACAAAGGGGGAAGAAGCGGACACCATACAGAGCATCTCGGCCATTTGTTGTCGGAGATGCAGATTGTGGCCCGGTCATTTCCCGATATTCAATGGTGAGGTACTCCTGACGAAAAGCGAGAACTCATGATCCAAGAACGCATCAGCTCGATAGATTCGATCAAGGTACTTCTTTCGACAATCAGCGACCCGGAAGTGCCCGCCATCTCCATTGTGGAACTCGGTATAGTCAGGGATGTTCGGCTGCACAGTGATTTTATTGAAATCATAATAACGCCGACCTATTCCGGTTGTCCTGCAATGAAAATGATTGAGGACGAGATCCGCCGTGTGTTGATGGATGCAGGGTTGTCATCTGTTTCAGTAACCACAGTATTCTCGCCGGCGTGGACAACGGAGTGGATAAGTGATGACGCAAAATTAAAACTGAAGCGTTACGGGATCGCTCCTCCGGTGCACTCCGTCTCATCGCCGCTTCTCCAGATAGGCATGCCGAAGATATTGTGTCCGCATTGTAATTCCGCCGATACGACAAAACAAAGTGAATTTGGTTCCACTGCATGCAAAGCATACTATTATTGCCAGTCGTGCCGCCAAGCATTTGAGTATTTTAAATCATTTTAACGGACCATGCATCATCAATTCCTGATGAGCGGTCGGAGTCGATACGTATGAAACCGGTATACATCATTGATGCGATACGAACGCCGATAGGGAAATACGGCGGTGCGCTTTCTTCCATCAGGCCTGATGACCTTGCGGCCATTGTCATCAAACGGCTGATGGAACGAAATCCGAACATCGAGGGTACTTCCTATGACGAAGTAGTATTAGGTTGTGCAAATCAAGCGGGAGAGGATAACCGAAATGTTGCCCGGATGTCCTCGTTACTGGCAGGATTGCCGGTGACAGTTCCGGCCGAAACAGTGAATCGGCTGTGTGCATCAGGGATGAGTGCAGTTGCAATCGCCGCGAACAAGATTCGTGTCGGTGACGGCGATATTTTTATCGCCGGCGGTGTAGAAAGCATGTCGCGAGCACCGTATGTCATGGCAAAACCGTCCGAGGCGTTTTCCCGATCGCCAGAAATGGTTGATACTGCGTTAGGCTGGCGGTTTGTCAACCCGAAAATGAAAGAAATGTATGGAGTCGATTCCATGGGGATGACAGCGGAGAATGTCGCGGAACAATACGGTATTTCACGGGATGATCAGGATGCATTTGCACTCTGGTCGCAACAGAAAGCAAAGAAATCAATTACCAGCCAGCGATTCTTTAAGGAGATTATCACCATCGAAGTTCCGACGAGACGGGAGACCATCATCATCGGCGATGATGAATTTCCGAAACCCGATACGACATTGGAAAAGCTCTCGAAATTGAAACCAGCCTTCCGGAAGGACGGGAAGGGAACTGTGACCGCGGGGAATTCATCGGGATTGAATGACGGTGCGTGCGCTATGATCCTCGCTTCCGAGGAAGCGATGAAAAAATATGATACGAAACCGATCGCGAAGATCATCGCATCCGCTGTTGTCGGTGTGGAACCGAGGTTGATGGGGATCGGTCCGCTGCCCGCAACCGAAAAGATACTCGCAAAAACAGGATTGAAGATCGCGGATATGTCGGTGATAGAAATGAATGAAGCGTTTGCGGCACAGTGTCTCGCAACAGTGCGTGGGCTTGGACTCTCCGATCACGATCCGCGCGTGAATCCGAACGGCGGGGCAATCGCACTTGGACATCCACTGGGAATGTCCGGTGCACGATTGATCACAACGGCAGCATACGAACTGCAATCCAATGGCGGCCGATATGCGTTGTGTACTATGTGTATTGGCGTAGGTCAGGGAATGGCGACAATCATAGAAAAAGTTTGAACAGGTGTATATGAAGACAAGTAATTGTTATTCATTTAACGGCCATATTCCCGTGGTGCACAAATCAGCATTCATTCATCCGCAAGCGACTGTTATTGGAAATGTCAGCATCGGAAAGAATGTATATGTCGGACCATCAGCGGTGATTCGCGGCGATTGGGGAGGCATTGTGATCGAAGACGGATGCAATATTCAGGAAACGTGCGTTATTCATGTCTTCCCCGGGAAATCGATCATTCTGCGAAAGAATGCACATATCGGCCATGGTGCTGTCATCCATGGCGCAAATATCGGTGAGAATGTTCTTGTAGGAATGAATGCTGTCGTGATGGACAATGCCGTAGTCGGGGCAAATTCGATCATCGGTGCGCTAACGTTCGTTCCGTCTGAGATGCAGATTCCCCCGCGTTCAGTAGTAGTCGGTAATCCGGCAAAGATTGTGAAACAGGTTTCCGATGCAATGCTCGATTGGAAAACCAAAGGGACGAAATTATATCAATCACTTCCGGACGACCTCCGCACTACAATGAAACCAGTGAAGCCGTTACGGAGCATTCCGAAAAAAAGGAAATCTCAGAAAAAAGTGTATGGAACATGGAAGGAGCAGCAAAAAAAGTGAAGATTTGGTTGTTCGATAGGAAGTGCGCAGAGTGTTAGAAAGAGATTGCTAGATAAATGTAAACAAAAATGCAGTTAAAAATCCGGCGATCGTTGCGAGACCGACAGATGCGCCGCCATCCTCATACGCTTCTGGCATCATCACTGAGGCGACCATGGCGAGAATTCCTCCTCCGGCGATCGCGCCGACGAGCGTAAGTGCAGTTGCAGGAGCAGTGGAAAGGAAAATATTTCCTAGCGCTGCCGCAAAAGCACCTGCGATGATTAAACCGAACCAGAGGGAAAAGACCTTCACGTTGCTAAATCCGGCTTCTTTCATTCCTTTTGCACTTCCAATCGCTTCCGGAAGATTTGCAAGAAATACTGCGGCAAGGAAAGTAAGTTTGAAAGATTCAAAAGAAATGAAGCTAGAACCGATCACAAGCGATTCCGGAATTCCGTCCAACATCGCCCCTAAAAATATTGCCAGCGGAGCGCCGGATGATGCATGTTTATTCCGCAGTCGGTCTTCTTCTGATTTTGAAAGCTGTTGGATATTGGCAACGGCAACTTTTTGCCAGTGAGCAGCATCGACCGTTCCTTTCGCTTTCTCAACATTCTTCAGGATGCGTTGTGAAATAAGTTCTTCCACAGAGTGCCGAAGGCGTGGTGATCGGTCGATTAATTCGTCGAAATGTTCTTTGCCGATCTTCAGCAATGCGGCATCGGTAGAGGCAATCGCAGAGGCTGAACGTGGTTCACCGGTAAGCAACGCCATTTCTCCGAATGAATGGCCGGATACCAGTTGAGCAAGGGGTTTTGAATCAGTATTGCCGGAGATAATGTCTATCGTCCCGGAATCGATTAGGTATAACGCATTTCCGTCATCGCCTTGTTGGAAGATTGTCTCCCCCTGTTTGAATTGCACCGGCTGCACACAGAGGAGAACATCCTGCATTTCTTCCGGAGGAAGTGAACGGACAAGTTCCACATTGGCCAGCCGTTTCAGGATCTCAGCGGATTCTTCACGTTTTTTTTCGAGCAAATATAGTTTGGAAAGGGCAGGATGACGAAGCGCGGCGCCGCGCCGCTCTAAAAATTTGTTGGCGAGGTAGTAGATAAGACCGCCGATTAAAAATCCGCTGGAAACCCACATCCAGCTTTCGATGCCGGTATGCTCACCATGATGGATCAGGCGTTCGGCTCCCTCGAATGCTAATTCCAATGCAAGCGCCTGAATGAGTGCGCCGGTGCCAAAAGCCATAATGATGGCATTCAAACGGTGCGACGGCTTCATATAAATACCTATCGCCGCGCCGACAACCAGCGAGACCATGGCAACGACTGACATTAATGTCGCGCCAAGGATGGTCATATATTCTAATTCAGCGAACATACAGTGTGAAGATACTGAATGTGCAGTTCGATTGCTATATGGGACTTTGCTTTTCCTGAGATCTCAAAAGAGTGGATTGTCCCTTTACTTTCCACTCCAAAAATTCTATGTTGTATCCATTATTTTGCGAAGTGCGGTTGAAAAACCTTGAAATGTGCCATCACATGACGGAGTTAGGATTTTATGAAATTGCAGTCATATGCATACGGTGAATGGATTACAGGAACTGGCACACCTACTCTTTTAAAGAGTGCGATTACCGGCGAACATCTTTTTGATGCTGACAGTACAGGAATCGATTTTCGTCAGATGGCAGAATATGGCCGTAGTATCGGCGGGAAGAAGATCCGGCAATATACTTTTCATCAGCGGGCGCTGATGCTGAAAGAACTGGCAAAATATCTCTCGGAACGGAAGGAACAGTTCTATGCGCTCTCGTATTATACCGGCGCTACGAAAATGGATTCATGGTTCGACATCGACGGCGGGTTCGGAACACTGTTCGCCTAT